>LGOV01012188.1_pt2 | contig 13510 bp, 14 predicted proteins | sample 469881 | NCBI WGS metagenome assembly LGOV01 (sample SAMN03857199, study PRJNA290197) | marine sediment metagenome | biome: marine cold seep biome; feature: cold seep; material: marine sediment; isolation source: sample #5579, elevator 3A push core 41 containing 12 cm of sediment... ...
TATTGTTATTGTTATTGGTAGGATTATTGGCAGTAGGTGCTATAGGATGTTCAAATAGTCAGGAAACAGGTAATGATGGTGTAGAAGTTGAAAAGGAACCATCGGTTGAAGGTACTTTAGAGGAAATAATGGAAAGATTGTATAGCGGTGTTGAAATCCAATTACCTAAAACTATGCATACAGTGATTGAAGGCGACAATATCGCTTATTTCTTAGGTTCGGATGAAATTATTTTTACAGAGGGATTAGCTTCAGAACCTATGATATCATCTGCAGCACATTCGATAGCGCTACTTAGAGTTGATGAAGATGCGGATATAGATGTATTGATGAACACGATTAAAACAAATGTCGATCCTAGAAAATGGATCTGTGTCGGTGTAGAGGAAGACGAAGTTATTGTCGATCATATTGGAAATTTAATTATTCTGGTTATGGATCAAGAAGCAGAAGCTTTTCATGAAAGTTTCTTAAACTTGGCAGAATAAGAGGTAACGATGCTATTTTCGAGTATTAGTTTTATTTATTATTTTTTACCTTTAGTATTTATTGTATATTTTCTAGCACCAAAGACATATAAAAACATGGTGCTGTTAATCAGTAGTTTATTGTTTTACTTCTTTGGTGAGCCGATTTATACGAGTATACTCATTTTTTCGACTATTGTAGACTTTATTCATAGTTTGGTGATTGAAAAGTATAGAGGACAAAAACAAGCGAAAATAGCGTTGATTTCATCTATAGTCATCAATGTTTCTATATTGGGATTTTTTAAATATTATGATTTCTTTATAGAAAATATCAATGTATTGCTTCAAACAGATTTTGAATTGTTAGGATTGTCATTACCCATCGGGATCAGCTTTTTTACATTCCAAACGATGAGTTATACAATCGATGTTTATAGAGGCGAAGCAAAAGCACAAAAAAGCATATTTGGGCTGGGGACATATATTGCATTGTTTCCCCAGCTTATTGCTGGTCCGATCGTCAGATACAAAACCATAGCAGAGGAAATAAATAAGAGAGAACATTCTTATGACAATTTTGCATACGGAATCAGTCGATTTGTCATTGGATTATGCAAAAAAGTATTGATTGCTAATGCCTTAGGTGAATTAAGTGTTATTGCAATAGGTGCAAACAATATGTCTGTACTGTTTTATTGGATTGGTGCGATTGCATTTTCAATACAGATTTACTTCGATTTTTCGGGATACAGTGATATGGCCATAGGTCTTGGCCGGATATTTGGTTTTCACTTTCTAGAAAATTTCAATTATCCCTATGTTTCTAGAAGTATCTCGGAGTTTTGGAGTCGTTGGCATATATCTTTAGGCAGCTGGTTTAAAGACTATGTATATATACCGCTGGGCGGTAATAGAGGAAGTAGGCTGAAATGGTTTAGAAATATATTTATTGTTTGGTTTCTGACCGGTTTTTGGCATGGCGCCAGTTGGAATTTTGTTATATGGGGTTTGTATTTTGGAATGATTCTATTTTTTGAGAAACTTTATCTAAAGAAAATATTAGAGAGGTTACCATCTGTATTTCAACATGCATATGTATTATTTATAATACTGATCAGTTTTGTGATTTTTAATAATGAAAGTCTTGCAGAAATTGCACTTTATTTAAAAGGAATGTTTGGCTTGTTGAATATTCCGATTGTGAATCAAGAATCGCTGTATTATTTGAAAAGTTACAGCACAATCATAATTATTTCAATTATCGGCGCAACACCGTTTGTTAATAAGTGTTACTCGAGATTAAGTAATCATAATTATATCGGTAAGTTTATCAATATAGCAGAACCGCTCGGTTATATTGCACTAATTCTAATTATAACAGGGTACTTGGTGGATGCTTCATTTAATCCATTCTTGTATTTTAGGTTTTAAAAATGAAGAATAAAATTATTTCTATAACATTTATGATATTTTTAATATCCATATCGATTTTAAACATCATCAGCCCTGCGTTAGAAGTCTCTTTTGCGGAAAGAAGATATTTAAAGCAATTTGATGATTTTGATTTTAAAAACTTTTTATCAGGACAATTCATTGAAGACTTTGATGAAGTCGCTTTAGATCAGTTTATATTTAGAGATAGATTTAGAAATCTTAAAGCGATACTTGAGTTTGAAATATTCAATAAAATGGACAATAACAACATCGTTGTAACTGATGACGGGGTTTTTAAAATTGAATATCCATTGAACGAGAAGAGCGTCGAGAACTTAAGTGATTACATTAATGAAATTTATAACGAATATTTAAAGAACAGCAATGTTTACATCTCTATAATTCCAGATAAGAATTATTATCTGGAAGATGATATATTGAAAATCGACTATGAAAGATTAGAAGAACTCTTGATGAGTGGTTTAAAAGATATGACATATATCGACATAAAAGAGGCGCTTTCCTTAAAAGATTATTATTTGACGGACCCACATTGGAAGCAAGAAAGTTTATCTGAAGTAATTGAAAGGTTATCAGACGCCATGGATTTTGAAATCGTAGTGGAAGACTATGGAAAGAAAGTGTTTTTTCCTTTCTACGGTGCTTATTATGGACAATCCGCCTTGAACGTAGTACCAGATACATTGACTTATCTTTATAATGAAAATATATTGAATGCCATTGTTAAAAATTATGAAGATCCTGATCATATAAAAGTTTATGACGAGCTAAAACTTGATGATATGGATTCTTATGATGTATTTTTATCGGGAAGTTCTCCGCTGATAACCATTGAGAATTCCAGTGCGAAGCGAGATCACGAGTTGATTATTTTCAGAGATTCATTCTCAAGTAGTTTAGCGCCACTTCTAGTGGAGTCTTATAGCAAAATCACACTGGTGGATTTAAGATACATGCCGAAAGATTTATTAAATGAGTATGTAGATTTTGATGATAAAGATGTACTTTTCATGTACAGCACTTCAGTTGTCAACAATAGTAATATTCTAAAATAATGCGTTAATGTAAGGTGTTTTACTGATTTTTCAGGCATGAACAAAAATGAGATTATTCATTTGGTCATGCCGTTATTTTTTGGAGCAGGTGGTATGTTTGGCAGAAGAAAAATATAAAATAATGAGAGTTATGAATAATAATGTTCTTCTAGTGAAAGATCATTTAAAAGATATTGAAGTAGTATTAATTGGAAAAGGTATAGGATTTGGGGCAAAAAACGATACTGAGTTGATTGTTTCGAAAGATAAAATCGAGAAAAAATATTTAGCATATGACTAGAAAAGCAAGAATGAGTATCTAAATCTGATAAACCAATTGGATGATGAAATTATCGGAGTTTGTTCTGAAATTATCTTACTTAGAGAAAGAAACATGGAAAAACCTGTAGTAATAAGAACTCAACTTATAGGTTTAGTCACCATAAAGCATATAACACTAGTCAATTGGCTGGTGTTGTTCTTTTTTTGGAATAATTGTTTGTCGTTGATGTTTAAATTCATTTAACATTCAATTAAAGAATAATTCAATGTAATAGTTAAAATAACATATAAATGTTATAATGTGGATGAGATTCAATCAAGATTAAAAGGATTTTTGAGAAAAAATTAGAAAATAAACTTATTTAATGCAATTCATACTACGATTTGATTTTTGAAGGAGATGAATTTATGGGATTATTTTTAGGGATACTATTTTGTGTATTGCAGTTATATATAATTTATAAAGTTATATTTAAGAAAGCCAAATATAATAGTTTTTATGATGATGTAATAAAAGGAAAAAATAGATGGTAGAAATCAAAAATAAATGAACTGACATAAAAGAATAACGTTATATAGAATATTACTTGATTTTCATGACTATAATTAAATAAACCAGATGGATTTTATTAATATTATTGAAAACATAATGATGGAGGTAGTAATATATGAAAAAGATATTAATTGTTGTATTAATTCTAATAATTGCAATAGGTGTTATTTTGTTTGGTAATCGTTCAATAAATATTACAAGTGAAAATGCAAATTCCGTAAACACGACATATGGAACAATCGATGGAGAGGAATTGACTCAAAAGGAAATCATTGAAAAATTAAAAACAATAGATACTCCAAGAGATGAAATGATATTGATTGATGGTTTTGAAATTTCGCTTAGGTATATTCAAGTGCTTGAATTGTTTGGCAGGACTAGAAAAGAAGCTATTCAATATACAATAGACTCTTTTAAAAGAGACGAAGCTATGGAACAAATTATTAAGAAATACAATATCGAGTTGACTAGTGATCAAGAAATTGAAGACTACTATCAAGAGTTATATTCACAAATGACTGAAGATGACAAACTTAAGATTACACTCATGGCTGGATATGATCATTTCGAAGATTATATCAATTCACCTAAGTTGATTGAATCGATAAAATCGTTGTTTGCCTACGGAGTATTTGTTCAAATAAAAACTGATGAGATGACAGAAAAGTATCCTGAAATGAGTTTTGAGGAAGTAAAGGAACTTGGAAGAAATGAAGCTGAGAAGGAAATTATGGATTATATGAATGGAAAATAATGAAATGTAGATTACCGATATATATGAAATATTGAATTTTACTTCACCAGTTATGATTGATTATTATTAAAACGTTATATGATTGTTCTCCAAGATTTGCTGAAGATTAAGAGGTATAAACTCATTAATCTATGTCATTATTGGATGTGTCATTTATCTATAATGTATTATGAAAGACGAAAGAATATCATTGTACATTTATAATCTCGAATTCGAGCTGTTATTGTCTTGACACGAGTAAAAGAACTATGTTAATATGACTTTAGAACATTTATAAGGTGTGTTACTGATTTTTCAGGCATGAACCAAAATGAGATTATTCATTTGGTCATGCCTTTATTATTTGGAGCAGGTGGTATATTTGGTAGAAGAAAAATATAAAATAATGAGAGTCATGAATAACAATGTTCTTCTAGTGAAGGATTCTTCAAAAGATATTGAAGTAGTATTGATTGGAAAAGGTATAGGATTTGGGGCAAAAAACAATGCTGAGTTGATTGTTTCGAAAGATAAAATAGAGAAAAAATATTTAGCATATGACAAGAAAAGCAAGAATGAGTATCTAAGTCTGATAAACCAATTGGATGATGAAATTATCGGAGTTTGTTCTGAAATTATCTTACTTGCAGAAAGAAACATGGGAAAACTTAGTCATAGATTACATATTGTACTGACAGATCATATAGGTTTTGCTATTGAGAGAATAAAGAATGGTTTAGAAATTCAGAATCCATTTACTCTGGAAATAAAAAATCTTTATCATAAAGAATTTGAGGTAGGTTTGATTGCCCAGGATATGATAAAGAAGCAACTGGGAATTGAGATTAACGAGGATGAGGTAGGGTTTATCGCTCTTCATCTAAATGCAGCCAAGCAAAATAAAGATGTTAAGGAATCATTGAAAAATACCAGGATTATAAAGATGCTAGTTGGTGCTATCGAAGAAAGCTTAGGATATAAGATTGGGAATGATCTTACATACAATAGATTGATTAACCACTTAAAGGGAAGTATTGAAAGAGTACAAAGAGGTATTGCTGTGGATAATCCCTTATTGGAAGTTGTTAAGAATGAATTCAAGAAATCGTATGAGATTGCTTTGAGAATTAAAAAAATAGTAAGTGATGAATTGGAAATCGAATTATTAGATGGAGAATTAGGATACTTAGCAATACATATAGATAGAATAAATAGAATATTTAATAAGTAACGTGTTACTGTTTAATCAGGCATGAGTTTAAGGGTTTCTTAAATTCGTGCCTTTTTTTATTAGTATTTATCAAGAATTTATTGTAGACATTGATAAATACTATATTTGCAATTATTCATTTATGAATGGAAAAGAAATACAAAATGAAAAAGGGGGAACAATTATGAAGAAATTTTTTAGTGTGTTGCAAAAGGTAGGTAAAGCATTGATGTTACCAATCGCAGTTTTACCGGTAGCGGCATTGCTACTGAGATTTGGTCAGCCGGACTTATTGAATATTTCAGCAGTATCTGCAGCTGGTAATTCGATTTTCAGTAACTTGCCACTTATTTTTGCAATAGGTGTAGCGATTGGATTTGCCAATGATGGAAATGGTGCGGCAGCTCTTTCTGGTGCAGTAGGTTATCTGATTATGCAGGCGACTTATACTGCGATTAATCCGGATATAAACATGGGTGTTTTATCTGGTATTCTTGCTGGTTACATGGCGGGAACATTTTATAACAAATACAAAGACATTAAGGTGCCGAATTTCTTAGGATTCTTTGGAGGAAAGAGATTTGTTCCGATTATAACTGGTGTTGCTTCAATGCTTGTCGCAATTGCCATAGGCTTTGTATGGCCTCCGATTCAGGATATGATCAATAACTTTGGATTGTGGTTGGTAAGTGCAGGAGCGTTAGGAGTAGGTATTTACGGTGTTTTCAATGCAGCATTGATTCCTTTCGGACTTCATCATATTCTTAATAGTTTAGTTTGGTTTGTATTCGGTAACTTCACAAATGCTGCTGGTGAAATAGTATCGGGTGACTTATTCAGATTCTTTGCGGGAGATCCAACTGCAGGACAGTTTATGGCAGGTTTTTATCCTGTATTCATGTTCGGTATGCCAGCTGTTGCACTTGCAATATATAAGACAGCCAAGCCTGAGAACAGAGCGAAGGTCGGCGGTGTGCTTTTCAGTGCTGCGTTGACTTATATGCTTACTGGAATAGGCGAGCCTCTTATCTTTATGTATGTATTTGTGGCTCCAGCTCTTTACATGGTGCATGCGCTGTTGCAGGGTTCAGCTTTGGCGGTGACATATTTACTTGGAATCAAACACGGTTTTGGATTTTCTGCAGGACTTATCGACTATGTTCTTAATTTTGGTTTGGCGACAAACGCATGGATGATTATTCCTCTAGGAATAGCATACTTTGTAATCTACTATGTGGTATTCACATTCATGATTAAGAAATTCAATTTAATGACTCCTGGTAGAGAAGACGACGAAGTTGAAGAGGTAGTAACAGATTTATCTGATAATGAAATGGCTCTTAAGTATATTGAATATTTGGGTGGAGCTGATAACTTTAGTTTCTGTGAAGCTTGTATCACACGACTTCGTCTTACAGTAGAGGATGTAGCCTTGGTAGATGAGAAGAAACTTAAATCTTTAGGAGCATCTGGAGTATTGAAAGTACACAATAGCATTCAAGTTGTAGTAGGAACGGAAGCGGAAATGATTGCTTCTGCAATAAATGATCAAAAGAAAAAAGCAGCAGTTTAGGAGATGTAGAAATGGCTATAAAAGAATATGCAAAAGGAATTTTAGAATTAGTTGCAGATATTGAGGAAACTCAATCGGAAAACATATTGAAGGCAGTAGATTTATTCGTTGAGACAATCAAAAATGATAAAATCATCCACCTCTTTGGAACAGGTCATTCCCATATGATCGGAATCGAGATGTTCGTAAGAGCTGGTGGACTTGCAAATATAAACGCCATGCTTGATGATACAATAACTACAGCCGGCGGTGCTAGAAAAGGTGGTGCGGTAGAGAAAGTTGAAGGAATGGCGGAAATAATTTGGAACAATTATCAGATTGACAAGGACGATATAATGATTATTATTTCGAATTCTGGAAGAAATGCTGTTCCTGTAGAGATGGCTATGAAAGCAAAAAAAGAAGGTCTTAAGTTGATAGTCATTACTGCATTGGAGCAATCGATAAATACTACATCGAGACATTCAAGCGGCAAGAAGCTTTATGAATTTGCCGACATAATTCTTGATAACAGAGTACCTTCTGGAGATAGCTTGATGTCGTTTAACGGGGTTAAATCTGGCCCTGGGTCTACTATTGCAGGAAGTTTTATTGTAAATAGTATTTTAGTGGAAACTCTTGAGAGATTGACTAATGAAAATATTCCTCTTCCGGTATTTGGAAGTCAAAATGTAGATGGATTCAACAACGACGATCTATATGACAAGTACATGGGAAGAATAAAGCATATGTAGATTATATATTAGCGTAGAAAATCTACGCTAATATATTTTAATATTTATAAGATTTAAATTGAGTAGATTATATAATTGTGTGGAAAGAAAGAAGGAAAAAAATATGGGTAAAATCTTATTTAAAAATGTAAAAATAATAACTGAGAATAAAATCCTGGAGGGACATAGTNNGTTTAGTTGTTGAAAATGACTATATAAAAGAAATTGTTTTTGGAGAAGCCAAAGGTGATTTTGATAGAGTTGTCGACGGTATGAACAAGTATTTGTCACCCGGGTTTATAGATATTCATAATCATGGGAATAGTGGATTCGATGCTATGGATAGTACTTATGAAGCACTGGATACTATGGCTGAATATCACATAGAAAATGGAGTTACGACTTTTGTAGCGACTACAATGACAGCATCTCCAGAAATGACAAGTAAAGCTATAGCGAATGTTGTAAGTTATATGGATAGCTCTAGAAAAAAATATGAAAAAGCACAGGTTGCAGGTTTATATCTGGAAGGTCCATATTTTGCTATGGAGAAAAAGGGAGCTCAACCTGCAGAATATATAGCAAATCCTGATTTAAATGAATTGGAAGAGTATATAAAACATGGCAAAGGATATATAAAGATAGTTGCATTGGCACCAGAACTTAAGGGAGCAGTAGAAGCTACTAAATACTTAGCGAAAAATAATGTTGTTGTATCTTGTGGTCATAGCAATGCTACTTATGATGAAACCATGGAAGCAATAAACAACGGGGCAACCGAGGCTACTCATATTTATAATGGAATGCGAACATTTACTCATAGAGAACCAGGAATCATAGGGGCGACTCTTTTAGATGATAGAGTGAGTTGTGAGATGATTTGTGATGGCATTCACTTGCACGATGCCGCTATGGAAATGGTATATAGATTAAAAGGTAGAGAAAAAGTTGTTTTGATATCTGATGCTATGAGAGCTACTGGTTTGGAAGATGGAGAATATGACTTAGGTGGACAAAATGTATATGTAAAAGGATATGAGGCTAGATTAGCTGATGGTGTTTTAGCTGGCTCTACTTTAACTTTGAATAGAGCTATAAGAAATATGGTAGACCTAGTCAAGGTTCCTTTGGTCGATGCAGTATTGATGGCTAGCTTGAATGGTGCTAAGAAAATAGGAATAGACAATATCAAGGGAAGTATTTCTGTTGGAAAAGATGCCGATTTGGTTATCTTCGATGAAGATGTTAATATTGAAAGAGTATTTATTGCCGGAAATGAAGTAGAATTGTCTGGAGGCATTAGATGAGGCTGATTGTTGTTAAAGATTATGAAAGTTTAAGTAGAATAGGGGCACTTCTGATTACAGCTCAAGTTTTACTTGAACCAAAGCTTGTATTGGGATTGGCGACGGGTGAGACTCCTGTTGGAACTTATAAAGAAATGGTGAAAATGTTTAATGAGGGTATAGTCGACTATAGACATGTTACAACATTCAATTTGGATGAATATGTTGGATTAAACAAAAATAATCGCAATAGTTATCACTATTTTATGCAAGATAATCTTTTCAGCAAAATAAATATCAAGGAAGAAAACATATTTTTACCAGAAGGAATATTTACAGATGGTATAATAGCTTGTGAAGAATATGAAAAAGAAATCAAAAAGCGTAATGGTATTGATTTGCAGGTTTTGGGGATTGGAAGAAATGGACATATTGGTTTTAATGAACCAGATATTAAATTTGAAGATATTACTCATATCGTGAATTTAGATGAACAAACTATAAAAGATAATTCTCGGTTTTTTGGAAGTGAGGAATTAGTTCCGAAAAAAGCTATAAGCATGGGAATAAAGACTATTATGAGAGCTAAAAGAATATTGCTATTAGCAACTGGCGAAGGTAAAGCCGATGTTCTTAACAAGATGATTAATGGACCAATAACGCCAAATGTACCGGCTTCGGTATTAAGACTACATCCTCAAATGACGATAATAGTCGATAGTATGGCTGCTTCACAATTAGGATATGAAGAGGGGGTATATAGTGTTTAATTTTTTTAAGAAAAAAATCGAGATCTATTCTCCAATCAAGGGTAATTCGGTCACGCTTGATAAAGTCAGTGATCCGGTTTTTTCGAATAAAATGATAGGCGACGGCGTGGCGATTCTTCCTGAAGGAAATTTTGTATGCGCACCTTGCAAAGGAAAAATAATTCAAATATTTCCAACCAATCATGCTTTTGGAATAGTTACTGAAGATGGATTGGAAGTTCTAGTGCATATCGGTTTGGATACAGTAGAACTCAAAGGAAAAGGTTTTAAACGTCTAATGGAAGTTGGAGAAAACGTAACCGTTGGGGAAAAAATAATTGAAGTGGATTTTGATTTTCTAAAGAGTGAAAACAAAGATATTATAACTCCTATTGTTTTTACAAACATGGAAATGATAGAAAAAATCGAAAAAATTGAAAACAAATTGGAAACAAGTGATGTAATAATGAAAATTAGTCTTAAGAATAAGTAATGGAGGCAGATAATAGTGAAATCAGTAGTGATAATGGATGATAATGGATTGCATGCAAGACCAGCAAGTGAAGTAGTGAATATCGCAAGTAAACATAATGGATATGTTTATTTAGTGAAAGATGGAGTGAAATGTAATGCTAAGAGCATTATGATGGTAATGGGTCTTGGAATACTAAAAGGTGATAAGATTGATATTATTGCTGAAGGTGACGATAAAGAGAGAATGGAAATAGAAATTGTAGAAATAATCAATAATACCAACAACAAATAAATTTTTGGAGGAAATGAAATGAAAGCTATAGGCGGTGCTGAAGGTATTGGTATTGGAAAAGCTTATATCTATCAGAAATCTGAGATTAATATTGAAAAATATAAAACGGATAATTTTTTAGAAGAAATTGATAAGTTGAAAAAAGCTCAAGAAAAGAGTAAGAAGGAAATAGAAATACTCTATATGAAAGCTCTAAGTGATGTTGGTGAGGAAGAAAGTCAGATATTTAAAGCTCACGAAATGATTTTAGAGGATCCAGAATTTATTGATAGAATTCAAAAGAAAATTAAAGATGAAAGAGTATGTGTTTCATGGGCTTTGGATTCTGTATCTAAAGACTTTATTGCCATGTTTGAATCTATGGATAATGAATATATGAAGGAAAGAGCTACTGATATCAAAGATGTCTCTTCTAATCTTCAAAGAAATCTATTGAATATTAAAACAAATGATATTTCATTAATGGAAAAAGGTGTGATAATAATAGCAAAGGATCTGAGTCCTTCGGATACTATTTTACTTGATAAAAATAAAGTCGAAGGATTTATAGTTGAAAAGGGAGGCAAGACTTCTCATGCAGCTATATTGGCGAGATCATTGGAGATGCCTGCGATTGTTGGGGCAAATTCAATAATGAATGATATAAGTGATGGCGATATTATCGCTATGGATGGAGCAGAAGGTGTATATGTAATTAATCCTAGCAGTAATGAATTGGATGAATTTTTGAAAAACAAGGAAAAGTTAATTGAAGAAAAAAACAGATTGAAGCACATGATTGGAAAGAAAACTCAATCTCTTGATGGATATAATGTAAAAGTAGAAGGAAATATTGGTTCTTTGGATGATTTAGAAAAAGTAATAGAAAATGACGGTGAGGGAATAGGTCTTTTTAGGACTGAATTCTTGTTCATGGGTAGAAATGAAATGCCTTCAGAAGAAGAACAATTTATAGTATATAGAGAAGTTGCTGAAAAGATGATGGAAAAACCTGTAGTAATAAGAACCTTGGATGTTGGCGGAGATAAAGATATATCGTATTTTGAGATGCCGGAGGAAATGAATCCCTTCCTAGGTTATAGGGCAATAAGGTTTTGTTTAAAAGAAGTGGAGATATTCAAGGTTCAATTACGTGCTCTTTTAAGAGCCAGTAATTATGGAAATGTTAAAATCATGTTTCCAATGATTTCTTCAATGGAAGAATTACTTGAAGCTAAAGATATTTTAGAGGAAGCCAAAGAAGAATTACGAAGAGTTGATATAGCTTTCAATGAGAATATTGAAGTAGGGATAATGATTGAAATACCATCAGCAGCAATCATTTCGGATTTATTGGCTAAAGAAGTAGATTTCTTTAGTATAGGGACCAACGACCTTATGCAGTACACTTATGCAGTAGATAGAATGAATGATAATATCAGTTCTCTTTATACTTCGTATCACCCAGCATTACTAAGATTAATAAAAACAGTTATCGATAATGGACATAAAAATGGAATTACAGTGGCCATGTGTGGTCAGGTTGCTGGAGAACCGAGATTGATACCTGTTCTTTTGGGAATGGGGTTAGATGAATTCAGTACTAGTTCGTCTTCGATTTTACGTACAAGAGATGTGATTAACAATAATTCGAAAAAAGATATGCTAGAGTTTGTCGAAAAACTTCTTGAATTACCAAGTGCTGTAGAAGTAGAGAAAGCAATAATCGAAATGTTAAACTAGGCTCTTCAAGACTTTTCAGTTTTGAAGAGTTTTTTTATAAAGATTCGGTAGTGGATTATGGTGATAATTACTTTTATATTTATCGGAATATGTATAATTTATGAGAAGCGCAAGAACACCCGTGACTTCAGTCGTGGGATGAATGGTGCTATTTGTTAAAATATGAGTTTTGTGGTTGTTTTTGAATGAACACTATAGTACAATGTTAATAGGAACAATCGTTCTAGTGTGAGGTGAAATAGATGGTCTACAAATCGTATAAGTTTAGGCTAAAACCCAATAAAGAGCAAGAAACGCTAATTCTTAAAACGATTGGTAGCGGTCGTTTTGTGTTCAATCATTTTCTAGACCTTTGGAATAGTGAATATCAAAAAACAGGAAAAGGTCTTAGCTATTCAAAATGCTCTGCGCTGTTGCCTCAACTTAAGATTGAATTATCATGGCTAAAGGAAGTCGATAGCATCGCTTTACAATCATCTGTAAGGTTTCTTGATGATTCATTTAAAAACTTCTTTAAAAAGCTAAGCGGCTATCCAAACTTTAAAAGTAAAAAATATAGTAAACAGTCTTACACTACGAAGTTTACGAATGATAATATTGCTGTTTTTGAAAGTTACATCAAACTACCAAAACTTGGACTTGTGAAGTTCGCAAAAAGTCGTGAAGTAGAAGGCAAAATTGTCAAAGCAATCGTCAAGAGAAAGTCGACTGGCAAATACTATGTGTCTGTTGTTTGTGAGGTTGAGATCGAGCCTTTTGAAAAAACCAATCAATCGGTAGGAATCGACTTAGGGATTGCTGATTTTGCGATCCTTTCAACAGGTGAGAAAATTGACAATCTTCACTTTTCAAAAGAGATGGCTCAAAAACTTGCTAGAGAACAGCGCAAGCTTTCAAAAAGAACTCTTTTGGCCAAAGAAAAAGGTGTTCGTCTAGCTGATGCTAAGAACTACCAGAAGCAAAA
>LGOV01002624.1_pt3 | contig 13502 bp, 12 predicted proteins | sample 469881 | NCBI WGS metagenome assembly LGOV01 (sample SAMN03857199, study PRJNA290197) | marine sediment metagenome | biome: marine cold seep biome; feature: cold seep; material: marine sediment; isolation source: sample #5579, elevator 3A push core 41 containing 12 cm of sediment... ...
TCAATTTGATTTTCTGAATCATTGATAACAAGAGTTGGATCTAGTTTATCATTATTAAGTAAGTCGTTTAATGATATTGGATTAGGTGTGTTATAAAACATCTCTAATCCATCGATATTATTGCTCGCGAGGATATTCTTACTACCATAAAGAAAATAAGTTTTGAATGCTATTTCAAACTCATTAAAATATAGTTGTTTTGCTTCAATCGAATGACTCGCCTCAGCTGAGTTCGTACTCACAATACTAGAATCTGTTGTTATTTCTAGTCCTTTGTTAGCTTCCCAACTATAACTTGAACCAAAAGACTCCACCATAAACTTCCATGTCATTGGGAAATAAGTAATATCTTTGTAGGTTAATAGTGGGTATATTTCATTATTATTATCAATTTCTTCACCATTGATACGAATTTTAGAAGTAGAAACATGTGCATTATAAACTTTACTCAAGTCATTATTAGCACTCGGTGATAACTTAACTGCTTCACCTTTGTTTACTTTCTCAATCATCAAACCATCTGTTTGAGTCCAAGATGTAGATAATCCCATTGCTACTGCAAAATCCCATGTCATTGGGAAATAGGTTATTTCCTTATACACAATAAATGGATACAATTCCGTTGAGTTATCAATAGACGTGTTGTTTATAATAACATTATCTTCAGTCAATGTTATTTCAACGACTTCATTTGATGCTAAAGTAATATTTAGCCCTAGTAAACATAATAGTGTCAATGCAAGTGTGATAAATTTCTTCATATATGCTCCTTGTTTTAGATTAGTCCATGTTTATTAACGGTTTTACCATAAACCATCACCTCATATTGTATCATAAATCAATACATTCGGATGCTGATTACTCATTTTGAGGAAATGAAAAGGTTCTATATTATTTAGTGTGGGTGAAAACTCACACTATTTTTCTGTACAAAAAATGAGACATGAGTAATTCTCTAATTAAAATGTAATTAACTAGAAAACAAATATAAATAGGAGAACTCTCATGCCTCATAATGATTCTAAAGGAATTTCACTTGATATAAAAGACTCAAACATCACTTATCAGAAAACTTTTATTCGGAAAGGATTATCAAAGGAATTGCATTAGGTTACAGAGGCTTTGTACATTTTAAAAACAGAATACTAATCATTCAAGAAAAGCTGAAATTAAAAGCAGCCTAAGATCATTTGATCATAGACTGCAGTTACATTTGTTGTGTGATTTACTCTCCATCAACACTGTTTGACAAGAGCAGTTTTCACTAGATCTCTAAAGCTAGCTTAATTCAGCTGATTTGAGTCTCCTTTTTTTCATCAAGTAAATGGCATGCTACCTGTCTATCACCAAATTCTGTTAATAATGGTTCTTCATTTTTACATCGTTCATTTGCAAATTCACATCTGGTTCTAAATCTACAGCCTGAAGGTGGTGCTATTGCACTCGGTACAGGTCCGGTTAAAGTAGATAAGTCTTCAACTGTAGTTGTCTCAATTGAAGGTATTGCATTAAATAACGCTTGAGTATAGGGATGTTTGGCATGATTAAACACTTGATCAGCATCACCAATTTCAACTATTTTTCCCAAATACATCACCATAATACGATCTGACATAGCGTGAACAACACTAAGATCATGGGATATAACAATATAAGTTAAACCTAACTCATCTCTAAGCTCTTCTAACAAATTCATAATATGTGCTTGAGACACAACATCTATGGATGATGTTGGTTCATCTAATACCATAAGATTTGGATTAACAGTTAGTGCTCTTGCAATCGCAATTCTTTGCCGTTGTCCACCACTGAATTCATGTGGGTACCAGTAGATTTCCTCTTTGTTAAGTCCTACCTTCTCCATGATATTTTCAATCTTAGTGGTATATTCTTTAGATGATAACTTCTCATGAACTTTTAATGGTTCACCTATAATATCCTTTACAATCATTCTTGGATTTAATGACCAAAATGGGTCTTGGAATACAATTTGTATGTTCTTTCTTAACTGTCTTAATTCCTTCTTAGAAAGATTAAACATATCCTTCTTATCAAAGATAACTTCACCTTCTGTTGGTTCATGTAGGTTTAGAATTGTATTAACAAATGTTGATTTCCCACAACCAGATTCTCCAACAATACCTAATACTTCACCTTTTTTAATATTCACAGATACATCATCAACCGCTTTAACCCATTTACTTGTTTTCTTTAAGAAATCAGATTTTACTGGAAAGTATTTTTTAAGGTTTTTAACTTCCAACAAATTTTCTTGATTTTGCTTGCCTTTTTTCATTTTTTTTAGGTCCATAAAAGCAATCAAAAGTTTGGTATATTCATGTTGAGGTGCCCTTAGTACTTCTCTTGTCAAACCACTTTCAACTATTTTGCCTTTTTTAAGAATAGCAACTTTATCACATGTTGCTGAAACAATACCTAAGTTATTTGCGATAAAGAGCAGTGTCACGCCTAGATCTTTCTGAAGATTCTTCATCAACTTCAAAATACCCGCTTGAATAGTTACATCAAGGTTTCTAGTTGGCTCGTCAGCGATAAAGAACTCAGCACCACATGATAATGCCATTGCAATGATAACTCTTTGTCGCTGTCCACCACTCAACTGATGAGGGTACTTTTCAAGCGCATCTTCAGCATCTGGCAGGTTGACCATATTAAGCATCTCTAATGCTTTTTCTTTAATGCCATTTTTATTTAAAGTATGGTGTGTATTAATGATTTCAAACAACTGTTGACCGATGGTATAAACAGGATTCATTGTAGACATTGGATCTTGGAAGATCATGGCCACTTTTTTACCCCTGATTTTTTTCATTTCTCTTTCAGTTTTAGATAATATTTCTTCTCCATCTAAAAATATTTTACCGCTTACCAATTCTCCAGGTGGCATCGCTAGTAACTTCTGAATCAAAAGCGCCAACACAGTTTTACCTGCGCCACTTTCTCCAACAAGACCAAAAGATTCACCTTTTTGAATTTCAAAGTTTTCAATATCAAGGATCGTATCACAAGAGTCAAATGATTTATAATTTAGTTTTAAATTTTCAATCTTAAAATATGGATTCATGATACCCCCTATAAGTTTCTCATCTTAGGATCTAATACTTCTCTTAAGCCATCACCTAAAAGATTAAATATTAGAACCGTTACAAATATAAATAAACCTGGAATAATACTGTACCACCATGCATTTAAGAAATACTCTCTACTGGTACTGACTAATAATCCCCACTCAGGTGTTGGTGCTTGTGCACCTAATCCAAGGAAACTAATAGAAGCAATTGTTAAGATTACACCACCAATATCCATTGAAGCTTGTACAACTACTGGTGAAATACAGTTTGGAATGATATGTCTTATTATTATTATATGTGTAGGCGTACCTATTGCTACCGCCGCTTTAACAAATTGCCTTTCTTTGATACTTATTGCTTGTGATCTAATCAATCTGGTATACCAAGGCCACCAAGTAATTGCTATTGCTATCATAGCATTTTTTAGATTCGGACCTAAATAAGCCGCAATCGTAATCGCTAACAGTAATGGTGGAAAGGATAGAAAAATATCGGTTATTCTCATAATTATTTCATCAACTCTACCACCCAAAGTACCTGCTATTGCACCTAATGGAACACCTATTACTAATGCTAAACTTACTGCTATAAGTGCAGTTGTAAGCGATATCCGAGTACCATATAAGATTCTGCTGAACATATCTCTACCAAGTTCATCAGTACCAAACAAATAAGTACTTGATGGTGCTGATAATTGATCTTTAGGATTAGTTTCATCTTCAATATGACTTGGATAAGGTACCAAAACGGGTGCAAATAAGGCAATTAAAAGTAGGATAACCACACCGATCATTGCAAATCGAGTCAAAACATTTCTATTTAGAATATGGAAACTAAGTTTCCACTCTCTAAGTTTAGGACCTATTAGTTGTTTAATGTCTTTCATCATATCCTCCTAAACTCTGATTCTTGGATCTAAGGCAATTACAACATCAGCTATCATATTTAAAAATACATACGCTATAGTTGAAATAATCGTCACACCCATTATAGCTGGATAATCTAAACTAGTCACTGAAACAGCTATATAACTACCGATACCTGGCCAACTGAAAATGGCTTCTATTAAGAATGTATTCACAAGTGAGAATCCTATTGATAAAGTAACAACAGTGATTGTCGGTCCAAGTGAGTTTTTTAGCGCATATTTCCAAATGATGATACGATTTTTAATACCATATGATTTAGAAGCATAAATATAATCTTCATTGAGTATTTCTAATAATGCCGATCTGGTCATTCTAGCAACAAGACCAATTGGGTAAAGTGCTATTGTTAAACCAGGTAACAACATGTAAGTTAATGCTTCTTTTAGAACCGGCCAATTCAAAGTGATTATTGAATCTAATACGAGAAAACCCGTGATATCAGGCACTTGACCCAATGCACTTAACTCATAACTCATCCGGCCACCTAAAGGTAGAACGCCTAACCACCTATAGAAAATGAGTTGTAAAAATAACGCGACCCAAAATGTTGGAAATGATACTACACTTACACTAAAGAAGCGACTGAAGTGATCCAGTAATTTATCCTTTTTAACCGCTGAGACGACACCTAAGGGGATGCCGATACAGACCGCTGCAATGGTGGATATAATCACTAGTTCCAACGTTGCTGGCAAATAATTCTTAATCTCTTTTAGAACCGGTTGTTTCGAACGAAGTGAATAACCTAAGTCACCTTTTAAAACATCTGTAAAGTATATTACAAATTGCTCAGGTAGAGATTTATCTAAACCAAGTTCTATTCTTGCCTCTTGTAATTGCTCTTCAGTCGCTCTTGCACCAACCCATTTTTTCGCAGGATCAGAAGGCACAACTCTAGTGATTATAAATGTTAATAATATAACCATGAACAGTACTACTACACCGAATAACAATCTTTTAGCTATAAATGATTTCATAACGACTCCAATCTAAACCAGCCCGAAGGCTGGTATTTACTTATAACAGTCATAGAAGAATACAACAGTATCATATGCTGGATTTAATTTAACACCTTTAATATCTTTATTAGTTACATATAAACCAACACTATCTAGTGCAAATATAGATAAAGCTTCGTCTACAACAATTTCATTGGCTTGTCTAAATAGTTTTTCTGCTTCTGCTTGGTCACCAAATAATTTCTGATCTGCAAGTTCTACAATTTGATCAAATTCTGGATTGTTGAAATATGCCATATTCCAAGAGATTATTTCCTCAGAATGATAAAGTTGTTGGAACCAACTTGATGGTAATGCATTATCTGGCCACCAGAATATAGCAAATATATCTTGTCTGTCGTTAGGGTCTGGGGATAATGCAACTTCATAATAACTGTCCCAAGGCATTGATCTAATATCTAATTCAACTCCAATTTTCTTAAGTTCAGCTTTGTATAGTTCAGCTGTTTTCTTTTGTAACTGATCACCTGATAAATAGTGTAATGATAAAGTAATACCACCGTCTACGTAACCAGCCTGAGCCAACAAACTCTTTGCTTGATCTAAGTTATAGTTATACTGCATGATGTCTTCATCATAACCATAAATTCCTTTTGGAATAGTACCATGTGATTGTACACCATAACCGCCTGCAGCATAATTTATAACATCATCATAAGGGAAAGCATAACTTAAAGCTTGTCTTACAACTTTATCTTTTAAAGGCCCTTTTTCAGTATTGAACATAAACATAAGGTTTTTAAATGATTTTGCCTCAATAATATTAACACTATCACTTTCCTTTAAGGCTTCAATATCTTCTGAAGGTAAGTCCATAGTTACTGAAACATCACCATTTTCAATCAGTTGTCTTCTAGAAGAACTTTCAGCTATTTTTTGAATAACGATTGTATCATATTGGTTATCATTCCACCCTTTCCAATAAGCATCAAATTTATCTAATACAACTTCTTCACCTAATTTAGTGCTTTTAACTTTATACGGGCCACTACCTGCATCATGTCCATCAGATAACCAATTATCTGGATTCTCATTAATTGATTTAGGCGACATTATAAATGCTGCATACCCAGATGATGCAATATATGAAAGTGGCGCTGCATATGTTAAGTTAAACTGAACGGTTAAATCATCAACAACTTCAATTGATTCAACTGAGTCCCATATGTAGGCTGCACCTAAATTTAACTCTAATGTTCTATCAATTGAAAATTTAACAGCTTCTGCATTTACGGCACTACCATCATGGAAAGTCAAACCATCTCTAATGTTAAATATCCATGTCATTCCATCCTCAGAAGACTCAAATGATTCAGCAATTAAAGGATCAATTTCTTCTGTTTCAGCATTGTATCTAGTTAATGTTTCATAAACATTGTGGTATACAATTATTTCGTTTGAAGTACCTGAACTTGGGTCCCAGTCTAATACTGGTTCTGATTGATATGCCATAAAAAGTACCTTACTTGTGTTAACAGCTTCAGTTTCTGTTTTACCACATCCACTAAAAACACTAGTTATCATTAGTAATACCATGATTATTACAACTATTTTATTCCCCTTCATACACCCTCCTATTATAATCGTCCTATTGCTGGCTGATAGTTTATATCAAATCCAAATCGTCTTGGTCCAAATGCATTTAATCCTTTCTCAGTCTTAAATACATCTGGTGCATCCAAAATAACTACAGCTATTTTCATCCCATCTTTAAATTCTGGTGTTGCAATTGGTACTTTATTGTCTTGATCAAAGAGACAAATAAGATCTGGCAATGTTACATACACCTCTCCATTTAGCCAAGACATCAAGTTTTCGTTTTTAAACCATATTTTCAGTTCATTATTTTTTTCATCTGTTATAATCACATATCCTTCTGTAAAACCATCTACAGTGTCCCATGTAAATTCTTTTACCAAACCCTCAAACACTTTTTTACCATCCATAGAATCAGCAACAGCAATTGCTACATCTTCATTGGCATTCTTTGCTTCTCTATATACTTTACCCAGAACCTGTGCCTTAGAAATAGTATTCGGTATCAGAGCATGTTTGATATCTTTACACTGCATTGCATGATCTACAGCTGATACTGAATTGTTACTCGATTGAGCAAACGATCTTAGTACTTGTTCAGATCTAGCATCATCATGTAGTTCTTCTATAATTACTGTTTCACCAAATGCATTGGCTACTACAACAGGTGCTGCAGGTAAACCATTGATGTAATATGTAGAATTTGTTACTTCTGGCACGGCTCGACCTGCAATATCTGCATCGACGATATAACCACCTTTCATCGCTGCTACGTACATTGGCACGGCCGTATTTTCTCCACCTAATTCACAAGCAATTGTACCATAGACCGATGTATTTAAATAACTCTCCATTTTATTCACTGCTAATAATATTGGTTTTTCTTCTGTTTTAGGCAGATGTTTTGTTTTATCACATTCATAACCGGTTAGTGCACCTAGAAAATACGGTGTCATTAGAATAGCTTCATCAGGAATTTCATTTATATCTGCAAGTATAAACTCTTTACCTAATGATTCTGCTTCTTCAATCAATCTCATACCTTCATCATAATCCCCACCGCCGCCAGTACCTAAGATGATACAGCCTGTGAGAATATCAACGATGTCTTGTTTGATTAGTTTTTTCATGTTTCCTCCATTAAAAAATAAAAACTTGTTTATTCTGAATATTTAGTCGACTTAAGTTAAAGTAATTATCTCTTATTTGAAGTTGTAGATACTACAAATAAAAAAACAGTTAATTGTAGTTTATACAATCAACTGAATGTTTTTAGTATCTGATCTGCTTTTATCGCCAGTGACAACTGTTCGTAAAACTTCAGTTGACTGGACTCTTGACCCAATATTGTTTTTATTTTCTCTATTCTATACCGTACTGTGTTTATATGAAGAAATAAAGCCGCAGCAGTTTTTTTCATATCTCCATCATTTTCAATTAATATCTTAGCGGTTTCTAACAATGAGATATTGTTGTTTTTTTCGTATTCAATAATTGGATTTAATATTTCATCTCTATATCTACTTAACCTAATATCTGATTTCAACTGATACAACAATTTATAAACACCGAGTTTTTCATACAAGACAACATCTTGATTAAGTGTTAGACAAGCACTGTTGGCAACTATAGATTCTTTTATCGTGTCATTTAACTGAGTTAGATTTCTATTAAAATTACTAACACCTATATGAAAGTTTGATACTTTTTTTCTAAAGTAATTTGCGACATGATTTTGTAGTTCCGCAAATTTCTTAACCGATGGACTATCAGTACTGATAACAATTAAAATACCATCTCTGAAATGGGTGATTAAATCACATTCAGCATGCCACTTCTCCGTTTTAAGGTTGTATATAATACCAGTAATATCTTCTTCAAAATCATTAACAAAGAATGAACAATGACCTTCATGAAATCTACTGTTCAAAAACATAGCATTTTTTCTAACTTCTTTTGGTCCTTGCTCAGAAGTAATCATATTTTCCAATAATGTGTTGATGTATCTTTCGTCTTTTACTCTTAAAAGTTCTTGAAATACTACATTTAACACCGCTGAATATGGAATCTTTTCTGATATTAATAAGATTGGCAGATTATTTGCCTTACACCTATTAAGAATCTCATCAGGTAAGGTTTTATAATATGAATCAAACAAACATAAACCACTACACTCTTCAGTGATCAGTATATCAAATAACTTTTCTAGTAATTCAGGGTTTTCCTTGTATGCAAATAACCCAGTTAAGTAAAACTCATGTTTGGGCACAGATACATCAAAGTCAAAATCTGAAATAGGCATTTCTAAAACACTTATATTAGATATATGATTGTCTAAACCCGCTTCACCAGTTAATAGTTTTGTGTCTTTAAATATTTCAAACTCTAATAGATGTCTTAATTTTATTTCCATAACATCCTCCCGTTAACTCATTGTATCTTTGAAAAATATAACAGTCAAATTAGAACCGAGTTAAAAGAAGCTTACTCCAACCAATCAAATCCTTGTTTTTTCATATACGATACATAATCATCAAAACACATAAAATTATCTTCTTCCAAGTAATATGCTCCAAACCAATACTGATAAGAGGAGATTTTATCATTTGCTTTGATCCAATCTACAACTGAATCAGCAAAGGATTCACCTTTTTGTTTCTTGGCTGTTCTATATATTTTATCAACGATTTTATCTTTGGGTTGCATCTTCCATTCACTATTTTTTTGATGATAAGCCGTAAGTAGTGCTTCGTCTGATAATGGTTTGTATTCGTTATTATGAATTAATACATTAGCATCATATTTGGGCGACAATTTACCTTCTGATTTAGGATAGCCAATGGTCAACATAATCACTGGTACGACATGTTTGGGTAGTTTAAGTAGTTCACTTGATTGATCAATGGTATGAATCACATTACCTATATACACTGACTTAAGATCCAATGCTTCAGCTGTTAAACAAACTTGATGTGCCATGATAGAAACATCCACGATACCCATCCAAAAGTCCGTAAACTGATTTGTAAAATCAAAAGGACTAGGTTCTAGTTCACATATTCTGCTGATTCTCGAGTAATCAATACAAAACACAAGATTAAGTGGTGCTTTCTTAATAAAACTCTGTCCCCTACAGATTTCAGTTAGTTTGTCTTTCTTATCTTGATCAGTTACAGCAATGACGCTGACAGACTGGAAACCACCACCCGATGGTGCCTTAGCCGCAGCAGCATATAATTGATCCAGCACATCACTAGGTATATCTTTTTCTTGAAATGCTCTACAGGTGTTTCTAGTGTTTATGATATCTACTATTGTTTTCATAACCCCTCCTATCTTATTACACTATATCTTACATAATAAACAGTTGTAAATACTACAAATTTAGAAAGTGTATTTTGTAGTATCTACAACTCAAAAAGAAAAATGGCATCTCATAGAGATGCCATTTTTAGGGGGTATATTATTTAACCAACATTAAATCTACTGGAATATAAACTTCTAATGTGTCACCCATCAAGTGTTTCATACCACTCTCAACGCCTAATGAACCGATCAAAGATGGCTGTTGTGCAACAGTTGCTGCCATCAATCCAGCTTCTACTGCATTTACTGCATCATCATTTGCATCAAATCCAACAACTAAAATATCTCTTCCAGATACTTCGATTGCTTTTAAAGCGCCTAATGCCATTTCATCATTATGAGCAAATACTGCATTGATTTCAGGTTGTGCTTGTAAAATGTTTTCCATTACTGAAAGACCTTTTGTTCTATCGAAATCGGCAACTTGTTTAGCTACTACTTCAATTGAAGAAGTTGCTATTGCTTCATTAAATCCTTGACCTCTATCTCTTGCAGCCGATGTACCAGCGATACCTTCAAGTTCTACTACATTACCTTCGCCACCTAATAATTCAACAATATACTCACCAGCCATAACGCCACCAGCAATATTGTCTGAAGCAACGTGAGTTACTACATCACCATGGTTAGCACCACGGTCTAATGTAATGACTGGAATACCAGCTTTGTTTGCTGCTACAATAGCATTTCCTACTGCATCTGAATCAGTTGGGTTGATTAGAATTAAATCAACACCTTGAGTTAATAAGTCTTCCATATTAGATAATTCTTTTGCTGCATCATTTTGTGAATCTAATACGATTAATTCAACACCCATCTCAAGTGCTTTAGCTTCAGCACCTTCTTTTAATGTTACAAAGAATGGATTATTTAAAGTAGAAAGGATTAAACCCATCTTCTTATCTTCTTGTACCATAGGCATATCATTAGTGATTAATTTAAGTGCAACTGGTACGAATGTTTCTAATGTTTCACCAGCAATTACTTTACTTGCTGCCTCTACACCTAATGATCCGATTAATGATGGTTGTTGTGCTACAGTTGCAGCCATTTTTCCATCTTCTACTGATTTAACAGCATCATCTGTTGCATCAAATCCAACTACAATAATATCTCTACCAGATACTTCAACTGCTTTTAACGCACCTAATGCCATCTCATCATTATGAGCAAATACTGCATCAATTTCGGGTTGTGATTGTAAAATGTTCTCCATTACTGAAAGACCTTTTGTTCTATCAAAATCAGCAACTTGATTAGCTACTACTTCAATTGAAGAAGCACCAACTGCATCATTAAATCCTTGACCTCTGTCTCTTGCAGCAGAAGTACCAGCGATACCTTCAAGTTCAACAACTTTACCAGTGCCTCCAAGAAGTTCTACAATAAATTCACCAGCCATAACACCACCAGCGACATTATCTGAAGCAATATGAGTTACAACATCACCAGCATTTGTACCACGGTCTAAAGTGATTACTGGAATTTCTTTTGCATTTGCAGCTTTAATAGCATTTCCAACTGCATCTGAATCTGTTGGGTTAATTAAGATGACTTTAACACCTTGAGTTAATAGATCTTCCATGTTTGAAAGTTCTAAAGCAGCATCATTTTGTGAGTCTAATACAACCAACTCTAAACCTAATTCTTTAGCTTTTGCTTCAGCACCTTCTTTTAATGTAACAAAGAATGGGTTGTTAAGTGTTGATACGATTAAACCAATCTTACCATTTTCACCTGCTGCTTCTGTTTCATCTTTAGGTTGACAGCCTGCGAACACAGATACCATCATTAACATTACTAGCATAAGCGCTAATATTTTTTTCATAATTGTCCTCCCCGTAAATTATAAATATATCATTATGTCTATGACATAACCTTTCACTGCTTGAGCAGTTATAGCCTAATCTTTTCTGTCGATCAATACAGCAATTAAAATAACCATACCTTTAACCAACAGTTGGTAATATGAACTTACATTCATTAAATTTAGTGCATTGTTTAAAATACCTATAATAAGCGCACCTGTTACAGTACCCATTATTGATCCAAATCCACCAGCCAGTGACGTACCACCTAATACAACCGCTGCAATGGCGTCCAGTTCATAACCTTGGCCTGCCGTCGGTTGAGCCGATGATAATCTTGCGGTAATGATGATACCAGCAAGTGCTGCAAAGAATCCACTGATGCCATATACTAATATCTTAATCTTCGATGTACTCACACCAGATAGTTTTGTTGCTTCTTCATTACCACCTAATGCATATACATATCTACCAAATGTCGTTTGAGTTAGGACGTAATAACCCAGTGCAAAGACCAGTACCATGATAATGATTGGGATAGGAATTGCACCTACATACCCATTACCAATTTGAGAGTATAACTCTGCATTGGCTTCATAACCTGTACTGATTGGTTTACCATCTGTAAAAACCAGGGTGGCACCTCTAAATACAGTCATTGTCGCAAGTGTGACGATAAAAGGTTGTAATTTACCTTTTGCAATAATAACACCATTTAACATACCAATTGCTGTACCAATAACCAATGCCGCTAAGACTGCAAATACTGGACTGACTCCTCTACCTATTAACATAGCTGCCATAGCCCCAGAGTAAGCAAGTGTTGAACCGACTGATAAATCTATACCACCTGTTAATATAACAAATGTCATACCTGCTGCAATAATAGAGTTAATAGATGTTTGTCTTAATATATTCATGATATTTGAAAATGTCATAAACCTGTCATTCATCAGTGCAATGATAATTGAAAAAATAACTAACGCAATAATCGATTGATAACGTTTAAGATTTAATTTTTTAATCTGTTCCATTTAAATAACCTCCTCAACGCCAATAGCCAATCTCATTATTTTCTCTTGCGTTGCTTCTTTTCTATCTAATATGCCTGCAATATGACCTTCATGCATGACCATCACACGGTCACACACACCTAATATTTCTGGTATTTCTGATGAGATCATCAAAACACCCATCCCTTTGTCTTTAAAGGCATTCATTAATTCATATATTTCTTTTTTAGCACCAACATCGACACCTCTAGTTGGTTCATCTAATATGAGTACTTTTGGTTCACATGACAGTGCTTTACCAATAGATACTTTCTGTTGGTTACCACCACTTAAGTTTTTAACCAACTGATCTATCGANNGGTGTTTTGATGCTCATGGACTCTTTGAATCCTAATACCATCTCTTTTTCAGCTTTTCTATCAATTCTTAGAGGTGATGAGTATTTTTTTAATGATGATAAACTCATGTTCTTCTTAACTGACATGCCAAGTATTAAACCATCTTTTTTTCTGTCTTCAGAAACATATGCAATACCTCTAGAAAGAGCTTCTGCTTCATTTCTTACTGTAATCTTTAGACCTTCTAGATACATTTCACTTTCAGTCTGTTTGAATGAGCCGTATATGGATTTGGCAAGTTCTGTTCGGCCTGCACCCATTAATCCAGCAACACCTAAGATTTCACCCTTTCTTAGTGTAAAAGCTATATCTTTAACGTATTTATTAGTAAGATGTTTGAC
>LGOV01053201.1_pt2 | contig 13490 bp, 15 predicted proteins | sample 469881 | NCBI WGS metagenome assembly LGOV01 (sample SAMN03857199, study PRJNA290197) | marine sediment metagenome | biome: marine cold seep biome; feature: cold seep; material: marine sediment; isolation source: sample #5579, elevator 3A push core 41 containing 12 cm of sediment... ...
CAATCACCCAAAGGTGTCTCAACGATGGCATTTGATGAACTCTGTCCGGCTATTACTCTGGAGTGTTCAACACCGGGCAATGAACCTGCAAAGCGAAGAGCATTTGAGCTTATCGATGACCTGATGCATATGGATCACTTTCCCACAAAGCCGCTGCCTGCTCACGACTTACAATTGGTTAAAAACAGCGCTACGCTCAAGATCAATGCAAATGTCACCTTCTGCTTTGAGGATGAGGACTACAGTGATACTCTAGGGTATGACCTGATACTGGTCAAAAACTTTGATCATCATAACTTTACACGCTTGGAGAAAGGTGAAGTATTTGCCCATACTACGGTAAATAAACCACTTATAGCCATATCACCTGATGGCAAAGATATCACAGATGAGATCATTCAAAATGAGAATGGAGAGATATCTCTGAAAAAAGCATATATGCCGGCAATGATATCTATGGATAAAAAGATCGTACTGCAAGACTGTTTATGTTACCTTTTGGAAGATTACTAATGTGTATATTTTTATTATAAATCCAACGAACTCATAACCCTACCCTTATTCATCTCAGCTACCACGTGAGTATATATCATAGTGGTCTCCACACTTTTATGCCCTAAAAGTTCTTGTATACTCCTCAAGTCTATACCACTTTGTAAAAGATGTGTAGCATAAGAGTGTCTAAATATATGTGATGTAACTCGTTTGTTAAGATTTGCTTTTTGAGATGCTACTTTTATGTTTCTCCCTAAAGTCTGCGCCATAACATGATGTCTTCTTTTTTCTTTTGTTCTTGGGTCTGTAGAAATACTTTTCATTGGGAATAAATACTGCCATTTCGCTTCAAGCTTTGAGCGTGGGTACTTTTTTTCTAAAGCATAAGGTATAAAAACATTTCCGTAACCATCTTTTAAATCTTGTTTATGAAGGAGTTTAACACTCTCTACTTGTTCAAGTAGTTTTGCTTTTAATTTTTGTGGTAGAGGTATAGTTCTGTCTTTAAGTGATTTAGAGTCCCAAACATAAATCTTATCAAACCCAAAATCAATATCTTTTACTCTCAAATTTAAAGCTTCACTCATCCGAAGACCACAACCATACATAAGATGCACTAACAAACTGTACTCACTTGGTATGTTTTGCAAGACCTCTCTAACTTCTTCTTTAGTCAAAACTACAGGTATGTGTTTTCTTTCCTGTGCTCTAAGTGCTTGTATATTCCACTCACTAATATCTAAACCTAAAACCTCTTTATATAAAAATAACAATGCACTAAAGGCTTGATTTTGAGTAGTTGGAGCTACTCTGTCATTTGTTGCTAACTTTGTTAAGTATAACTCTATTTCTATCTTACCCATTTCAATAGGATGTTTCTTATGATGAAATAAAATATAATGCTTTATCCAATGAATATAAGTTCTCTCTGTTGAATAACTGTAGTGCTTAAATCTAATCTTGTCTCGAACCAAGTCTAATAATTTTTTTTTGACTTCCATATTTCAACCTTTGGATTAAGTATCATTATGAATGTTATGTATATTTATGAACAATTAACACTCATTTGAAGCTGTTATTTGTCCTTGAGACAATTAACAATCATCATGTTCTTAAGAATAATAGGTTAAATATTTAAAATAATGTAAAAATATGACAATTTGTCATATTTTTACAGAAATACTCCTAATTAACAATCATTAACCATGATAGTTAATTATTTATTTAAGGTTAATCTATATATAATGATGTTGAATAAATAGTTATCCGCTCACTGTGTGACCGGATAACGGGGGCGCGGGTTGAACACCCACTGGTCACCTGTCGCACAGCGCCAGATAACAAGCGGGAGGAGCAAGCAACCATTGTAAAACCTAAAGGTTTCTCAACGGCAGTTACTCACCCGCGCCCCCGTTAATACTCTTTTACAAAAAAATTACTGATATTCAATTATTTTTGTTTATTAAAAATATTATCTGGTAAAGGTTTAATCTCATCATGATTAATATAATGATCTAAAGCATCAATTAATACACCTATCGGCTCATCTTCAGGCTGCATATTTTTTAAAATTTCATTTCCTTTTAATGTTAATGCAGTAGCATAAATAATCCAATCACCTGTACTCGTACCATTTAAATTATCACAAATTCTAACATCTACTTTTATTGAAAGGTCTTCCGATACACGTACGAACTCAATGACTCTATTTGCTTCAAAGTGAGAAACAACCCATGTTTCATCTATATTAAAATAGTTGGTTTTAAAAATTGCATTATATTCTTGATACAATGATTGTGAATATATTACTTCACAATGCCAACCATCAATCCAATCAAACTCTGCTGTAGGGCATAGTAATGGAAATAATTTATCGGGGGTTGTATTAAATGTTTGTGTATGCTTAATAATACCTCTTATATATATTGGATCTTCTTTTTTCCACTCTTGAACTTTTTTATCTGATAAAACAGTATTCATTTTTTATACCTAGTATTAATTTTACAAACAACTTTGATTTAGTTGATTGATACTTTCATTATAAAAGAATTTAAAAAGAAAAAATACTAGAACTTCTGCAATTTTTGTTGTTTCTTGTAACTTAAGCAAATATATGTTAATTTGCATAAAAATCTAGAGAGAAATATGGAATACTTAAATAAGATAATGCTAAATAAAAAAGAATCAGAAGAAATTTTCTATAAAGACTTATGTACTGTAAAACTATTTTTGAATGAACCATTTGAAAGTCACACTACAATTTTAAAAGATAACCTAATGATTATTTTGTTAAATGGGAAAAGAATCATGAAAACAGATGAAAAATCTTTTGAGGGTAATGCCGGGGATATAATTTTTGTTAAGAATGGGACTTGTATCTCAAGCAAAGTGTTTGATGATGTACAAAAATATGGTTCGTTGATTTTTAGATGGAGTGATAAGTTTATTCATGATTTTATTAAAAGCAATCAAATTGAACTATCAAAGGTAAAACAAAAAAATGAGAATATCTTTCAAATCATTCCGAACGAAATGTTAAAATACTCATCTGACACATTTATTCCTCTTTTTATCTGTGAAGAAAAAATTGACGAAAATATAATAAGACATAAACTTCAGGAAATGCTATTTCTTCTACTAAATAGTGATAGTGATGGAAGTTTTAAAAGCTTTTTAAAACTACTTTCAAATGATAAATATATAAATTTAAAATCTAAGATAGATGAACATCTAAATGCTTTTGGAAATGTCGAAGACATCTCAAGTAAGATTGGTATTCCATTAAATGATTTTAGAAAAAAATTCTCTAAAATTTTATGATATTGAAACACTTTTAAAGTGGACTAGCAAATTAACAAAGCCTTACATAGTGGTAGCTGATTATGATAGTGTTGCTAAGGATATAAACAAGCTAATCTCATCTAATGCCCTACCTCAATACGTTGTCGTTTTGGAAAGAATCCCCGCTATTGCTACCGGGAAGATGCTTATTTCACATGGGGTAAANNTTACTCCTAAACAATATCAAAAGAAGCAAAATTTGTAAAAGATGATTATTGGAAAAATTAAAATTATAAAATCAAGATACTTCATTCCGATTTACAAAACAAGTTAGACTCAAAGATACCGTATATAGAACTGTACAAACCTTAAAATATGAACATATGATAAAATCTTGAAACTAAATTACTTACTATTAATAAAAATAACTAATTTAAGAATAAACTATGTATATAATATTTTTAATAGTGAGATACTATAAAAGACAAAAAAATAAATTGATTAATATTTTGATATACCACTTATCACTATATAAATTATAAATAAAACTTGTTAGCTGAATACTTATAACAAAACACAGGAAGAAAACAAGTTACACATCGGATTTTTAAGCCTCAAAAAGCTAAAATATAGTGGTTATAAAAAAGACTAAACGAACTGTCTGAGGGTAACTCGTTTTTCAGTTAGGTCGTTAGATGACTAAAAGTATAAAAATATCTAGTATATTATAGGAAGGAAAAATGCAAAATTATTATAAAAAATTTGACATTACTGACAAAGTGGCTGTTGTTACTGGTGCTTCAGAAGGGATTGGTCGTGATATGGCAATAGGATTAGCAGAAGCTGGTGCTAATATTGTGATTTGCGGTCGCCGTGAAGAAAAATTATTAGAAGTAAAAGCAGCCATAGAAAAGATAGGTAGAAAAGTAAATATATATATCNNTATCTTAGACATTCAAAATATATCTGAAATTGAAGGATTAAAAACATTTCTAAAAACAAAAATTGGTAAAGTTGATATTCTAGTTAATAATGCCGGTTATGCTGTAACAAAACCTGCATGGGATGTCACTGAAAGTGATTGGGATTCAATGATTGACACAGGCTTTAAAGGTTTGTTTTTCTGCTCTCAAGCCATTGGTTCTATTATGAGTGAAAGTGGATATGGGAAAATTATTAATATTAGTTCAACTTTTAGTAAAAGTGTAGTGCCAGGACGATCTGTTTATGCCGGAATAAAAGCAGGTGTTGATCATCTTACAGAAGCTTTAGCTATGGAATGGGCTTCTCATGGTATCAGAGTAAATGCACTTGCACCAACTGCGGTAAATACAGCAAGTCGTCAAGTTACATTACAAGGTCCAATATTAGAAAAAGTGCTTTCTCGAATTCCTCTTGGAAGACTTGCTACACCGGATGATTTAATTGGAGCTTTAATATATCTTTCAAGTGAAGCTTCTGACTTCGTAACTGGACAGACATTATTTGTTGATGGTGGCTGGGTAGCCGCAAGTTAATATATAAAAAGCATCTAACAACACCTTTGAGCCAATAAATTACTCTAACGAGAATTTATTCGCTCTATTCAAACGTTAGGATAGCATAGTGAACTATTTTAAAATAACAAGGAAGTATTATGGAACATGATAATAATATTATAAATGAGATACTTGAAAAATATGAACAAGAACGATTAAGTGGTAAAGAAATTAATTGGAATGCAATTGACAATGACTTTAAAAAGAAATTAAATATTAGCTATCAATCTATAAAGTCAATTATTAATGAACAATATCAGCAAGGCTTATATAGAGAAATTTGTTACGGTTATGCTAAAGCATTTCAAGTAGTAGAATTTCATCCATTAATTAAAAACTATGAAAGTATAAAATAGTGCTCAGACCATAAATATTTGACTATTTAGTTTTATAGCTGCTATCCCCAGAACTTAAAAGGATTAATATTTGAATAGTAATTTAGAAAAATATTTGGAGTTATTATCTGAAATAAAAGGTAGAACTATAGTAATAGAGAAACTTCAATTTAATGGTAAAAAGAGAATTAATGATGTACATGTAGAGTTTGCATGCTTACAGATAAGAAAAATTCTTGAGTCAATAGCATTTGGCTCTTTAATTTCAAATATGGAACTTTACTCAAAAGAGTATGATAANNTTAATGTTAAAAGATATGGAAAGAATTAATAAGAATTTTTATCCAAAACCGTTACTTCAAGTAAATAGTGAAATTGAAGGTGTAATACATGATTTAATTCATGTCGATGAAATAAATTATTTAAATTCAAAGTTATTTATTAAGATATATAAAAAATGTGGGATTATCTTACATACTCAAAATCCATATGGAACAATAATAGATTATGAATATTATAGAAAAAATATACTTGTTTGGTTAGAAAAAATTAAAATGCTTATGAATTGTCATGAAATGCAATTAGTTGGTGATGAAAATTTATATTTATTTCAAATAGGGTCAAAAGAACAAGCACCTTTCTGCACAGAATTTAATTTTGTAAAAAAATTCTAAAAATTCTAAATACACTTCTGTGATTGAGTCTCCACTTTTAAGGTGCAAAAAACAAAAGGATATAACAAGATTTTGTAACTAATAAATGCCCTTGCGGTAATTTATTGGCTAAAGTAAAACGTTCCATCCCGTTAAATACATTCCCAATCTACTCAAAACTATTTCCTAAAAGTTCCTTTTTACTTTTGTTCGCTATACTTTTTGTATGAGACTAAGAAGCCTAACTACATTAGCGCTACTGTTTGTAATCAGTTTTTCTATCGTACATGAGTATGTTTATGCAGCTTATGATGATGACCACTGCAGTGCCATAGAATATATTAGTGAATTTGATACGCCACAATCTCATGAAGACCTTTGCGATATTCACTTTGAGTATCATCAGTCAATTCTACTATCTCAAAACTTAGTTCTACCAGATGTCGACTTCAAGGCTACTACAAATAAAATCCATAAAGAAACATACAACTTCAAAACCCATACAAATCTCTACAAACCCCCTACCGCTTAACCTGTAACACAAAAAATATAAACAATAAATTATTACAGGAACAATAATGATAAAAATATTATCAGCAGTTGTTCTAATCTCAGCATCACTATTTGCACAAGATTTTGATGCGTTTTTAGACAATGCACTAAAAAACAGCACCTACTTAAAGTCATCAAGCTTGGGACTCTCTCAAGCACGTGAACAAGGTTCTGTTATGACTAGGTACAAAAACCCTTCTCTTGAGTTAGAGTACTCAGAGTTCAGACCAGATAGCTCTAAAGATGACAATGGGTACAGAGCTGCTTTTACTCAGCCCATTAGACTATGGGGAGTTGGTAGTGATTCAGAAGCTTACGCAGATGCAACTCTAAATAAGGCTGCATCTAACTACTCACTCTCTTACGCGGAGTTTACTCGTGATATCTCACTTTTTTATACTGAGTATACAAACCAAAGAAAAAAGCTTGAACTAGCAGGCGAAGAGTTAGAAATTGCAAAGCATATATATGAAATCTCAAAAGAGAGAAACAGTGCTGGAACAATTTCTAGAGGCGAAATGCTTCAAGCACAAGTTGATTATGAGATGGTTGATATTAAGGCACAAACTCTTAACCTTGATATTCAAGATACTTACTTCAAGCTTCTAAAGTTCGCAGGCATTTCTAAAGAAATAGAGCTTGATTTTAAACATGAGTTTAAACTAGACTCAGATGCTCTCTCTACTAATAACCCAAACATAAACTATCTAAAAAGTTATAAGCAAGAAGCAAAGGCTTCCTCACAGATAAACTCAAACAGCGTTAAGTGGATAGACATAAGAGCTGAGTATGAAGATGAGCCTGATCAAAACATTATGAGAGTCGGAGCTTCTATTCCTCTTGCTATTTTTAACACTTCACGTGAAGAGATGCAAATAGCAAAACTAGAAGCAGATAAAACTGAGCTTCTCATAGAAAATGAGAATGCAAAAATATCTATTGAGAATATAAAACTCAAAAAACAAAGAGGGCTGTTACTGCTTTTAAAATCCAAAAACGAAGAAACTCTAAAGACTCAAACAAAACTTCTCAAAATGTTTGAAGANNGGCTACAAGATAGCAAGTATAAATCTGCTTGAACTTCAAAACATTAAAAACAGAGTTATTAAGACGAAAGAGTCTCTTATCAAAATCAACACTGCACTAAATCAAAATGCAATCACGACTAACTATATTTCAGGAGCATATAATGAGTAAAATATTTCTACTAATAATCACTTTAAGCCTTACACTTTTTGCCACTCTGATACCGACTAAACATGCCAAACTAAGAGCATTTGGGAAGTCTGTAGAACTAAACGCGCAGATAGTCCAGCTCTCAAATGCTTCACAGTCTATCATGTCGCTTGTCAGCGGTCACATTGAAGAGTACTACGTAAGAGTCGGTCAAAGCGTTACAAAGGGACAAAAGATAGTCCTTATAGAGTCTATAATGCTATCAAAAATGACAGCAAATTTTATCTCTCAAAAGAAACAACTCCAAGCTCAAGAGAAAAACTACCAAGCTTCAAAAAGTCTCTATGAAAAGGGTATGACTTCGATGCAAGAGCTAAATGCCCAGAGCATCAAAAGAGATGAAGCACAAGCAAAACTTACATCGCTAAAATCTCAACTAGAGACTTTAGGAATCAACACAGATGCATTAAAAAAGGCTTCTTCGAACTTTATACTTTATGCTCATAGTGAGGGTGTTGTATCTGAGATACTTCAACCTCTACACTCTAGCATCAAAGAAGATACTCACATCATCTCTGTTACAAAAAGTCAGGCATTTTATCTGAAATCTTTTTTGCCTTTAGAGTATGCATCTAAGGTTAAGATAGGGCAGAAGATAGTTATAGAGACAAACACTAAAAACATCGTCTCCAACGTAACACAGATACTACCAAATGTAGATGAGAAGACTCAAAGAATAGTTCTACTCTCAAGCATTGATGAGATTACAGATAACCTCTACATAAATGCTTATACCTCTGCAACACTCTACTTTAACCCAACTAAAAAACATGTAGCAGTAGAAAAATCTGCTCTATCGTTTTTCAATAATGAATGGGTTTTATTTGTTCCAAAAGAAGAGGAGCATCAAGAAGATGCTCATGGTGATTTTGGTCATGAAGAAGCATATGAAGTTCGTGTTATCAACATAATAGAGCAAGATGAAGAGTTTGTGGCAGTTGAAGGTTTAGAGTTGGATGAGCAATACGTTAGTGACAAAAGTTATTACGTAAAATCTCAACTGCTCAAATCTTCTCTTGGCGGACACGGGCATTAGGGAGATATTATGTTAAATAAAATCATTGATATTTCTCTAAAATACAAACTCTTAGTGCTAACGCTTTTCATTGCCATTAGTGCGTTTGGTTTTAAAGCCTACCAAGATATACCCGTAGATGCCTTTCCGGACATCACACCTAAGCAGGTTGTGGTCTATACTGAGAGTCCGGGTAATTCTGCCGAGGATATAGAAAAGCTTATAACCTACCCGATAGAGTCAGCACTCTCTGGTATGGCAGGTGTAAAGAAGATAATGTCAAACTCAATTTTTGGCTTATCCTATGTGTCTGTTTTCTTTGAAGACGAAATGGACATATACTTTCTTCGTCAACTCGTAAGTGAAAGACTAACAAGTGTAGATATTCCAAACGGTTGGGGTAAACCTGAACTTGGACCAAATACTACTGGTTTAGGACAAGTATTTTGGTATAAACTCCAAGATGCAACTGGAAAACTCTCTTTAAAAGAGTTGCGAGAGATGCAAGACTACATCGTCACACCTCTACTAAAAAGTGTTAGCGGAGTTGAAGAAGTTATAGGTTGGGGTGGAGAAGAAAAGCAGTACAATGTACTCATCGACACTAAAAAACTTCAAAACATCGGTGTTACTTACGAAGATATAATCACTGCACTTGCTAAGAGTAATCAAGCCGCAGGAGGACAATACCTAGAGTTTAACCGTGAACAGTACCTCATCCGTGGAGCAGGTCTCTATAAGTCTCTTGATGACATAAGAAATTCTGTTATAAAGTCAGGTAAAGGTCAAGCCGTAACCATCGGTGATGTGGCAACAGTTGAGACTGGTTCGATGCCACGTTTTGGAGCGGTAAGTATAGATGGAAGCGAAGCTGTTATGGGAATGGTTCTCCAACGTACTGCAACAAATGCCGCAAAAGTTGTAGAGCATATAAAAGAAAAACTCCCTACCGTAAACTCTGCACTTCCAAAAGGTGTTAGCATTGAGACTATTTATGACAGGACTGAGATAACTCACAAAGCGGTAGGCACTATGACATCAGCACTGATAGTGGGTGTAGTTTTAGTTGCAATAGTTTTGTTTTTGTTTTTGTTTGAGCTTCGGAGTGCATTTATAGTAATCATATCTCTACCAATATCTCTGCTCATAGCCTTTTTACTTATGGACTATTACAACTTATCGGCAAATCTGATGAGTCTAAGCGGACTTGCCATAGCCGTAGGGATGATAGTCGATGGTACAATTGTCGTAGTTGAGAACACCTTTAGAAAATTACACGATGAAGAGGGTGATTCTAAAGTAAAGATTATTGCAGACTCGGCAAAAGAAGTCGCTAAACCTGTAACCTTTGCAGTTTTAATCATCGTTGCTGTATTTATCCCACTACTATCACTTGAGGGATTAGCTGGAAAATTATACTCTCCGATGGCATTAAACATTGTATTTGTAATGCTTGGCTCACTTTTTGTAGCTTTGATTTTGGTTCCTGTTTTAGCCTTTGTTTTACTAAAACCTACTAAAAATACTGACAATGCACTAATGAGTGGGCTTAAAAAAGTATATGCACCACTACTAGTATTTTCACTCTCAAATGCGAAAAAGCTTTTAGCATCTGTAACTGTTTTATTTTTAGCTCTAGCCTTTGTTCTCTCACAGCAGGGTCGTGAGTTTATGCCTGAGTTAAATGAAGAGTCCATTATGTACAGAGTGATTTCTATACCGGGAACAGCTCTTTCACAATCTGTAGAGAGTGCTTCTGAGATAGAAAAGCACATACTAAAAAATTATCCAAACGAGGTTAGCTCAGTTCTCTCCATGATAGGTAGAAGTGAAAAAGGCGAAACAGCTCAAGCTAACTATATGGAAGTTCTGCTGACGCTCAAAGAGGGAATCAAAGATTTACCTGCACTAACTCACAAGATGAATGAAGATTTAGAACACTCATTTGAGNNCCCTACACAACCTATCGCTATGAGAATAGAAGAGTTGCTTGAAGGCGTAAAAGCTGAGCTTGCTATCAAGATATATGGAGACAACCAAAAAGAGTTAGATAGCATCTCCAAAGCTATTCAAGAAGCTATTGGCAATGTTGATGGACTAGAGAGAATGGAAGTCGAGACTCAACTTGGACAAGCTCAGATAAAGATAGAACCAAACTATCTGGCTCTTTCTCGCTATGGAATCAGCGTTGATGAAGTGATGCAAGTTATCCGCAACGGTATAGGAGAAGAAGAAGTTACCGAAATGTTAGAGGGAATCAGAAGATTTCCTATAGTTGCAAAGATAAAAGATGCAAAAAAAGACATTCAAGCACTAAAAGATGTAACTCTTCGCTCAACTAACGGCTCATTAGTTACTCTAGATCAAATCTGTGATATCAGCATTAGTCATGGTGCTTCATTTATTAAACGTGAAAATCTGAGCCGTTACATGGTTCTCTCTATAGAAGTGGACGGACGTGATGTTGCTTCGTTTGTAAAAGAGGCGAACAGACTTATCCAAGAGAGTGTTGAGATGCCAACTGGTTACTACATCGGCTGGGCTGGTGACTTTAAAAACATGCAAGAAGCTACAGATAAGTTGATGATTATCATCCCGATAACTATTCTTTTAGTTATCCTTCTTTTATATACTGCTTTTAACTCCATTTCAAAAGCGATGTTGATTCTTATAAATGTACCTTTTGGTTTTATAGGCGGGATTATTGCTCTGGTTATAAGTGGCATCTACTTGTCTGTTTCAGCAATTATCGGCTTTTTAGCCATCTTTGCCATAGCTATTTTAAACGGAATAGTTTTAGTCAGCTTCATAGATCAGCTTCGTGTCAAGTTCCCCGATGTTGATTTAAAAATACTGCTAAAAGATGCAGCCTTGCTTCGTCTTAGACCGGTTCTTATGACAGCATTTACAACTCTGTTTGGGATTTTACCACTTCTATATGCCAGCGGTGTAGGAAGCGAAATACAGTATCCATTATCAGTTGTTATAACAGGAGGAATCATCAGCTCGACTATACTAACTCTTCTTGTTTTACCTGCTGGTTATTACTTAATATATAAAAAAAGGAGTAGCATCTAGCTACTTCTCTTCACTTTCAAATACTATAACTCAATTCAATTTTTTAAACTTTTTTTTTTTGATTTAAAATTACATTTATAGTACTTGATAGCTGGGCTATGCTGATGGTGTTTTAGAAATAGTTCTACCAAAGCTAAAAGAGGCAGACAAAACAAAACCATTTAAGCAAACATCAATGTTCATAGTATTAAACTTTAACTATATTAGTTAAATGGAGTTACACTATGAATACAGTCACATCATATGGAGCGGCAGGAACTGTTACAGGTTCATGCCACTTAGTTAAACTTGGACCCATAAAAATACTTATAGATTGTGGAATATTTCAAGGTGAAGGAGTTGGTGGTAGCCACAGAAACTATGAGCCTTTTGAGTTTGATCCTGCTGAAATTGACTTTCTTATAATCACCCATGCACACCTAGATCACATAGGAAGAGTTCCAAAACTTATAAAAGATGGCTTTAACGGTAAAATTATTGCTACGAAACCAACAAAAGACATAGCTCAGATAATGTTGCTAGATAGTGCAAAAATCCTTAAAGAAGAGTATAAAACTCTTAGGAGAAAAGCTCGACGTAGGGGTGATGAAGATACTATTTCTGAACCTCTCTACACTGAAGATCATGTTAAAGAAGTGTTTTCAAAAAAATGGCATCTTTTAGAATACTTTGAAAAACACAAATTACCAAAAGGTATAAAAGTTACATTTGGAAATGCGGGGCATATCATGGGTAGTGCTTTTGTTATGATAGATTATTTTGATGAGAAAATCCCTAAACGTGTAGTTTTTTCAGGAGATATAGGAAGTAAGCATAGACTTATCCTCGACCCTTTAGATAACACTGAGATAGCTGATACCCTGTTCATAGAATCTACTTACGGAGATAGAAAACACAAACCTCTTCAAGAAAGTGTTGATGAATTTAAACAAACTGTAATTGATNNCTAGAGAGAAACGGTAATGTACTTATTCCCTCATTTGCACTTGAGCGTACTCAGGAAATATTGTGGTTGTTACATCAGATGTCTTATAATGGTGAGTTGCCAAAATGTCAAGTTTTTCTAGATAGTCCTTTAGCCATAAAAGCAACCAGACTATACAACAAATACCCTGTTCATCTTAGTGATGAAGTTGAATATCATACCTTAGACAATGGAGACCCTTTCTCATTTGAATCACTCAGCACCACCTCTACAAGAGAAGAATCTCGTATGATAAATAAAGTTAAACAAAGAGCTATAATCATAGCTGGAAGTGGAATGTGTCATGGTGGTCGTATTATGCATCATCTAAAACATCGCCTTTGGAATAGCAAGAACACAGTTATCTTTGTCGGCTTTCAAGTTGAGGGAACTTTAGGACGAAAAATAATTGACGGTGATGAGTATGTAAAAATATATGGAGAAGATATCGTTGTAAAAGCTCAGGTACAAACAATAAACGGCTTTTCTGCCCACGCTGATCAAGATGATTTAATAGATTGGATAAGTAATTTCTCAGAGTTAAAAAATCTATACTTGATTCACGGAGAAGCTAGTAAAATGGAGCCTTTTAGCAAAGCAATCAAAGAGAGACTAAACCAAGATGCCAAGGTAATGGAGTATGGAGTTTCTGTTACTTTATAGAAGAAATATCTACTTACTTCTTACCCCAAGTAAATTCAAACTTAGAGCCAACATCTGGCTCTGAACTTACATCTATCTCTATCTTAAACTCATCACATATCTGTTTTACTATGTTTAACCCTATTCCAAAACCACCTGCAAGTGTCGAACCACGCTTATACAGCTGAAAAATCTCGTGAA
>LGOV01006946.1_pt2 | contig 13452 bp, 14 predicted proteins | sample 469881 | NCBI WGS metagenome assembly LGOV01 (sample SAMN03857199, study PRJNA290197) | marine sediment metagenome | biome: marine cold seep biome; feature: cold seep; material: marine sediment; isolation source: sample #5579, elevator 3A push core 41 containing 12 cm of sediment... ...
CAAGGCATACTGAACTGAAGCCTGCACCATGAAATTTAGTTGACATCCTATCATTGGCTCTACATAATATAATGATGCTTAATAATTGAGCGGCCATTCGTCATGGGGGCTTTGTGCCCAACCATTTTATTGGGCGCAAAAAGGCACTTGAACAGACCATGGAACTATCGGTTATCCACAATACCTTTCGTAGTTGGGTGCAGGGCCTTCAGAAAAGTGGGCTGGAGGCCTGTTTCTCTCATGATTTGGAAGCGGAAGGAGATGGGCAGCTGGTCGTCTCTGCAGTGTTACTGACTGCCAGACTTGATCCAGAGCGGCGGGCCCATGGATCGGCACGGAGACGAGCACCCACCCGGCCCCTGGCACGGTTGCGTTATCTCATCGCGGTCGGTGGCTCCAACCATCATCCTCAAACGGAGGAGGCGCTGCTTGAACTTATGATACGGGCGCAGCATGCTCCAGGGATGACGCTAGCTACCGATGAGTTGTCGTCATCATGGTGGCTCGCCTGCGGTGTCGCGCCCCGCCCGGCGTTCATGCTTGAAGCCTGTGTCAGCGAGATGGTGGAGCAGGTGCCTCTTGTTCAAGTAAGGGGACATAGTCTAGAGATTACTGGCTTGCAGAGCGTGCATGGTTGTGTAGTTGCCGCCGATGCTACTCCTCTTCCCGGCGCCGAAATTCAACTTGTTGCCACTGGCCAGGTGGTTCACAGCAACAATAACGGAGTATTTCATTTGCAGGTCGCCGCCCCCGGACCAGGCCGAACTCATGGCCTGATTCGAATCAGGGCCCGAGGCGTGGAACAGAGCTTCGAGATACCGGGGCCGACCACGACACAACAGCCCTGGCTGATTCATCTAGAGCATCTGGGCGTTTGATCCTGGCAACAGCAGAAGGACCCAAAAACACCGAATTACTATAGCGGAGGACAAACGAATGAAAATCAAAATGGCATTCTTCGGGGCGCTTGCCGGCGGCGCCGGCGTCGTGGGGCTCTATTTCGGCCTCGGCATCAACTGGATCTCTCTGGCAATCGTAGGCGGCGTGACGCTGCTCAGCTACATCGGGGCGCACTTTACCGCGACCACAGGTTTCGGAGAGTTCATGCGGGGCTGGCTCATAGGCCTCAACGCGGGGTTGAACGGCTCCCTTGGAGTAATTGTGTACTCCCTGCTGCTGGGACCGGCCGGGGTGGCCGTTGGGGCCGCGCTCGGTGTGCTGAATTTCGTCACCGTCTTCCCTGTGATCTCCCGCAGCGAAGTGTTTCAGGGCTTTCTTGGTTGGCTCTGTCTGTTGCAACCCATGTCCTACCTGGTGGCCGGTTTGGGACTGTTCTTTTACCTCGCGAATCTGATCCTCCACCCGGTAGCGCTGATCACGAGGACACAGTACCTTCGAATCCTCGGCATGCGCGTGGACTGGAAAACTGGCACGTTTTTCCAGCGCGGTGGGCTTTTTAGCAATATGAACCCGATCGACACCGCGTACAACATGGGGAATTTCTCATTCGTGGACAAAGCGCCCGGTCCCTGGCACATCGAGCATGAGGCGGGGCACACGCTGAATCTGGCCACATTCGGGAGTCTGTTTCATCTCGTGGGTGCCATCGACGAGAACTTGACCGGAGGTGGCGCCAACGCATTTGCGGAGCGCCTCGCGGAGAGCAACAACCCATCTACGACCCAGAGCAACATCATCGCGATGTGGACCTAATAGTTTGCACGGCCTGGTAGTGCCGTCGACGCAACCCTGATTGCAGAAGCCAAAATTTTACTTATCGCCACCGGACAGAGCGTCCGCAACGATTTTCACAGAGTATTTCATTTGCAGGTCGGCGACCCCGGACCGTGGAACAGCACTTTAAGATCCCGGGACCGACCACGGCACAAAACCCATGGCTGATATGTTTGGCGCAGTTGGGGTTTTATTTTGACAAGAGCGGGAGGATCCCAAAATGCCGAATTACCTGACACCGGGCGTCTATGTGGAGGAGGTTTCATCCGGGGCGCGGCCGATTCAAGCGGTCGGTACCAGCACCGCAGGTTTCGTTGGTGTGGGGCCGGACCCATCGGTCCGGCCCCACGAACCGGTTGCAATCAATAGCTGGTCGCATTTTCTGCGACTGTTCGCCCCCGGTTCGCACAAATCAAATACCACCCATCTGGCGCAGGCCGTGTACGGGTTTTTCCTGAACGGCGGCGGGCGCTGTTACGTGGTCAACTGCCAAGACGAAACGCAACTGACAGGCGATCGCAAAGGGCTCGGTGTACTGGAAAGTATTGACGAGATAGCCATCGTGGCAGCGCCGGGTTTCGTTTCTCCGGCGGCATACGACGCGCTACTCAGCCACTGCGAACGCATGGAGGACCGGGTAGCCATTTTGGATGGACCGGCTTCGGCGGCGGCGATCAACGACCTGACGCGCGTGGCCACGGCAAGGCTTCAGGTCGAACCGAGTGATGATGAAGAGAGTGAAGAAGGGGATACAGGCGGTTCTTTAATGGAGGGGGGCGGTGGCTTGCGTCCCAGAAACTCTGACGACGGCTACGGGGCCGTGTATTTTCCCTGGATCGTGGCCCGCGACCCGCAAAATCCCCGGGACCTGATCCGCATGCCGCCTAGCGGCCACCTGGCCGGAATCTACGCCCGCAGCGACGCCACGCGGGGGGTGCACAAAGCACCCGCCAACGAGGTGGTGCGCGGGGCACTCAATGTCACCTACCGGGTGACGCGCCATGAGCAAGCCGAGCTCAACCCCCAGGGGGTGAACTGTATCCGTTTCTTCCCGCGGGAGGGAATCCGCGTGTGGGGTGCCCGCACCCTGGCACCGGCTGCCAACGAGTGGCGCTACATCAATGTCCGGCGACTGTTCAACATGGTCAAGGAGTCGATTGCGCAAAGCACCCGCTGGGTAGTCTTTGAGCCAAACGATCAGGACCTTTGGAAGGCCATAACGCGGGATGTTTCGGCTTTTCTCACCCTGTTGTGGCGCCAGGGCGCGCTGTTTGGCGCCACGCCGCAGGAGGCTTTTTTCGTGCAGTGCGACGCCGAGACCAACCCGCCAGAGGTTAGGGATGCCGGCCAGGTCGTCACGCGCATCGGACTGGCGCCGGTCAAACCAGCCGAATTCGTCATCTTCCAAATCGGTCAAGGCGTGGGCGGCACCGAGTCGGAGGTTGAGGAGTAAACTGTCCGGAACGACGTCCACCGGCACCCTGAGGATTATAAACAGGCAAGAGAGCAAAGGATTTAGCGATGCCAGAGAATCAAAACCCTGAAGGAGCCGTCACCGGCCAATGGACCGACCCCTATACTTCCTTCCACTTTGCCATCGATATCAATGGCGTGACTGAAGGAAGGTTCGTCGAATGCAGCAATCTGGGCGTGGACGTGGAAGCCATCAAGTACCGGGAAGCCGGCGCCAATCAAATTGTGCACCGGTTGCCGGGCCGGGTGGAGTACGCTGACCTGACCCTGCGTTACGGCATGACCGGCTCGATCCAGCTCTGGCAGTGGATGCAATCCTCCATAGCCGGCACTGTCGAGCGGCGCAACGTTTCGGTGGTGATGTACGGTCACGACGGCGCGACTGAGGTTATGCGCTGGAACCTGCTTAACGCCTGGCCCCGGTCCTGGCGCGGCACGCAACTCGATGCCCTGGGCAACCAGGTCGCCATCGAGTCCCTGATACTGGTTTTCGAAGAATTTGAACGGGTCCCCGCCACAGGCGCCGCCGCGGGTGGAGAGGAAGAGGGCGGTGAAAGCAGTCCCGCCACGGGTTAATTCTGAATGTCGAAAAGCATGTCGTTAATAGCGATGCTGCCGGAAAAACTCTGGCGCCTGGCGCGCCTGACCCTTAATCGTTTGGTGCTGCGTATTCGACAGCAAAAACCGTCCGGCGCGTCAATTGATCGGGTCATTGATGTCGAGCAGGCCCGCGAGCAGGCAAAGGCGGCCTGGTTGGAACAGGTGAGCAGGCGGGCTCCCTATCTTTTGGCGCAGGTCCGGACATACCCACAGGCAGGCCAATCGGCGCCCCCTCGCCCCAGACCCACTGTGCGGCGGGTGATGCCCCAACCAAGGCCCCGGGCTTCCTCTTCAGCGCAGACGGCATCGCAAGCGTCATGCCCCGAAAGTCCCCAAAACCAGTCGCTGGTATCTTCTTGGCCGGAACCGGCCGGCCCGGCGACCTCATTACCCCCCGAGGCGGGCGAGAAGGAGTTTAAACCACCGCCCCTCTCGAACAGGAAACGGCCCACCCCAACGACTGCATTGAAAGAAACGACCGTGTCATTGCCGGAGGAAAGGCCTTTTTTTGATAAACAGATTGACCCGTTTCCCGGTAAAGCCAGCGAGCGAGACGACCTCACCGATAAAGGGTTATCCCTGAAATCTGAAAATTCACGACCGATGCACGATATGCGACCTTTATCAGAGAACGTACGCGAGCCTGTTAGCAAGGGGGGTGTTGATGTCCCGAAGCAGGACGTGAAGGACGCTTCAGGACGGCCTGTCAAGATCGATACCGGCGAGCAGCTCTGGCCTGACGCCGCCAATTATGAAATGGGGGACACCGGCAACAATGCATCGAAGGCATGGGCCGATCTTCGGCTGATGGAGCATGAAGTCCCCGGTCCCGAGACCATGCCCAGTACGGCGCCGATGGCGCGACCATCTCTGCCCGTTTCTGATACCAGGTGGCCCCAGGAAGAGGTCCCGGTAGCGAATGTTGCGCCTACACCGTTGATCCTTGCGGCGGGCGAAGGGTGGCAGCCCGGCGAGTCGCGGTCCTCCTCGGTTCCGGCCAATCATTGGCCGCACCTGTTGCCGGACCAGCAGCAGGACACATCCATGACGCCGCGTTCTCTGTGGAACGAGAGCGAGTATCGCCGCCGGCTGCTTGATGAACAACGGGGAGTGTAATGGAAAAAGCGGTTTTGCTGATCGAACATTCTGGAGAGCATCTGCGTTGCCTGTTGAATCCTGAGCACCTTGAGTTGCGGCGCCACGCTGGGGTGGTTTCGCGTCGTTCACTGGGCGGGGTCATGACCGGTGCCAGCTTGAGTGACGATCCCTTGTTGTATGTGGGCGGCGGCCGGACCGAGTTTACCCTCGATCTGTTGTTTGACGTCTCGCTTGCGGTGCGGGGACCGGATGCTGCGCCGCTGGACGACGTGCGGGAACTTACCGGGCCCCTTTGGGACCTGGCGGAAAACAGTGTTTCCGGAGATCGCCGCGGTCGGCCGCCGACGGTGCGTTTTCTATGGGGCACCAGTTGGAACCTGCCCGGGGTGGTGGCCGCGGTTTCCGAACGACTGGAACATTTCACTAGGGACGGCAAACCACATCGTTCTTGGTTGCGGCTGTCCCTATTGCGCGTGGCCGTTGCCGGGGAGGCCGAACCTAATGAACCCACGGCTCCTCCCCTTGATCGGGAAGAAGCTCGTCAGCGTCTTGCCGGGAGCGAGTTGGTTACCCACGAACCGGTGGGTGGCGACCGCGGAGGTGAAAGGCTCGACCAGATCGCCGCCGAGCGTTTCGGGCATCCCGGATATTGGAGCCTGCTGGCCGAGGTCAACGACCTGAACGATCCGCTCCGCCCTGCCGGCCGGCCACTGCGGGTTCCGGCGGATTCTTCCCTTGTTAGCGGCGGGGGCAGAGCATGAAACAGATTCACGCGCTGCCCGGCATCAGGGTGGAAGGCGTCGAGCCAGGTAAGGGGTTTCACGTATCCCGGTTACGGATCGTGCAGCGGTTGGATGCGCCGAGCCAATGCGAATTGCGTTGGAGTGCGTTGACCTCGGATACTTCCGCCCGGCAGCAGGTCGCCGTCAAGCCGGGCGATTTGCTCAGCGTGCATATCGACGGCCAGCCGGCGGCGGTCTTCAGCGGCGAGGTTGCCAGCGTCGAGCACCTGCATGAGCCGTCCGGCGCATTTACCCTGTGTGTGCGAGCCTACGATGCACTGGGCCGCTTGCAACACCGGCAGACCGTTCGTACCCATGTAGAAATCACCACCGCCGAACTGGCCCGGACCCTCGCTAGCGAGGCGGGAATGAACACCGAAGCGAGTGCCGAAGGACCGGTCTGGCCACGTATCGTGCCCCGCTTCGCTCACGATCTTGCTCTATTACGGGAGTATGCTGCACGTAGCGATTTGCACTTCTTTGTGCTGGACGAGACTCTGTGCTTGTTTTCCCTCCAGGCACTGGAAGACGACATTCTAGAACTGTCCCTGGGGGAGAACCTTTTCGAAACGCGGTTGGAGCACAACGCCCTCCGGTCCGTGAATACGGTGCGGCTGCTTGGCTGGGACCTCCATACCGGCGAGCCCCGTCAGGTTCAATCTCAAAGGGCGACCAACATTACGGTCGGGGAATATTCCACCGGTGAACGAACCCTGCTGGGAGCAGTGGTGGAGAGCGACAGCGAGGCTGAGTTCCTGCTGGCCGCTGAACTGGAGCGCAATCAAGCAGCCAGTGAAGTAATGTGGGGCGTGGCGGAAGGCGACGTGGCTCTGAGGCCGGGCCGCCGGGTCAGGGTGCGGGGTGTCGCGGCAGGCCAGGAAGGTCCTTACCTGCTCAGGACGGTGGTACATACCCTGGATGCTGACAGCGGCTACATCTGCGAACTGGATACCCGTCCGGAATCGCCCGATCACCCACAGGCGTTACCGGCACTGGTAGTAGCTGAAGTCTGCGATGTGGACGACCCCGAAGACTCTGGGCGGGTGCAAGTCAGCCTGAACAGCTTTGGCGATGCTCTGAGCTCCTGGATGATGGTCCTGCAGCTCGGCGCGGGCAACGACAAGGGCGTGGTGGTATTGCCGGAAGTGGGCGACCGCGTGCTGGTGGCTCTACCGGACGGGGATCCCTCGCGAGGGATCGTCCTCGGCGGCCTGTTCCACCGTGACGGCCCACCCCGCGATCCGAACGCCGCGCACCGTTCCGGCGAACACCGCCCGTACAGCCTGGTAACACGGGGTGGACAACGCATCCAGCTCAACGACGCGGACGGCTCCATCCGCCTGCAGAACTCTGAGGGTAGTTTCCTGTCCCTCACCCCCGACGGATTGCTGCTGCATGCCGAAGGGGAACTAGTAATCGAGGCTCCGGGCAAACGCCTGGTCCTCGGTGCCGACCGGATTGATATGCAACGGAGAACCTGAATGAAGCTATTGACGGAGGATGCAGATCTGCGCTGCGCTCATGAACTGGGACGGGTGATTATTACGGCGAGCCAGGGGTGGATCCGTATCGAGGATCGCCGGGTACTGGTGGAGCATGATCCCGTGTCACGTTCCATCGGCGGTTGTCCCAACTACGGCCCGACTATCAAGCCCTGCACCTTGACCCTGGCGGTGCAGCAGGGGTATTCCTCGCTGGTGCGGATCGATGGCCGGCGGGTATGCCTGGACACGGTGATCGGACTGACCGATGGTACCCCTCCCGGCACTGTAAGGTATCAGGTGCGCAACAGCGGTCAACAATTCGTGGAACAGGAGCAGCCATGAGAGGATCCGTAGATCGTGCCTGGCTGTTCGCTCTTCCGGCGGGTGCAATAGCTTCCGATCCGGGGGACGCGCCCCGCGGCCTGACCCTCGGTGCTACCGGCGCCATCGCCATGGTCGAAGAGCAGCGAGCCGTGCGCCAGGCAATTTTGTTGCTGCTCAGTACTCGGCCAGGCGAGCGGATCATGCGGCCCGATTACGGCTGCTGGCTGCATCGTCTGGTATTCGCGCCGAACGATGCCGGCACCTCCGGACTGGCGATTCATTACGTGGGAGAGGCCCTGCGGCGCTGGGAGCCGCGGGTGACGATTGTACGCCTGGATGCGGGCGCCAACCTGCACGGTAGTGGCGACGCTTCGGTGCTGGATATCGTACTGGAATACCGCATCCGCCGCACTCTGTGGGAGGAGCGCCTGACAATCGGTTACGACCTGCATGGCGCCCGACTGGTTACTGTGCCGACCGAGCAAGATTTGCAACAGGGGGATTTCAGGGCATGAGCCTGCCGACACCCAAGCTGGACGACCGTACCTTCCATGACCTTCTGGCCGAAGCCAAACGACTGGTTCGCGAGCGCTGTCCCGAATGGACCGACCTTAGTGCCAGCGATCCCGGGATCACCCTGCTGGAGCTTTACGCCTTCCTTACCGAGGTCATGCTTTACCGCATAAACCGCCTGCCGGAAAAAGCCTACATCGAGTTTTTACGCATGATGGGAGTCAAGCTTGCACCCCCGAGCGCCGCCAGGGTAGCGCTGCAACTGCGACGTACCGATGGTATCACCCGCCGGATCGAGGTGCCGCGGGGCACCCGGGTGACGGTATCCCGTAGCGCCGAGGGGGAAGAGCCACCGGTCTTCGTTACCGCGGCGGCCGTTACCCTGGAGCCAAATCAGCAAAGCACCACGGTTCTGGCCCATCACTGCCGATTGGTCCAAGGGGAGGCGTTGGGGGTATCCGACGGCCTGCCGGGGCAGAGTTTTCAACTGCGCAATGCGCCGGTGGTAGCACCGACTGGCGATGAGCTCGACCTTGTGGTGGCGGTGGAAACGACCGAAAAACTCGATGAGCGCGTCCCTTCCTTAAATCACGAGGGCGCCACCTTCCGGGTCTGGCGGGAAGTGGCGCATTTTGCCCGCTTCGACGGCGATGACCATGTCTACGTCGCCGACCGTGCTACCGGCATCATCACCTTCGCACCGGCGGTGCGCGCCGCGGGCGCGGATACCGGCAACGGCTTGAGTAGGACAGCCGAGGCTGTCGCCGCGGTACCGCCAGCCGGCAAACGCATCTGTGCCTGGTACCGCTGCGGAGGCGGTCCGGCGGGCAATGTGGCCGCCCAGGCGCTCACCGTGCTCAAGGATCCGATCCCCGGTTTACGGGTCGACAACCCCGAGGCGGCGGTAGGTGGATGCGAGGCCGAGTCGCTACAGAACGCCCTAGTACGGGGGCCGCAGGAACTGCACAGTCTCCACCGTGCCGTTACCGCGCGGGATTACGAAGCGGTGGCCCTGCGAGAGGGCAGCGTGGGCCGCGCCCATGCCGTCGCCCGCGCCGAGCGCTGGCGTTTCGCCGACCCCGGCACGGTACAGTTGCTACTGGTACCGGAACTCACGCGCAGTGCGCAACGGCTATTTAGCAAAACACAGCTCGAAAACGCCCGAACCGAAGAAGCCCTGACCCGGGTACGGCAGTCGATCGACGAGCGGCGCCCGTTGGGCACCTGTTGCGTCGTCGACTGGTACCGTTTTAAGCCGATCCAGGTACATGCGCGGTTGGTGCTACACCCGGAAGAAGACCTTCAGGCGGTACGCAGCCGGGTGGTGGCCCGTCTCTGTGAATTGATTAATCCCCTTGGCAGCCATCCCCTGCGACGCCGACTCCATGCTTCCGATATCTACCATACGGTGCTGAACGAACCAGGTGTGCTGTATGCCGACGGCGTAAGGTTTTTCGTCGACCAGGCCCCAGACGCTGAGGTAGGAGCGGTAAAGGTCGATCCTTTTCATCGCGGCCTTTGGTACGTCGCCGCCGGCGACCGTATGTTCCGTACCATGGACGACGGTTCGGGCTGGGAACTTCTAGATCGGTTCGACGGCGAGAGTGTCGAACAGGTGGCCTGCTGTGATTACAAGGCCGGCCTGGTCGCTGCCATATCCCACCAGACGGGCGATGACGGCGAGACAAGCCGAGTGCGCCTGAGCGAAGATTGCGGACGGAACTGGACGACGGTCCATGAATTGGGATTCCGGGTCAACGATGCTGCCTGGCTTTCTCGCGGCGGTGCCCCGGTTCTGTTGTTGGCGACCGACGAAGGGCTTTTTCAGGTACCGCCAAATTCCGGACCGGTGCCAGTACTGGTTGACCCGAACGACCAAAGTCTTGGCTTTTACGCCGTTGTATCGGTGGAAGCTCCACGGATCGGAACCCAGGTCGCCGTAGCGGCGCGCAACAGCCACGGCGTCTACCTCTGCCCCGATGATCAATTGGAAGGATTTCGGAACATCGGCCTGACAGGGCGAGACGTACGAATACTGTCCGCTCAGCGCGTTGGTCCCCGGGCGTTTTTATGGGCCGGTCTGGCGGCAGTGGGCGGGGCGGAAGGGGACGGATGCCAGCGTTGGGAACTACGCCGAGATCCCGAGGAAATCGACGGCTGGACCGCCATGGGCAGCGGCTGGCGCGGCGGTTCTTGTCGGGCTATCGCCAGCCACGGCGAGCATGTCTATGCGGCAACCTTCCATGCCGGTGTGTTGTCCATGGACAGCGCCCGCAAGAATCCCGCCTGGCAGGTACCCGGCATCGACTGTGGCCTGCCGCTGCGGGATACCGAGCGCCTGCTGCACCGGGTGAACGACCTGGCCGTAGCACCGCCCCTGGATCAGACCGACGAGGCGGACACGATACTGTTGTGCGGTGGCTCCAAGGGCGTATTCGGCAGCGACGACAATAAACGCTTCCGCTTGGTATCGGATACCACCTTTAGTGAACTAGTCACCATCGGTGAAGGGTATCTGTTCTGCAGCGATGAACACCAGATAGAGACGGTACACGATGGATCGACCTGACATAGAAGCCCTATTGCCGACCGTTTTCCAAGACGCGGTACGGCCCGGCACACCCCTGGACGCGTTACTGGAGGTGGCCGCGCGACTGCCGGAACCGGTGGAGGAACTGCTCGCCTCGGTGGACCGGTTATTCGACCCACGCCGCGCACCGGACGAAATGGTCCCGTTTTTGGCCGCCTGGGTCGACCTGGACCATTTTCTGGTGCGTCGGTGCGCCGACGGATCGGGGGGCGAACTACCGACCGGGCAGGGGCACTTGCGGGAGCTATGCGCGGCTGCCGCAGAGCTTTCGCGAATCCGAGGCACCCGCCGTGGCTTGATACGATTTCTTGAGATTGCCACGGGACGAACCGGATTCCGTATCGAAGAGAACCGGGATCACAGCGGAGCATCGCGGCCTTTCCATCTGTTATTAACAGCGCCCCGGGAAACGGAAGCTCATGCAGAGCTGATCCACGCCATCGTGGCTTTCGAGAAACCGGCCTACGTCACTTACTACCAAGATGAACTCAGTTTCGAATAACCCAAAGGAATCGAGCCATGCCAAATTATTTCGAAATTTCTCCGACGGACGACGTTTTGACCTTGCAGCAAGGCCAGGGGGCGGCCGGTTTCGCCGTGCGGTACGTGGGCGAGCGGTCGGTGGAGGCAAAAGCAAAAGCCGTGGCCCTGCAGGGGGCCGAGCAAGCCTGGTTGCAGGTGGCCAAACCGGCGACCAAAGACATGCAGTCGAACCAGACTCAGACCTTCAAGGTGCTGGTGAACGTACCACCCGGTACATCGGCGGGCCGCTACGGTCTAAGGTTGGATGTCATGTCGGAGGACAACACCGATGAAGAGTACAACCAAGGGCCAGTGATCTCCTTCGAGGTCCCCGAGCTGTCGGAGCCGGCCCCAAAAACAGAAAAAGGGTTTCCCTGGTGGATCATCATCGTCGCTGCGGTGATTTTGGCGTTGGCTGCCGGCGGTATCGCCTGGTGGCTGGTGGCTCGCAATGACGTGGATCCGCTTGATTCGCCAGCCATACCGCTAGTGTCTCAGATCGATTTCAGCGAAGCCGGTGGCGGTTTCTTTGCCAGCGATGCTTATCTGAGTTCCGGGATTGCGGTGGTGGAGGCGAAGCCTCAAGGTAGTTACTGTGCGGGGGCAGTGCCGACAATTTTGCCGGTGGGTCGCTACCGGCTCCCTAATCCGGCTCTCTCCACGGCGTCTCCGGGAAACCTCAATAGTTGCAACGCGGTGAATCTAGTTTTCAGGCTTCAGAACCCCGCCTCAAAGATATCCATTGAATTTTTTGGTGCTAATACGTCGTATCTTCTCAGCGCTTATGACAATGGCGGAAATGTTGTGGCATCTGACAAGGCAAACGCTACTCCCTACAATTACAGTACTCCCAGCACCGTCACAGTGAGCTCTGAAGAGACGCTGATCGACCATTTCGAGTTCGGGCACCAGGGAGCCCTGACGATGATCCAATCGATCGAAATCACCACCCCTGACAAAGAGTAACTGGGCAGGCCATGAAGATAAAAACTCTGCAAATCATGCTGCTGATCGCCGCGGTACTCTGTGCCGTCGGTATCTTTGCTGGCCTGGGCGGCGGCAGTCGTATCGATGGGCATAATTTCAGTCCGCCCGCATGGTTAAAGGGCCTGGGTGGGTTTGCCGGCGGCCCACGCCTTTCCGCTCGGGATTTGACTGCCAACGGTGTCTCTCTGCAGGAACCGCTGGTATTGCCCAGCGGCAGGACGAGGCAATTCAATGTCGCAAGTGCCGATGGCAAGGTTCGGAGGGTCGCTTTTCTGGTGACAGGGTCCAGCCATGGCACACTGAATATCCGCTATAAACCGAATTCCGGGCAGAGGTTAAACGGCAAAAGAGTAGATCCGCAGAGCTGGCCCAACGAGGAAAAAGGAGACCCGAGCTTCGTGGTGTACAATGGCGGCGGAAAATTCGTATTTACGAATGCGGGACCCAGCAGTCTCAAGATCCGGTTGGAGGACTAAACCATGAGCCCGCTTCAAAGCCTGCGCAAACCGCTCTTTCTGCTCGCCTTGATCGTGCTCTGTGTCGTTCTGCTTGCCGAACTGGGGGTTGCGGTGGCGGCTCCCTTGCTGGGGCGCTCCACCGGAGCCGTGGGTTGGGGGATACCGTGCCTTGCGCTACTGGACGGCCAACTGGTGTTCACCGCGCTGCTGATGGCGGCGCCACTGGTATTTCCGGAGCGGATTACCGGCCGCATTCAGGGGCTGGCCACCTTGATTGTGTCTCTGTTGCTGCTGCTGGGCTGCCTGGCGGCCGGCGTAGCGGCCATCGGATTGCTCATGCTGCTCATCGGCTTACTGCTCGCCCTTCCCTTCGGACCGATAGCTTATGCCGCCATGGGTTACGCTACTTTTCCCACCGGCGCCGCTGCCACCACCCTGGGACTGCTCATGACTGGCAAGCTGATCAGCAGCGGCGCGCTGGTGATGGCGCACCAGCGTTTTCTGGAGAACAGGGGGCTGATTCTGTTGATCGCCACCTCGCTGCTGGCCACCATCATCGTCTCCTTCCTGCACGGCATGGTGCCGGGTTTCCTGGTTAGCGTGACCGATCTCATCGCTGCCCTTATAGTAGTAATACTGGCGGCGGTCTGGGTGATCGTCAGCCTGGTCTTCTCCATTATCGCCGTGATCAAGGCCGTGGCTTAAGAAGCAGGGCCGAAAAAGAACCTATGCTATACTAAACCCGTTTAAAGGAAGAATTTATCTTTGCCTAGGAAACCGATAGCAACAAAAATGCGTTACCCGGCTGGCGATAACTCTGTTGGGTCGCGATTGAGTCGCTTGTGAAAAAGTAGCTTTAAAACATTTTCGATGCCCTTCGGACTCCA
>LGOV01006417.1_pt2 | contig 13447 bp, 19 predicted proteins | sample 469881 | NCBI WGS metagenome assembly LGOV01 (sample SAMN03857199, study PRJNA290197) | marine sediment metagenome | biome: marine cold seep biome; feature: cold seep; material: marine sediment; isolation source: sample #5579, elevator 3A push core 41 containing 12 cm of sediment... ...
TGATGTTGCTGCCTGAGAATGCGTCTACATGGTTAGACGATGTCAAGCCCAAGGCTATAAAGGAGTCAGCGTTCAGTTTCGCACGTGCAAGGCGTGGATTGCGACAGTTTGTAATCAAACAGATTTTTTTCAATTCCGCAGAGACATCTGACTTTAAAAAAATCGAGGACGAATATGAACCAATATTCAGGATCGCAGCATAGTTCCAATTAGCTAATGTATGTATGGCTACCTGATTACTATTTCTGCAAAAGTATAGTTATAAATTATTTTATATAAACCTCCTTTCGGCTTGGATGCACTATTTGATACTGATCGTAACTGGAGTCATCTGAAAAAAACGCCTTCAGGTAACAGGGGCGCGGCAGTTCAGAAGTTGTCAATTCTGCCGTACATGATTTCTCTGGTCCAACTGATTCACTGTCAATCCTAACGAGTTCAACGCCGTCATGTATGCTTAATGGTGGAACTTTACCGCTCCTGGCGACCAAAACAAGTTCTGGTAACTCTTCTATTAATGTATCGCTTCGAACAACAACCTGGTATTTAGCGCGAAAAGTGCTCTTTTTGATCCTATATTTGATTTTGCTGCCTTGAACGTTCACCTCTGCTCCAGCTTCCGGTCCAATTGCAGAACTATACAAAACCTCCTCGTTGTTTCTATATCCCGCAAAAACTTTAAATAAATATTTTTTAGGTATGGGATTATCTAATGGAAAACAACCTTTAAGCTCGTATTGTGCTTTTGTAAAAAGCTCTTTATTCGCTTTTGTATCTTCTGCATTAACGGGACACGTGTCATGTCGCCAGGAAACCAATACCTGTGTACACCCTACAGGCCATTTCCATCTTAATCTAATATATGACCTAAGATTTTCTGCTCTTAGTTTTGACACATCTTCGACAAGGGTAAGCTTTTGTGTTCTTCCTATAACAGCAAAATCATTCTCGTGCGTAACGGGGGTATAAAAGCAAATACCATGTCCCGGAGCATTATCAATTACATAGCCTCTGCCTGAAGAAGAAAGTAGAGTTCCCAGCGTACTCATCTCAGATTTCGATAGAATTTTTCCTTCCTTGTATGCCAGGGCGTTTGATGATTTGTATATACATACAGAACCTTTTTCCAAAGGAGTCCATTTTATAATGACCTCTGATTGCTCCTTGCTCACAGTGAAGTTTAGTAACGCTGGCGGAGGGCTATTGGGTGTTGCAGCAGCTTCAATCCCGTCAGTCGATACTTTAGAGCCTTTATGATCAACGAATTCGCAGAATGCTTTATAAAAATAGCTGTGTCCATTCTGTACTTTTTTGTCTACAAATTTTGTTAATCCAAGTACTGGTATTTCTTCACCATCGCCTACATCAGAGGGAGCAGCTCCTTCCTTTTTGTAAATTACAACCCTCTTCACATTACCCGGCAAATCCCAGGAGCCCTCTACAATACCATCCCCCTGACGAAGAGTAAAATTTTTAACATTGTCGTAGAGGAGTACACAGGCAGTTGTAGCACAGTTTAAAGAAAACGCCCCTTTTCGTTCCGTAAAAATACCATAATAATAGTTATGTCCAATCTCACCTTTAGTATCTTCGACAGCGAGATACTCAGTCTTTGTAATTAATATCCCGTCGCTTACAGATGTTGGTTTCGAGCCTTCTTTGCGCATTACGTGATACGTGAGTTCCCCAATGGAAGAACTTTTTTCCCAATTTAGCGATACAACACCTGGTCTGTACGAAATAGAAACACCTTGAGGCGGCTCAGGCCGAATTCTCCTAAGGCCTTCTATTACATCAGGACAATCTCTACAGAGTCTTAAGAGATTTTCGTAGGTCCGATACGCTTCATTATTCTCATCCCTCCGTTCCTGTGCTATTGCCCTTTGCACACCATCTTCGACTTTTTTTAGTTCTGCATTAATGGAAGATACCATTTCGTCTAATGTCTTGCCTTTCACCACATAATCTGGCGATAAATTACGTAATTTCCTTAAATCCTCTTTTGCCTTGTACAATTTTTTATCAGACAGAGCCGAGTCGTAACTGCTATAAATAGTATCCAGACGTTTTATCGCATCTTCTAATTCTGAAATCTTCTTTTCTATCTCTTTGAGAACTGTGGAGCTCTTCTTGCTTTCTTGAGTCCTGGTTTCTTTCTTTCGACCATTCTTGAGTCTCTAGTAAGAAATCCAGCCTTCTTAAGAATAGGCCTAAGATCTACATCAGCTTGTAGCAATGCTCTTGAGATACCGTGTCTTACTGCTCCAGCTTGGCCAGTGTATCCACCACCTACTACTGTACACATAATATCATATTTATCAAGTGAATCTGTTATCATAAGAGGCTCTTTAACTATTGTCTTTAGTGTTTCATAATCAAAATAGTTGTCGATGTCTCTTTTGTTTATTGTAATTTCACCTTTACCAGGAGTCATAAATACTCTGGCAATAGCTTTCTTTCTTCTTCCAGTTCCGTAAAATTGAGCTTTCATCATATCCTCCTAATTAAAATTCGTATACTTCAGGCTTCTGTGCTTCGTTTTCATGCTCAGCACCTGCATATACTCTAAGTTTTTTAACCATTTGTCTTCCAAGCGTGTTTTTAGGAAGCATTCCTTTAACAGCCAAGAAAACTGCTCTTTCAGGAGTCTTGCTCATAAATTCTCTGTATGTAACTTCTCTAAGACCACCCATATATCCGGTATGATGTCTATGCATCTTTTGGTCTAATTTTTTACCTGTCAATACAACTTTTGAACAATTTATTACTATTACATGATCTCCAGTATCTACATGTGGAGTGTATATAGGCTTGTGCTTTCCTCTTAAAAGTGTTGCTACTTCTGTTGCAAGTCTACCTAAAGTCTTGCCATCTGCGTCTATAACGTGCCATTTTCTTTCTACTTCACTAGGCTTCGCCATGTAACTTCTCATAGCTTTTCCTCCTCATATTCTAATTAATCTATTTCATTCATCATAAGAACCCGGGGCTAGTGGATTCCTAATCTCACATACTACGATAGTTTATAACAAGGAGCCTAGTGTGTCAAGTGTTTTTTTACTTGTACACTGGAATATTTCCTCTTCTTTATAATATACCCTTTTCAGGAAAAGTCCATTGGCTTTTGCCGTATGTCCTCCCCTGTTTCTATCCTTTGAATCTATTATTTCTTTTATGTCTTCTGCTGGTATTCTTCCCCTTCCTATATCGATGAGGGTTCCTGCAATTATTCTTACCATATTGTATAGAAATCCATTTCCTGTAATTTCCATTATTACCATGTTATCATGCTTTTGCAATTTTATATCGAGTATTGTCCTTACGGTATCCTTTACAGAAGACCCAGTTGACATGAATCCCAAAAAGTTATGCTCTCCTTTGAATCCTTCGGCCGCCAATGTCATTTTATCGAAATCTAGGCTATAGGGTACCATATAACTGAAATCTTTCCAGAATGGACTATTTATCCTGCTGTTGTATATATAGTAAAGGTAGGTCTTGCCTATTGCAGAATATCTTGAATGGAATTCTTCATCCATTATACAGCAGTCCTTTATCCTTATATCTCCAGGCAGTTTGGTGTTAAGAGCCTGCACAAGCTTCTCAGGGGGTATCTTTACTTCTGACCTGAAGTTTGCCACCTGAGCCAAGGCGTGTACCCCTGCATCGGTTCTTCCCGAGGCTGAAAGCTTTATTTCCGATTTGAACATAGATTTAAAGGTTTCTTCCACAATTTCCTGTACAGTCCTTTGACAGGGCTGGACCTGCCATCCGCTGTAGTCGGTTCCCTTGTAGGCAATTGTCAGTTTATAGTTCTTTTCCACATTATCACCAAAATATCCTTAGTCCAACTACTGCAGCAATGTAAACTGCTGTTATAACCATTGCACCATAGTCAGTTTTATTTATTGCAAGTTTTCTCATTCTCGTCCTGTTTTCTCCACCTCTATAGCATCTGGCTTCCATTGCCATTGCCAAATCGTCTGCTCTTCTGAAAGAACTTACGAAAAGAGGTACCAGAAGAGGCACAAGGCTTTTTGCTCTTTTGATAAGATTGCCACTTTCAAAATCGGCTCCCCTTGCTTTTTGGGCCTGCATTATTTTTTCAGTCTCTTCCATTAATGTTGGAATAAACCTTAATGCTATAGTCATCATCATTGCCAGCTCGTGGGCCGGCAATCCGATTTTCTTGAATGGATTCAAAAGACTCTCTATTCCATCCGTCAATAGTATGGGAGAAGTCGTCAAAGTAAGCATTGATGTTCCCATGATAAGAAGCATCAGTCTCAAAGCCATAAATCCTGCTTGTCTCAACCCTTCTCTAGTTATGTCCAGGGGGCCCAGCTGCCATATTACTTCTCCTGCCGTCATGAATAGGTTTATGAAGAAGGTAACCATTATTATTATGAGTATGGGCCTTAATCCAAGGATTACCATTTTTACAGGTACATTTGACATCTTGACCACAAGTACTAGAAAAACGACAACTACAAGATATACTGGAAACTTATTTATTAAAAACAGAGTGATTATGTATAAAAGGGTAATAACCAGTTTAAGTCTTGGATCAAGATTGTGTATTTTAGATTCAACAGGATAATGTTGTCCAATAGTTATATTTTTAAACATCTTGTCTGCTCCTTAATACCTTTAGTATTTCCTCTGTGGCTTCCCCAACTGTAAGCTTGTTGGTATCCACATCTATACCTTTTTCCTTTAAGGCTTTCATTACATCAACAACTTGAGGAACTCCAAGTCCTATCCTCTTAAGTTCTTCCGAATTTTTATATATCTCGTGAGGATCTCCCTCCATATGGATTTTACCCTTGTACATTACATAAATATATTTTACAAGCCTTGCAACGTCTTCCATGCTGTGGGAAACCAGTATAATGGTTATTCCACTTTCATGAAGTTGCCTTATCCTTGAGAGTATTTCGTTTCTTCCTGCAGGGTCCAGACCTGCAGTAGGCTCATCTAGAACTAGATAATCAGGCTTCATGGCAAGCACTCCTGCTATGGCAACCCTTCTTTTCTGGCCTCCACTTAAATCAAAGGGTGACTTGTCCTTTATATCGTCAACGTTAAATCCAACCAGCTCAAGGGCGTATCTAACCCTCCTGTCTATTTCAGGGCTGTCTAGGTCAAGATTCATTGGACCGTATGATACATCCTTGTATACAGTTTCCTCGAATAACTGGTATTCAGGATATTGAAACACAAGGCCTACTTTTTGCCTTATGAGCTTCATCTTCAGGTACTTGTCCTTTATATTTCTTTCATCTATCTTTACAATTCCCTCTTCAGGCATAATTAACCCGTTGAAGTGTTGTATCAAGGTGGATTTTCCCGATCCTGTATGTCCTATTATTCCTACAAAATCACCTTTTTTTATTTCTATAGAAACTTCATCCAATGCCTTGGTTTCAAAAGGTGTTCCTTGGCTGTAGTAGAATGACAGTTTTTCTGTTTTTATCGACATAGTTCTTCCACCAGTTCCTCTATCAATATTATATCATCGGGCAGGTTTATTCCTTCTTTCCTCAAATTATGTGCAAGTTCAGTCACCTGGGGTACATCCAGTCCGAATTCTTTTATTTGATCTATGTTTTTGAATACTTCCTTTGGAGTTCCTTGAAGCTGCACCTTTCCACCGTCCATTACAACAACCCTGTCAGCCTGTACTGCTTCATCCATATAATGAGTTATTAGAAGTATTGTCTTTTCTTCTTCTTTATTGAGCATCTTGATGGTATCCATAACCTCGCTTCTTCCCGAAGGATCAAGCATTGCTGTAGGTTCGTCAAGTATTATACAGTCAGAATTAAGAGCCAGAACTCCAGCAATAGCTATTCTCTGCTTTTGACCTCCTGACAAAAGGTGGGGTGGTCTTTTTCTATATTCATACATGTCAACAGCCCTCAGTGAGTCATCTACAAGTTTTCTTATCATATCAGGTTCTACGCCTTGGTTTTCAGGTCCAAAGGCAACATCTTCCTCAACTATGGTTGCTACAAGCTGGTTATCAGGATTTTGGAATACCATACCTGCAGTCTGTCTTATTTCCCAGAGCTTGTCGTCATCCCTGGTATTCATATCCTTTACGGTGATATCTCCTTTTGTGGGAAGCAACAGTGAGTTTATGAGCTTTGCAAGTGTTGATTTACCCGACCCATTGTGTCCCAAAATTGCGACAAATTCGCCCTTTTCTATATCAAGGCTCACACTGTCAAGTGCAAGTTTGTCTTCCTGGTTGTATTTAAAGCTTACGTTTTCTATCTTAATTATTGGATTCATGTCTGTCTCCTTAATCAACATCCCATCTGTTTCAAAATCTTTATGAATACCAGCTCCCTGTTCTACCAGAACATGAACCCTTACTGATATTTAGAAAAATTTCAAACCTATTGATTTCAATGTTTCGATTTTTTCTTCTGTAACACATTAAAGCATAACCTTGTTGTAGTAAAATGTCAATCTGTTATTATTGTTTTTTTGCTTATATATATGGAAAGGATTAAGCAACAAAATTGCTGCTTAATCCCAGATGTTTACACTAATTCAATTATTACCATTTCAGCACCATCGCCTCTGCGTGGTCCCAATTTGAGTATTCTTGTGTAACCGCCATTTCTATCTTCATACTTAGGAGCTACTTCTTCGAAAAGTTTAGCTACTACGTTCTTATCATATATAAATGAATATGCTTGTCTTCTTGCGTGAAGATCGCCTCTTTTACCAAGAGTAATCATCTTTTCTGTAAATTTTCTTAATTCTTTAGCTCTAGTATCTGTAGTTTGAATTCTACCGTTTTCAATCAAGCTAGCTGTCATATTTCTAAACATAGCTAATCTTTGATCAGACGGAAGACCCAGTTTCCTGTATTTACCCATACTTAACCTCCTTTACTTCAGATTAATTATCAGATGTTTTCAGATGCTGTCCCAATTCTGCTATCTTCTTCTGAACTTCTTCAAGAGATTTCTTTCCAAGATTTCTTACCTTCATCATATCATCTTCTGATTTCATAGTCAGTTCCTCAACAGAGTTGATTCCTGCTCTTTTCAGACAGTTGTAAGATCTTACAGATAAGTCAAGCTCTTCTATAGTCATCTCAAGAACTTTTTCTTTCTCATCCTCTTCCTTTTCTACCATGATTTCCACATCGCTGATGTGATCAGTCAGGGAGATAAACAGGTTAAGGTGTTCATTGTAGATTTTAGCTCCTAGTGAAACTGCTTCCTCTGGCTCTATAGTTCCGTTTGTCCATACTTCAAGTGTAAGTTTGTCAAAATCGGTCCTGTTGCCAACTCTTGTATTTTCAACTAAAAAGTTTACTTTATTGACAGGAGTATAAATAGAATCTATAGGTATTACCCCTATTGCATGAGATTCTTTTTTGTTGTTTTCAGCTCTGACGTATCCTCTGCCTTTTTCCATCTCCAATTCAACTATGAGCTCTGCTCCATCTTCAAGTGTTGCTATATGAAGATCTTCATTGATAATGTCGATTTCTCCTCCAGTTATTATATCTCCAGCCTTTAGCTCTCTTGGACCTTTTGCATCAATTAACAATTGAATAGGTTCATTCGAGCGCATTACAGCAGCTATATTCTTAATGTTAAGAATAATTTCTGTTACATCTTCCCTTACTCCAGGAATTGATGAAAATTCATGCAATATTCCTTGAATATTTATTGATGTAACTGCAGCTCCAGGCAATGAAGACAATAGGATTCTTCTTAAGGAGTTTCCCAAAGTTGTAGCGAAACCTCTTTCAAGAGGCTCCAATACAATTTTGCCATACGTCTTGCTTTCATCTTGTTCCACTAAGGTGATATTAGGTTTTTCAATTTCTATCATCCAGAAACCCTCCTTCGAATTTTTAGTTTTTGAGGATGGTCTACTTAGAATACCACTCTACGATCAAGTGTTCTTCTATTGGCAGCTCAATATCATCTCTGCTTGGTTCAGCTATAACCTTACCTTGAAGGTTTTCAGCGTCAACAGACAGCCATTGTGGAGCTGTTGCCTTGTGATTTTCAACTAAAGCTTTGAACTTAACTGAAGCTCTGCTCTTCTCGCTTACTTCGATTACATCACCAACATTTAAAAGCATTGATGGAATATCAGCTTTTTTGCCGTTGATTTTGAAATGTCCGTGAACTACAAGTTGTCTAGCTTCTGCTCTAGAAGTTGCAAGTCCTAGTCTAAATACTATGTTGTCAAATCTTCTCTCAAGCATTCTAAGGAAATTATCACCTGTGACACCTTTTTCTTTTGAAGCCATGTCATAGTATTTGTTAAACTGTCCTTCCAATACTCCGTAATATCTTCTTACTTTCTGCTTTTCTCTCAACTGTACACCGTGGTTTGTCAGCTTGGTTCTTCTTTGTCCATGCTGACCAGGTGCGTAATTTCTTCTGCTAAGAGCACATTTATCTGTATAACATCTATCTCCTTTGAGATAAAGTTTTGTACCTTCTCTTCTGCAAAGTCTACATACTGGTCCAGTATATCTTGCCATTAATTACACCTCCGTTCCTAATTAAACTCTTCTACGTTTTGGTGGTCTACAACCATTGTGTGGAATTGGTGTAACATCCTTTATAAGGCTTACTTCCAATCCTGTTGCCTGAAGTGATCTGATAGCTGCTTCTCTACCTGCTCCAGGTCCTTTAACATATACTTCAATTGATTTCAATCCATGTTCCATTGCTTTCTTAGCTGCTTCTTCAGCAACCATAGAAGCTGCAAAAGGAGTAGACTTTCTTGAACCTTTAAAGCCCATCACTCCTGCACTAGCCCATGATATAGCATTACCACGTACGTCAGTCAAAGTAACTATAGTGTTATTGAAAGTTGAATGGATATGAGCCTGACCTCTTTCAATGTTCTTACGTTCACTTTTTCTAACTCTGGTAGCTTTCTTTTGTACTTTTTTAGCCACTTAAGTCCCTCCTAACTATTTCTTCTTTCCTGATATTCTTTTTGGACCTTTTCTAGTTCTAGAATTATTCTTTGTGTTTTGTCCTCTAACAGGAAGTCCTCTTTTATGTCTCAATCCTCTGTAGCAATTAATTTCCTTAAGTCTCTTGATGTTCATTGCTACATCTCTTCTCAAGTCTCCCTCAACAGGAACCTTGTCTATTTCGGATCTCAATTTACTTACTTCTTCTTCAGTTAAGTCTTTAATTCGTGTGTCCTTGCCGATTCCAGCTTCTGCTAAAATCTTTTGTGAAGTTGATTTTCCTATACCGAAAATATATGTCAAACCAATTTCCACTCTCTTATCTCTTGGTAGGTCTACACCAGCAATTCTGGCCATTAAGACTACACCTCCTACAATTTGTTTTTAACTGCGGTACTTTATTGTTAACCCTGCTTTTGTTTATGCTTAGGGTTTTCGCATATAACCATTACTTTACCTTTTCTTTTGATAATTTTACACTTTTCGCAAATAGGCTTTACTGATGGTCTTACTTTCACGGTAATACCTCCTACTTATTTTTTTCTCCAAGTGATTCTGCCTTTGGACAAGTCATAAGGTGACAACTCGACCGTAACTTTATCGCCTTGCAGAATTCTAATATAATTCATTCTCAGCTTACCAGAAATGTGAGCCAAAATCTCGTGTCCGTTCTCCAGCTTCACCTTAAATGTCGCATTTGGAAGAACTTCTACTACTTTACCTTCTAATTCAATTAAATCTTTCTTTGACATTAGTTTTTTAACCCCCATCCTGTGTTATATTTGGACATTATAAGGCTCCAATAACCTTCTTATGTATGCATTGTTTAATTTTTCGTTTTTGCTGACTCTAGTTTCGATTTCTTCAAATACCCTGTTGTAGACTATCAAATGCTTAATTTTCTTAAGCTTGGGTTTGCTAACTTTTCTTAGCTCACCGTCGCAAATCTTTACATTAATGTCATCCACAATCTCGGCTATAATGAAAATACGTCCCTTGTCTCTTCCAGCTTTAGATTTTACAATTTGACCTACTCTCAAGTCATTTGTAATTTCCATTTTATCACCTCTTACAGTGCTGTTAATATTACCGGATCTCCATCAGTTATTGCAATGGTATTCTCATAATGTGCCGAAAGCTTTTTATCTCTCGTTATCACTGTCCAATCATTTTCCAACAACCAGACATTGTACACACCCTGATTTACCATGGGTTCAATCGCAAGGGCCATTCCCTTTTGTAATCTGGGACCTCTTCCTGGTTTTCCGAAGTTAGGAATCTGAGGATCCTCGTGCATTTCTTTTCCTATGCCGTGACCTACAAAATCTCTTACTACCGAAAATCCCTCTTTTTCTACACATTCCTGTATAGCGTGAGAAATATCAGATAATCTGTAACCTTCTTTAGCAAACTTGATACCTTCATAGAAACTTTGTTTTGTAACATCTATGAGTCTTTGTGCTTCGTCGCTGATTTTGCCTACAGCATAAGTGTTGGCGCTGTCTCCGACATATCCATCATAGGTTGATCCAATGTCTACGCTTACGATGTCTCCTTCTAACAAAACTCTGTTTCCCGGTATTCCATGAACCACTTCTTCATTGACAGATGAACATATGGACGCTGGAAACCCTTGAAAACCTTTAAACGTTGGAACTGCACCTTTAGATCTGATGAAATCTTCAACAGCTTCATCAATATCCTTTGTTGTTATCCCAGGTCTAATCATTTCTTCTGCAACTTTGTGAGCTTGAGCATTTATTCTGCCCGCTTCCCTCATCAATTGGATTTCTCTGTCTGTTTTAATAATAATCATTTTACTAGCCCCTAAGACCAGTTATTATGTCATTTGAAACAGTCTTGATTTCCTGTTGTCCGTTAATAGTTAATACAGTTCCTTCCTGCTTTGAATAGTAGCCTATCAATGGTTCTGTTTGATCCAAGTAAACTTCTATTCTAGTTGAAACAGTTTCTTCTGTGTCATCTTTTCTCTGTTGAAGTTCTCCACCACATTTTGTACAAATTCCTTCTGCTTCAGGTGGATTGAATTTAATATGATAAGCAGTTCCACATTGTTTGCAAACTCTTCTGCCCACTGCTCTTTCTACTAAAATCGTTTTGTCAACTTCAATATTTACTACTTTGTCTAATTTCATTCCTAGCTTATCAAGCTCTGTATCCAGTGCTTCAGCCTGCGGAATTGTCCTTGGAAATCCATCCAGTAGGAATCCACTGCCACAATCATCCTGAGTCAGTCTGTCTTTCACAAGATCAACAACCAACTCATCGGGGACTAGAAGTCCCTTGTTCATGTATTCCTGTGCTTTCTTTCCAAGCTCAGTTCCTTCTTTTATGTTTTTTCTGAATATATCTCCAGTTGATATATGTGGAATATTAAATTCTTTTGATATACCTTCTGCTTGAGTTCCTTTACCAGCTCCTGGAGGTCCTAAAAGTATCAATCTCATAGTACATCTCCTAAATGATTTATTTCAAAAATCCTTTGTAATGTCTCATAAGCATTTGCGATTCAACCTGCTTCATTGTTTCAAGGGCAACACCTACTACTATTAGCAGCGCTGTTCCTCCAAAGTTAAGGCTGAGGTTTGTAAATGAGAATATTAATGTCGGTATTGATGCTATAAACGCTAGAGTTACTGCTCCGACTATTGTTATCCTTGACAATACCTTATTCAAATACTCTGCTGTTGGTTTTCCAGGTCTTATACCAGGTACGAATCCTCCGTATTGCTTCAGGTTATTTGCATACTCATATGGGTTGAATTGAACCGCTGTATAGAAGTATGTAAAGAATATTATTAGCAATATGTTGAGTGCGGAATAAATCCAAACTCCCGGATTTCCGGCAGGTGACATGTATTTCTCAACCCAGTTTACTAAATCTCCTTTAAAGAAGAATGCAAGTGTTTGTGGAAATGCCAGTAATGATGATGCGAATATTACCGGAATAACTCCAGCCATCAATACTTTAATTGGAATATGTGTGCTTTGTCCACCATACATCTTTCTTCCAACAACTCTTTTAGCATACTGAACGTTTATTCTTCTCTCGCCTTGCTGTACTAAGATAACTGCAACTATTATTACAAGTGCAAACAATACAAACAACAATACTTCGAATATATTAACTGTTCCAGCCTTAAGAAGTCCGAAAGTTTTTCCTATTCCTGCAGGTATTCTAGAAGATATACCGATGAAGATAATAATGGATATTCCATTTCCTATTCCTTTTTCAGTTATCTCTTCTCCAAGCCACATAAGAAATGCTGTACCAGCAGTCAACGTAAGAACAACAGTTATTATATCAAGTACGTTCGACGACAACAAAGCTGAATTAAAGAATCCTACTGTGTATGCTACTGCCTGTACCAATGCCAAAACTACTGTCAAGTATCTTGTGTATTGAGCAAGTTTCTGCTTTCCGTCTTCTCTTTTTGCTATTTCTTCAAGTTTAGGTATTGCAATTGTCAACAACTGAAGAATGATTGAAGCAGTTATGTATGGATATATGTTGAGAGCAAATATTGTGAAGTTTTTAAATGCTCCACCAGACATCAGGTCGATAAAGTCTAATAATCCTGCACCTGTGTCCCCACTGAACATCTGACTTATTACAGTTCTATCGATTCCAGGTACGGGTATTTGTGAACCTAATCTATACACTGCAATCATCGCAAGAGTAAATAATATCCTCTTTCTTAGATCCGGAATTTTCCATGCATTTCTTAGGGTTTCAATCAACTTATATCACCTCAACCTTTCCGCCTGCAGCTTCGATTTTCTCTACTGCGCTTTTGCTGAATTTGTGAGCTTTTACTATAAGTTTCTTTTCCAGTTCTCCTCTACCTAAAACCTTAACACCGTCAAGTTGCTTTTTAACGATTCCAAGTTCCTTAAGCATTTCAGGAGTAACTTCTGTTCCGTCTTCAAACCTATTCAAAGTATCAAGATTGATTTCTGAATAGTTTGTAGCGAATATATTTGTGAATCCTCTTTTTGGTATTCTTCTGTATAGAGGCATCTGACCACCTTCAAAACCTGGCCTCACCCCTCCTCCGGAACGACTGTTGTGCCCCTTTGTTCCTCTTCCGGCAGTTTTCCCCGTTCCTGATCCAACACCACGCCCCAAACGCTTGGGTGGTTTCCGTGAACCCTTTGGCGGTGACAATTCATTTAGCTTCATTGATCTTCTCCTTGGGCTTTCACCAGATGTGATACCTGATTGATCATTCCACGGACCGAAGGCATATCTTTAAGCTCAACGGTCTTGTTGAGTTTTGTCAGCCCCATTCCACGCAAAACTCTGCGGTGCTTTTCCGGCCTTCCAATCATGCTCTTAACAAGAGTTACTTTCAATATCCCAGCCATTTATATTTCCCTTTACGGGTTACTGATAAGAAGAAAATTGAATATTCTCGATTGAATATTGAATATTTGTGTCCCGCCTGGGCGGGA
>LGOV01010681.1_pt2 | contig 13447 bp, 13 predicted proteins | sample 469881 | NCBI WGS metagenome assembly LGOV01 (sample SAMN03857199, study PRJNA290197) | marine sediment metagenome | biome: marine cold seep biome; feature: cold seep; material: marine sediment; isolation source: sample #5579, elevator 3A push core 41 containing 12 cm of sediment... ...
TTTGCAATATCATGCTTAGTGGCATTCTCTACAGGAACTTCATGGGGAACCATGGCAATTGTTGTTCCATTGGCTGTACCACTGGCAAGTGCCTATGTAACAGTTGATCCTACAACTTCACCAGTTGTTCTTGCTACTTTAAGTGCAGTTCTTTCTGGTTCAATCTTTGGAGATCACTGTTCTCCAATATCAGACACAACGATTATGTCATCAATGGCTTCCGGTTCAGACCACCTTGACCATGTTAAGACACAGGTGCCATATGCCTTGACAGGTGCAGCTTTTGCCATGATATCATATATCATTGTAGGAACTTTTAACAGTTTGCTGGGTACAATTCTTGCGCTTGCTTTCGGTGTAGTGGGAATAATCATTTTTGTCAAAGCCGTAGGTAAGAAAGTAGAAGAAGCAGCTTAAATATTTATAGTTCGGGTTAATAGTTATAAATATAAAATTTAGAAGTTATTATGAATAGTTGCGCATATAGCGCAGCTATTTTTTTGACACCCATGAGACTTGCTGCTCACGCAGATGACACAGATGAGCTGTTTTGTTCTTGTAGCTTAAGAACCGCTCTGGTCACTATCTGCTTCACATCTAGCGCGACGATGTCGCTGTGACCTGGTTAANNCCTACCGGCGGTAAAGTCCGCGAACCTTATGGTTGAATTGGTGAAATTCCAATACCGACAGTTAAAGTCTGGATGATAGGAGATTAGTATATTAACATATTATACTATCGATTCGTGCCTCTGAGGATTTCAGAGGATTTTTTTATTCTCTGAAAAATCAGATTTGGAGGATGTTTAAATGTCACAAAAAACAAACACTATGAAAAGAGGATATGTCAAGGAAATGACAAAAATATCTGTGCTGTCTGCAGTTGCAGCTGTATTGATGCTAATTGAATTTCCGTTGTTTTTCGCACCGGAATTCTACAAACTTGATTTAAGTGAAGTAGCTGTTCTTATTGGAGGATTTGCACTTGGCCCAATGGCGGCAATGATGATTGAGCTGATAAAAGTTCTGTTGAATCTTGCATTAAATGGTACGGTTACAGGTGGAGTAGGAGAGGCTGCGAACTTTATAATTGGATGTTCATTCGTATTACCGGCTTCAATCATCTACTACAAGAACAAAACAATGAAGTCTGCAATTATTGGTATGGCTATAGGTGTTTTCTCAATGGCTGTTGTGGGATCACTAGCAAATTATTTTGTATTGTTGCCTGTATATGCAAAAGTCTTTGGAATGCCAATTCAAGTTTTCATCGATATGGGAAATACTTTAAACAAATCCATAGTTGACTTGAAATCATTTGTACTATTTGCCGTTGTACCTTTTAATATTGTAAAGGGTATAATAGTGTCAGCAGCAACAATTCTTATCTACAAAAGAATTTCACCAGTTTTGCACAAATAAAATATATCAAGAAATAAAGTGTTAAGACTCACGAAAAGACTAGTATTTGAGCCGGTTTTTTCATGAGTCTTTACTGTTTTTCAGGGATTTCATTTTTTAGTTGATGAAATCCAATTATATGGTTATAATGTACTTATGTTTTTTAAGGAAGGATTATATGATTGAACTAATAATAGAAAATTTAGACGATATGGACAAATTGGCCCATACAATAACCACTTGCTACAAACCAGGAATGATTATATGTCTTGACGGGGATTTGGGCGCAGGAAAGACTACGTTGACCCAGTTCATAGGAAAGCATTTGAAGATTGAAGATTATATTACAAGTCCCACATTCAATATAATAAAAGAATATACGGACAATATGGAATTCTATCATATGGATGCTTACAGGCTGGAAAACTCAGATGATGCCTATGACCTTGATATTGACAGATATATATATTCTGACGGTCTTTTTATCATTGAATGGGCTGACAGAATCAGGGATATTCTTCCTGACTACAGCGTTTACATAAATATTGTCTTCAATATTGAAGACAGTATGAGAAAATTGAGCATATCAGGAAAAGGTAAATACTATGACTGTTTGCTGGAGGAGTTGAAAAACAATGAAAATTTTAGGAATTGAATCATCATCAATAGCAGCATCTTGTGCAATATCTGAAGACAACAATCTTCTCGGGGAATTTACATTGAACCACAAGCTTACCCATTCTGAAAAGCTGATGCCTCTTGTTGAAAGTTTAATGTCGTCTCTTGATGTTAATATTTCTGATATAGATCTTATAGCAATAGACGAAGGTCCTGGTTCCTATACAGGTCTAAGAATTGGTGCTGCCATAGCAAAAGGCCTTGCCTTCAGTAAGAATATTCCACTTGTAAATATAGCTTCAACAGAAGCTTTGGCAAACAATATAAAAACAGTTGATATTCCAATTGCAGTTCTTATTGATGCAAGAGGTGAAAGAGTCTTTTACGGTATATATATAAGAGCAGGTGATAAACTCGAGGAGCTTGAAGAAATAGATTCTGGTACAATACAGGAATTTCTTCAATTCACAAATGAAAAGTACAAGAAAATGATTTTCACAGGAGACGGTGCATTGAAGCACAAAACCCTAATAACTGAAAAATTCGGAGAAAAGGTTTTAGTAGCTGATGACTATGACAGTATAATTAAAGCTTGGTCTTTGTGCAATCTGGGATATAAAAAATATTTTAAAGGACATAAAATAAATTCAAAGGATTTTTCACCAAACTATTTGAGACCGTCACAGGCGGAGAGAAATCTTAAGAAGGACTAGAATATGAAAAAAATTAAATTTATTAGGGCAGAGGTAAATCATCTTGATGCAATCATAAAAGTAGAAAATAAATGCTTTACTGCTCCGTGGACGATAAATATGTTTCTTTCTGAGTTGTACGGTGAAAATGCATTATTGTATATACTAATGGAAAACAATGTTGTTGTAGGATATATTTCTCTTTTTAAGATCTTTGACGAACTTCATGTAAACAATATAGCAGTTGATCCGAGCTTTCAGGGAAAGGGATATGCAAGCATGATAATGGAAAAGACTATAGAAATTGCAAGGAACTTGTCAATAGCATTCATTACCCTTGAGGCTAGAAAGTCAAATACTCCGGCAGTGGAACTTTACAAGAAATACGGATTTGAAACATTGGGGTCAAGGAAGAATTACTACAAAACTCCCAAAGAGGATGCACTTATAATGACAAAAGAACTTATATGAGGTGGTTTTTTGAATATATTGAATGATTTTAAAAATCTTGTTTTGCACCCAGTTGGTTTTTATGATGACTTGGCTTCCAGAGAAGAAAGGAGTTTTGCCGTACCTTTAATTGCAGTTTTTATACTATCTGTGATATCGGCAATTATTGTGAAAAGTCTTTATATGGAATACTATGCTGAGATTTCGCAGGGTATTGACACTGTTTCTCAAGGTGACTTGGCAAAGGAAATTCAAATTCAGGGATTAATAAGCATTGTTGTAGCTGGTCTGGCACCACTTGTTGTAATATTTGTCAAGTCATACATGGTGAATGGTATAGCTTCCTTTGGTGGTTTTGGAAATTTTAAGGATTCGTTGACAGCAATATCATATGCATATCTGCCTGCAGCTGCAGGTACATTTATTGCATCATTAGCAGCCGTACTTTTGGACCACTATGGATTTAACTTCAGTCCCGGTTCAATTTTGGAGTTTGGCAACAATATAACTATCGCAACTGTGCTATTAAAGGAATTCGACATATTTGTAATATGGTATGAAATATTGGCAATAATAGGAATATCTAAAATATATAGAGTTAACTACAACAGATCATCTTTTTTTATACTTGGAACATGGTTCTCATGGATACTGATATCGGTAGGGTTTGTATTAATGACAATCTAGGAGGAAGTTTTAATACAAGACCCTACAATCCATTAGATAATCTTCCAAAATAGATAAAAACTAATTAGGAGTTACGGATCATTCCGTAGAATTGATATGCAAAATATAAAAATACTTGCCATTGAAACTTCCTGTGATGAAACATCAATATCCGTAGTTGAAAACGGCAGAAAAATACTTTCCAATATAATATATTCACAGATAGACATACACAAGACTTTTGGTGGAGTTGTACCTGAAGTTGCATCCCGGAAACATATAGAGACAATAGATGGAGTACTTGAAGAATCATTGAAGGAATCAAATGTAAGTCTTGATGAAATAAGCGCTGTAGCTGTAACCTATGGACCAGGTCTTGTTGGAGCCCTTCTGGTAGGTATAAACTTTGCCAAAGCGCTATCATATGCAATTAACAAGCCTCTCATAGGAGTAAACCATATAGAAGGGCATATCTGTGCAAATCTCATTTCAAACAAAGAACTTGAACCTCCTTTTCTAACTCTTGTAGTTTCAGGCGGACATACGCATCTCGTAGTAGTGAAGGAATATGGTAAATACGAGGTTGTGGGTAAAACAAGGGATGATGCTGCCGGTGAAGCCTATGACAAGGTTGCAAGATCTTTGGGACTTGGATATCCAGGAGGACCACTTATAGACAAGATTGCTCTTGAAGGGGACAGAAAAGCAGTAGACTTCCCGAGAAGTATGCTTGAGAAGGACTCCTTCGATTTTAGTTTCAGCGGACTTAAGTCTTCTGTCTTAAACTATCAAAACCGTATGGCAATGAAAAACATCGAATACAAGGTTGAAGATGTAGCAGCAAGCTTTCAGGAGGCTGTAGTTGATGTCTTGGTTAAAAAAACTGTAGCTGTTGCAAAAAAATTCAGAATTAAAAAAGTGACCATGGCTGGAGGTGTAGCGTCCAATTCTAGGCTAAGGGAAGTTATGAATAAAGCATCAAAAGACAACGGTTTTGAATTCAGCTACCCGCCGGAAATATTATGTACCGACAATGGAGCCATGATAGGATGTGCAGCTTATTACAAGTATCTCAAGGGAGAATTTTCCGACAGCACATTGAATGCATTTCCAAACCTTAAGATTGATTAGATTATTTAGTTAATCAAATGAAAATAATACTATTTAAGGAGAATTGAATGATTAGAAAAATTGATACTTCTCAGATCAAAGAAAACGTCAAGAATCTTTTTATCAAGGCAAGCTATGATATTGGTGATGATATGATTGAACTTCTCAAGTCCGCAAAGGAAAATGAGGATGGAGAAACTGCTAAATACGTGCTTGACCAGATTATTGACAATGATATGATAGCCAAAAACGAAAGAATTCCAATGTGTCAGGATACTGGAATGGCCGTTGTTTTTATGGAAATAGGAAAGGATGTTTTTCTTGAAGGTGAATTTATCGAAGATGCCATAAATCAGGGTGTAAGAGAAGCCTATGAAGAAGGCTTCCTAAGAAAATCCGTTGTTGATGATCCTGTATTTAATAGAGTAAATACTAAGGACAACACCCCTGCAATTATCCATATAAGTTATGTAAAAGGTGACAGAATAAAAATCACTGTTGCTCCAAAGGGATTCGGTTCAGAAAACATGAGCAAGATAAAGATGCTCAAGCCTGCAGATGGAGTAGAGGGAGTAAAGGAATTTATTTTGGAGACGGTAATAGCAGCGGGACCCAATCCGTGCCCACCAATAGTGGTAGGTGTTGGAATAGGAGGTACCTTTGAAAAAGCGGCAATACTTTCAAAGCAAGCCTTGACCAGGGAACTAGGTGAGAAAAACCAGGATGAACAATACAGCAGCCTTGAAGAGGAACTCTTTGGAAAAATCAACAAACTCAACATTGGACCTGCGGGACTTAAAGGAAAGACTACATGTCTTGGTGTTCATGTTAATTATTTTCCAACCCATATTGCAGGAATGCCTGTAGCTGTAAATATCTGCTGCCATGCATATAGACATGCCAGTGTGGAAATATAGGAGGTATATATGCCAATCAAGGAAATCAATCTTCCATTAAATGATGAAACTGTAAAGACTCTAAAATCCGGTGACAGGGTATACCTGAATGGGTTTCTCTATACGGGAAGAGATGCAGCCCATAAAAGAATAGTGGAAAGCATAGAAAAAAATGAGGAACTTCCATTTGAGTTGAAGGATCAGACAATTTACTATGTAGGACCTGCTCCTGCCAAGCCGGGATATGTAATAGGACCTGCTGGACCTACTACAAGTTACAGAATGGATCCTTATACAGTAAGGCTTCTTGACTTGGGACTTAAAGGAATGATAGGAAAAGGCTTGAGAAGCGAAGAAGTTGTAGAAGGAATCAAAAGAAATAATTCAGTTTACTTTGCAGCAGTTGGTGGAGCAGCAGCTCTCATTTCAAAATCAATAAAGTCAAAAGAACTTATAGCATATGAAGATCTTGGAGCTGAAGCAGTATTTAAGCTTTGTGTCGAAAAATTCCCTGTAATAGTGGTTATAGATTCAGAAGGGAACAATCTCTACGAAGACTAATAAGTATTTTATTTTCCAAAAAGCAAAAAAGTTGAGATTTTCATCTCAACTTTTTTGCTTTTTGGATTATATAAAAAACTTTATGCTAATTGTCATTTTCGTCGTCGTTGTTTTCTCTACTGTCGGTTCTACTTGAATCATTGTTGTCTGTATTTGAATTGTTTCCATTCTGTGAATTCAGATACTCATTCCAGTGGTATACATTGTGCCATATACATTCATTAATAGGCATTTGATAGTTGTAGTCCTGAGTGAGGAGTCCGTTGACAACAAGATCCTCAACTGCTATTTCATTGATATGTGATATTTGCCCGTCATACATTTTCACAACTCCACCGTAAACATTTTCAATAGTTGCATCATCAAGGTTTTTGTTTTCTATTTGTGACTTGATTTCCAAATATAATTTGTAGTTTTCAAGCAGTGTATAGTAGCTTTCATTCTTTTCCAAAGGATTCATCATAGGATCATAAAGTGTTTCTCTTGTAATGAATACTTTCTTTTCTATGCTGTCAAGAGGACAGTAAGGACCCTGCGCCATCCCTGAAAGTGTACAGACATTGGCTTCTATATGTGTTTTACAGAATGATGTAGGCTCCGTTCCTTTTACAAAATATTCATTTATTACGCTGCTTCCTCTTGGGTCACGTTCACAGAGTTCGGTAGGGAGCAGTCCCGATTGTGAACATACAGTTACCTGTACAATTCCTTCGGGTTTCAGAAATTCCTGTGGCTCAAGCTCCTTGTGGACTTCCTTCATAATATTGCCCCAAAGTCTTGCGGTTGACGAACTTCCTGTTCCTACTCTTAGTTGGGAGTTGTCGTTTCCAATCCATATTCCTCCTACATAGTAGGGAGAGAATCCCATGAACCATATATCACCATTGTCTGAAGTTGTACCTGTCTTTCCTGCAACTTCAATTCCATATTCCGATGGAAGGGCAGCATTGTATGACAATCCCTGTGTTACTGTACTTCTTAGTATGTCCTTCATTAAAAAGGAAACCTGAGGGGATACTACATAGTTGCTTTCGACTTCTTTATCCAGTATTGTTATTCCATTGCCGTCAAGAACCTTTGTATATGCATAAGGTTGGATGTAAACACCATCATTTGCTATTGCACCGTAGGCTGCAGTCATGTCGAGGGGAGTGAAGCCCTTAGTAAGACCTCCCAGTGCCATGGCGGCAAGATTTAAGTCATTGTAGGACCTGTTTTCTTCGGGAGTAACAAAGCTGTCCTGGGATGGATCTTTAAAATCAACAAGTCTGAGTTTATTCAAATAGTCAAGGGAAGTGTCAAAACCAATATTTTCAAGCATTTTGACTGCATTGACATTTAGTGAAAATTCAACTGATTTTCTAAGTGTAGTTAATCCCCAGTATTTGTAAGCTTGTTTTTCATACCAGTTTTTAGGCCATCTTTGTCCACTGTCATTGTATCTTGGTACATCATCAATCATTGATGATGCAGTGTATCCAGTATCGAGGGCAGGAAGATAAACAGACAATGGCTTTATTGTTGATCCCGGTTGTCTTTCTGCACTAATAGCTCTGTTGAAGGATTTTCCTGCAGTTATGTTTCTTCCACCTATGAGTGCCTTTATTTCACCAGAGTGGTAATCCATTATGACTGCTGCAGACTGAGGCTGGAAAATTCCTTTTTCATCATAGAAATAGTTGCTGTTGCTTATGACAAGATTTCCTTCAGAATCAATGGTATGGAAATCCTCTATAGAATCAATGTATTCCTTTGTCAGTTTGAATTCACCTTTGTTGGCATAAGATGATATTATTTCGAAATTTTCACCAATATTAAGTCCACCCATTTCATGAGTAACAAGGAAATTGTCTTCTATTGTATAATAATCAACTATATCTATAACAGTTGAGTAGAGATTGAATTTTTTCGAATTGATTATTAGGTTATTATTTTCATCAAAAGTATATTCATCAGGATTCAATACAACATTATATCCTTCATTCAAGAGGTTTTCCTTTTTGAAGTAAAGATATCTTCCATTTTCGTTTAATACATTGTCATGTCCGTCTAGGTTTCCCGTGCTGGTACCATCGCTTTTCCAACTGAAGGATTTCCATTCTTCAACATAAGGTGTTGTTTCACCTTCCAAATCTCCTAGAAGAAGTTCAGCAAAGTTCTTGTACGATTCTTCAAGAGTCTTTTGCACGTCAAAATCCATAGTTGAGTAAATTGTAAAACCGCCTGTGTACAGTAGTGATTCAGCGTCTTCATAGGTATATCCGTATTCCGCCATAAGATCTTCTACAACCTGGTTTTTTACATAGTCTGTGAAGTATGAAGAAATTTCAGTACTTTTCTTTTGTCCTGGATTTAAGCTTGTTCTAATATCCTGGGCTAACGCAATTTCGTATTCTTCGTCAGTGATTTTTCCAAGTTCGTGCATTCTGAAAAGGACTGTTTGTTGTCTTTCTACAGACAACCCGTTGTAAATACATGTGTATTTTGTACCAGAAACATATACATATCCCACTATATCTTCCGGTGGTATATCCGTATCATCTCCAGTACGTATTTTTTTGTATGGTGCATATTTTGAATCAGCTTTTGGAACACCAGCCAGGAGAGCAGCCTCTGCAATAGTTAAATCACCTACATCCTTTGAGAAATATGCAAAAGATGCCGCCTGAACTCCGTTGTTGCTTTGCCCAAGGGGAATGGTATTCATATAATACTCAAGTATCTGCTCCTTTGTTAGAGACCTTTCCATCTCTATTGCCAGATACATTTCCTTTAATTTTCTGTCAAAGGTCTGATCACTCGTGAGATAGAGGTTTCTTGCTAGCTGCTGGGTAATTGTACTGGCACCTTGGCTTGTCAAGTCTCCAACCTGTATGTTGTGAAACATTGATCCTGCTATCCTTCGTAAGTCTATTCCGAAATGTTCTTCAAACCTGTGGTCTTCTATAGATATGAATGCATCTTCCAGATAATCTGGTATTTCATCAAGGGTTACAATTTTTCGATCGTCTGTACTTTGTATTATTTCTATTACATTTCCTTTATCGTCAACAATATTAGAGCTTTCAGTCAATAACTCAAGTATAATTGTAGGATCGATATCCGGTGCATTTCTTACAGCGGCAACAACAATTCCAATAGTAGCACCTACTCCCGCAAATAAGGCGATTATTACTATTAGAATTATAAGTCTTGCCAGACTGAACTTTCTTTTTTTCTTTTTCTTAGCCATATAAACCTCCAAAGCTATTCGTCAAGTAAATATTATAACATAAATCCGCCGAAAAAATTATTAATTTTTTATCCCATTAACTTGTGTAAGGCTACAGCCTGTGATAACATTAATCTGTTCGCATACAAGGAAAAATATTTATGTATAATACATATGAAAGAATAAGTAAATTATAAAAGTATAAAAATATAAATCAGACTATTGAATCATTGAATATATAATGATGGGAGAGATTGAATTGATAGAAAAAAGTATTATTGCAGGAGTTAAAATAAAACAGCGCAGACGGGACATGGAATATGAAATGGAAGAGCTTAAAAACCTTGTGGAGGCATCAGGTGGTGAAGTTGCCTGTTCATTAGTACAGGAGCTGGACAAATATAATGCTGCCACATATTTTGGAAAGGGAAAAGTTGAAGAAATTAAAAATCTTGCAGAGGAAATAGGTGCAACCTTGCTTGTCATTAACGATGAAGTTTCGGGTTCCCAGATAAATAATATTGAAAAAGCAACGGATTTAAAGGTTATAGACAGAACAATGCTCATACTTGACATATTTGCCATAAGAGCAAAAACAAAGGAAAGTAAGCTTCAGGTTGAACTTGCGCAGCTTAAATATTCTACTCCAAGGCTTAAGGGTAAGGGAATTGAAATGTCAAGGCTTGGTGGAGGTATTGGAACAAGAGGACCTGGAGAAAAGAAACTGGAAACAGATAGAAGACATATTGAAAAAAGAGTATATGAGATTGAAAAACAGCTTCGAAAAACTGTTCTAGTAAGGGATGTTAACAGGAAAAGCAGATTAAAAAACAACGTACCAATAGTCTCCGTGGTAGGCTATACCAACTCAGGAAAATCTACACTCATAAATTGCCTTCTTGGAAAATATGGAGTAGAAAAGGAAAAGGAAGTTTATGTATTTGACAAACTTTTTGCAACCCTTACAACGGAAAATAGAAAACTTGTACTTCCAGGAAAATTCGAAATCATAGTTACGGATACAGTAGGTTTTGTAAGCAAACTTCCAACGCTTCTAGTAGAGTCATTCAAAAGTACACTCGAGGAAATAAACTATTCCGATCTCGTAATCCATTTAATAGACATAACAAATGAAAATCTTCAGGTTCAGAAATCCACAACTGAGAATATACTTAAGGAGATTAATGCTTCTGATATTCCAATGATTGAAGTATACAACAAGATAGACAACAGTGACCTGGACTACGACAAAGCTTCAGGAACCTATATTTCCGCAAAGTCAGATTTGAACATAGATATTTTAGTTGAAAAGATACTTCTGGACATCTTTGGAGAAGTAGGTACATATGAGCTTGAAATCGGCTACAACGAATATGAAAAGCTGCAGATAGTGGAAAACAAGACGGAAATAATCGAAAGGGAATACCTTGAAAGCGGAACAAAGGTCGTATTCAAAACCAGGGAGAAGTTTTACGACAGGTATTTCAAGGAGAAGAAAGATGACAGCGAGTTTTAACACAATATTAAAAAGCGAAAGTGAAGAAACCATTGTAAACAAGTCAAAGTTTATAGGTTATACCTTTCCTGTTGAAAAAGAAGAAGAAGCAACTAAACATATACAGGAAATAAAAACCAAACACAAGGATGCAAGCCACAATGTATTTGCATATATAATAGGTGAAAAGTCAAATATCCAAAGATATTCAGATGACGGTGAGCCAAGTGGAACTGCTGGCATACCTATAATTAACTATTTAAAGAGCATTGATATTACAAATGTTCTTGTAGTTGTTACAAGGTATTTTGGAGGAATAAAGCTTGGTACGGGAGGACTTGCCCGGGCCTATTCCAAATCTGCAAAATCAGCAGTGGATAAGAGCCGAATTGTAGAAGCTAGAGAATATTCCTGTTTCAAAATCACAGTGGATTACACACTTCTGGGAAAGATAGACAATTACTTGAAGAAAACATTACTCTATGTTTCTGAAAGGGAATACCTTGAAAAGGTTAATATTGAACTGATAGTAGAAAATGAAAAATTCGAAACCGTCAAAACAGAACTAAGAAATTTGACATCCGACAACATAGCCATTGAGCTGATGTACAACAAGCATTATCTCAGTGATGGAAAATCCATCCTTAATGTATAACTTGAAAGGATTGGATTTATCTGCTAAAATACATATGATTTAAATTTAGGAGGAATACTAATGGCAGGACATTCAAAATGGGCAAACACAAAACATAGAAAAGGTAGACAGGATGCCAAGAAGGCAAAGATATTTACAAAGCTGGCTAGATCTATAACTGTAGCTTCAAGAGAAGGCGGTCAGGATTCTGAATACAATACAGCACTTGCCAATGCAATCGAAAAAGCCAAGGCTGAAAATATGCCCAATGATAATATAGACAGAGCAATAAAAAAAGGTGCTGCAGGAGATAATTCTGAAAGCTTTGAAACAATAGTATACGAGGGATACGGACCAAACGGTACAGCTTTTATAGTAAGCTGTCTTACAGATAACAAGTACAGGACGGCTGCAGATGTAAGATATTATTTTTCAAAGTACGGCGGCAATCTTGGATCCACAGGATGTGTATCCTATCTATTTGACAAACTCGGCATAATAGCTCTTGAACTTGATGAATCAGCTGATGAAGATGAAATAATGATGGAAGCTTTGGAAAATGGAGCAGATGATGTGAAAATTGAAGACGGAATAGCAGAAATTATAACTTCACCGGAAAATTTTTCTGAAGTCAATAATGCCTATAAGAATACTGATCATAAGATACTTGGAGCAGAAATCAGCATGATACCTCAAACTGAAGTAAGTGTTGCTGATGAAGACAGTATAAAGATGATTCTTAAGATAATAGACCTTCTTGAAGACAATGATGATGTTCAGGAAATATATCACAACTGCAATCTTCCTGATGATGCAGAGCTGTAGGTATTAAAATGATGAAAAAATATATAAGAATAAGCAGCGAGGTCAAGGAAGCTGTTGAAAAAGGGAAACCTGTTGTAGCTCTTGAATCTACAATAATATCCCACGGCATCCCTTATCCCGAAAATATAAGAACTGCAATAGAAATAGAAAAGATAATCAGGAACTACGGAGTGATACCTGCAACAATAGGTATTATAGAAGGTGAAATCATAGTAGGTCTGAATAATGAAGAAATAGAATTTTTGGGCAAGGAAAAAAACATTCACAAGGCAAGCAGGAGAGACCTTCCTGTAATTGTTTCAAAGAAAATGCATGCAGCTACTACAGTGGCGGCAACCATGATTTGTGCAGATCTTGCTGGAATAAGAATATTCGCAACAGGTGGTATTGGTGGAGTTCACAGAGGAGCAGAAAAAACCTTTGATGTATCAGCAGATCTTATGGAACTTGCAACAACCAATGTTGCAGTAGTATGCGCAGGAGCAAAGTCAATACTGGATATACCGCTTACTTTGGAAAAACTTGAAACTCTGGGGGTGCCCGTTCTCGGATACAAAACTAAAAGGTTTCCAGCGTTTTACACAAGGGACAGTGGACTTGACTGCGATTATAAAATGGATTCTACCGAGGAAATTGCGTCAGCACTTTCAGCTAAGTGGGACATGGGTCTTGAAGGTGGAGTAATAGTTGCAAATCCAATACCTGAAGAATATGAAATGGACAAGAAATATATAGAAGGAATAATTAAAGATGCCCTTAAAAAGGCTGATGAACTCAATATAAAAGGCAAGGATATTACACCATACCTTCTCGATAAAATAAAGGAAATGACGGAAAGCAAAAGTTTGGATTCCAATATTCAACTGGTATTCAACAATGCGGCAATAGG
>LGOV01016383.1_pt3 | contig 13412 bp, 8 predicted proteins | sample 469881 | NCBI WGS metagenome assembly LGOV01 (sample SAMN03857199, study PRJNA290197) | marine sediment metagenome | biome: marine cold seep biome; feature: cold seep; material: marine sediment; isolation source: sample #5579, elevator 3A push core 41 containing 12 cm of sediment... ...
AAACCCTTTAGCAGTAACTTCAATATAGAACTGATTAGAATAGTTGAAGTCAGTTTTAGAATCATTTATCTCTAATTTTGCATAATATAATGCACTTCTAGCAACTAGGTTTAACACCTCAATTTTCAATTCTCTTTCAGTAGAAACAGTATCTTTTTCAATAATCCATAGATACTTAAAGCCATCCTGATTAAGATCAGTTTGTATTCCAGGAATCACTGTTAGTGGTAATCCAGACGAACCTTTTATTGGCTCATTAGGATCTTCGTTACCATTAAATGCAACATTAATTCCGCCTATGCTTTTATAGTCATAGTTGCCTTCGTCTTTGTAGCATGAAGATAGTACTACAGTGAATATCGATATATATATAAATATTTTTTTCATAATTATTTGTTATGTTTTGATTAAATATACGGTGCAGGTTTTATGACATTTCCATTCTCATCTAATGGATTACCGAGATCATCAAAGCTGATGTTAAAGATGTTTTCCTCTTCTCCAGCATAAACCTTCCCTAGGTATGTCATCATATCTAAAGTATATTGTTTCAACTTTGGATCCCAGCCGTCGTAGGCAGAAAGGTCATCTCCATTCGAAACATATAATAATACAACATACTTAGTGTCGCTATAATCTCCAAAAGAGTACCAATTGTGAAGATACCACCAAGATGGTTTTTCAACTTTATCAGAAAACTTAATTTGGAAAGAATTATGTTCTTGAATCCCTACTTTAAAATTGCCACCATCAACAACGTTTAATGCTAATCTTACATCTATTAAAGAATCTCTTGTTGAACCAGGATTATTAATATCTGGGACAGTAACAAACAGATTATCTCTCAATAGTTCAATATAAATAGTATCCGTATATACACCTGCTTTGAATGAATAAGTATCTGGAAGCTTAGTGAAATGTATTCCCTCTTTAGCTGTAGACGACTCATTTACACTAAGTTTTAGTTTACCTTCACTCGATAATGCTACTCCCGATAATTTAAGTGCTACAGGATAAAGGTATGTTTTATCAGTAGGGTCAGCTTGAAGAGCAAATGAGAAAGCTGTACTATCAACTATAGTATTTAAAATATCATTTGTATTATGAAATTTTAGTAAATTACCACTTTCGTAAAGTTGAAATTCAGATTTTTCACATGAAAAAAGCGAAAGAACAACAAGGCTTAATAATATATATCTTTTCATAGTTATATTTTTAAAGGTTTCCTAATTCTAATTCACTATCTGGAATTGGGACGATAAAATTCACATCATTCCAAGAATCAAAATCGAAATCTCCTAGAATTGGTACAATATTCATTTTCTTGTAATAATAGAAAAGCTGTCCATCGCCTAACATTTCTTTTCTATATTCTTGTAATATTGCTAAATTCAGTTCTTCTTCACTTGCGTCAACAGCTAAATGCGGAATAAGTCTACTATTTCTTAATGAATTAATGTAAGTAGCTTTGTTGATCATATCTGATGATGTAGCTGCAATTAAGTACATTTCACTTAATTTTATAGCTGGAATCATTGGGTTGTAACGATCATTAGCTGCGAGCTCATCATCAACAGAGTTTTTGTTTGCATACTTAATTAGTACTGCATTTTCTGATCCAAAGTAATCAGCAAATAATTTGTTTCTTATGTCATCCACATTGCCTTCGAAAATGTAATTCAAATCATCCCTGCTAAGAATCAATTTAGAAGTATTTTCAAATGGATTGAAAAAACCTTTTTGGATGGTATTTAATTTTTGTTGATAAATTCCAAAGATAACCTCATCTGTAAAAAGTAAATCACCACTAATAGTTACATCATTTAGAGTTACAAAATTAAAAACATCACTATCAATAATTAATTTTGCATATTCTAGTGCTTTAGTGTTGTCTCCAATATTTGAATAAATACGTGCAAATAAAGCATTGATAGCATAATAGTTGAAATAATTTACTCTGAAGTAGTTGTTTTCATCTGTAGAAAATTTCTCGCCAGGGTTGTCTATTATAGGATCAACATCTTTGATAAGATTTAAAGCTTCATTTAAATCTTCAATAGTCTTTTCTATGAACTCTGAACTAGTAATACCTCGAGCAGCTGTAATACTTAAACTTGTGTTATAAGGAAGATTGAAACTAGAGTTTACTTTTACGTTTGGAGCATATGTTCTATATATGTCAAAGTGTAAATAAGCTCTTAATGCCAGTGCTTCACCCTTTATTAAATGGTGGTTGTCACCAGAGAAAAAAGATTCTCCTTTTTCGTCAATCATACGCAATAAGTTATTTAGGTTGGCAATTTCACTGTAAGCCTTTTCCCATATATCTTCAGAAAGTAATTTACCTCTGGCAGTAGTATAATTGTAATTTGCTAATTCATTATCTTTAAAAGAATTACTTGTACCAAATCTATAATATTGAGATAAGATATCTAAATCGTAAAAAGAAGCTCTTGATCCGTAATGAGAAGTATTACCAAGCTCAACATAAACTCCATAAAGAGCATCGTAAAAGCCTTGCTCATTAGAAAATTGTTCATCTTCTGTTACTTGCGATGCAGGTTTTACATCTAGCCATTTTGTACATGAAGTAGATGTGAAAACAACAAATGCAGCAAGTAATATATTTTTTATAATTCGTTTCATATTTCAGTTGTTTTTAGAAGTTAACCATTAATGAAAAAGAAATAGATCTTGCGAAAGGATAGTCAATTCCTCTTTCTTGCTCAATAGAACTAATGTAGAATAGATCGTAAGCCAATATAGAAGTTTTCAATTTTGAGAATCCTACATTTTCCATCCAAGCACCGTGGAAATTATATCCTAGGCTAAGGTTTGAAAAAGATATATAATTATCTTCTTGAATAAATCGGGATGTAACGTTAGTAACACTATTGTCTGTTAGTGATTTGAAGGCAACAACATCACCAGGATTTTGCCATCTATCAGTTAATACTCTACGATCGGTGTTTTGTTGCAAATCAGCATTTTCAACTCTATTTACTAAAGTATTGTTGTATCTATCTCCACCTATTGAGAATCTGAAACTAGCAGCCATTTCCCAATTTTTGTATCGGGCATTAGTTCCAAAAAAGCCAAATAGATCTGCTTCAGTATCTCCAATCGCTACGATGTCTTCACTATTCCAAGTATCAGTATAATTACCTTCTTTATCTACAAAAATTTCTTTTCCATCTGCAGGATCTATACCTAGTGATTTAACACCCCAAATCGTCGTATAACTTTGTCCTACTTTATATCTAGTTTTCGGTAATTGACCTGTTTCTTCGTCTTGCTTATTGTTGAAAGTATCAAGAGCATTAGATATTTTTGAAATTTCACTTGTATTATGTGATGCATTTACATAAAGACTTATCTGTGAATCTTGATTTCTGAAGATAATACCATTTATTTTGAACTCGTATCCTTTATTTGTTACTTCTCCAAGGTTTTCTTTATAACTGTTAAACCCAGTAGAAGGAGCAAGGGAAATATCTGTTAATAGGTTTTGTGTTTTATCATTATACACATCAAAAGTTACATTTAATCTACTTTTGAACATAGATAAATCTAAACCAATATTTCTTTTATATGAAGTTTGCCACTCTAGGTTATCATTACCAGGAGATAATAATAATGATCCCATTAAGTCTCTATATCTTCTATCAAGATTGTATTCGTATGTTCTAACTGCTTGATGAGGACTAAACTGTGTTGTACCAGTTGTACCCACAGAGGCTCTTACTTTTAGTAAGCTAACAGCCTCACTATTGCTTAAGAAACTTTCCTTATGAATATTCCAACCTAATCCAGCAGACCAGAATGGAGCAAATCTTTTATCAGCTCCAAAAGCAGATGAACCATCAGACCTAAGTGATCCGTTCACAAAGTATTTATCAGCGTAAGAATAACTTAAATATGAATATACACCAACAGATCTTAGTTTATAGTCTTGTCCATCAGGATGAGAGTTTTCGGCATATTTAAGTGCGAATGCTAAGTTATTCAAGTAATCATTTGGAAAACCTACTGCTACGAAATTTTTAATATTGCTATTGTCTTCAATAATCTCACCTCCTAGGTTAGCAGATATGTAGTGCTTATTAATTACTTTATTGTACATGAAGGTTGACTTCAAGTTGTAATTTAATGAATTATTATAGCTAGATGCGAATGAACCTTTTTCATTCTTATCTAAAGAAGCAAATTGAGTGTTCAGGGGTGAAGTGAAAATGTTTCCTTCAGTTTTTTTAGAGTAAAAACTCACATCTGTTTTCCAACGTAATTCTTCTGTAATTCTCCAATCAATTGATAATTGATCCATGATATTAGTATAATTTCTTTCGTTAAAAGAACTTAAACTTGCATTGTATAGAGGGTTTGCAACATTTCTAAATCCTCCATCAATATTCCTCTGTTCTAACCATTCTTTCTCATTACCCGCATTATCTTTTGAATTATAATAAGGATTAGTTGTCGCATATTGAGAAAAACTTCCGAAATTAGAATCTACTTGTTTTCCAAAATCAACAGACATATAATTGCGGAAAGTGATGTTTTTATATCGATAAGATAAACTGAATCCGATTGTGAAAATATCTCTAGAAGATCCTTTCATAACGCCTTCTCTGGTTTTATAGTTAGCATCAAGCCCATAACGAGTAAACTCATCTCCTCCTTCTATATATGCCGAAATTTGTTGATCGACAGAAGTTTGAACTGGTTGAGCAAGCCAATATGTGTCTACTCCTCTTTTTACATCATTACTAATATTAATATATCGTTGGTCTAATTTATAATTATAAGGTGTAGAAGTAGGACCAGTGGAATGATCGAAATATCCTGCTTTAACTTCTAGATCAAGTTTATCTTTAGCATTCAATAAATCATAAGAATTTAGATCCGGAACGTTAACGATGGTATTTGAAGTAACTGATACATTAAATTTTCCTTCTTTAGGCTTTTTTGTTTCAAGAACAACAATACCATTTGCAGCTCTAGATCCATAAATTGCCGTAGCAGAAGCATCTTTAAGAATAGTTACAGATTCTATACGATTAATATCTAAATCATATATTTTTTCTTGAGGAACTTCAAATCCATCTAATATAAATAACGGTGCATTAGGGTTTCCTCTATAATCATCGGCTGCTAAACTACTTTTTCCACGTACAGAATAATCAGGTAGTCTGTTAGGATCAGATCCTTGTAAAATATTATCATCTAATTTAAAAGAAGGCTCATAAATAGAAATTGCATCTAATACATTTGTATTAGATATTTGAGCAATTTCTTTGGCCGATATTTTTATAGCAGCACCAGTAAATGTTTTTTGTTGAATTGGCATATATCCAGTAAGTACAACATCATCTAAACTATTTGAAGATGCTTCCATATCAACATCTATTGATTCTCTACCCATAATTGACACAGAAACAGTTTCCATTCCCATAAAAGAAAATTCAAGGATACCATTCATGTCTCTTGCACTAATAAAATAGTTGCCTTCAAAATCTGAAGATGTACCTGATCTATCAGTTGTATGGATGATATTTACTCCTGGTAGTGGTTCTCCTTTTTCGTCTAGAACTTTACCCGATATTATTGTCCATGACTGTTGTTGAGGAGCTTTCTTATCAGGGTTGAGGCTAAGTACAATATCCTTACCATTTAGCTCATATTCTAATTTTGTGTCTTTTAGAATATCGGTTAATATATATTCTATACTTTTATCTTCATAATCTACACTTACTATTTTTTTTAATCCTTCTAGATCATCACTGAAAAATAAATCGTAGCTAGTTCTGCCTNNGCCTTGGAGTGTATTTAATACATCCTTAATTGTAGACAATTCCATCTTTAAAGTAATCTTTGAGTCGTCTTGATTTGACCGAAAGATTGTTTCTGCTTTCACTCCTGTAGTAGAAATAAGCATAAACACCACAAGACCAATGGAAAAAATCTTGGATTTATACCCTTTAAATAATTGTTTATTCATAATTTTGCGATTGTGAGTTAAAATTCGAATTATTTTCGTTTTTTTTAATGACCGATATTGCGGCTAACTTTATCGGTCTTTTTTTTATGTAAATCCTATATTCATAATTGTTTAGTTAATTATTATTTCATTTTTATTACTACTAATTTCTATATTACTTGTTTTTTCAATTAAGTCTAAAATGTGAGTTATAGACTTATCCTTTCGTACTATTCCAGTAAAGTGGATTTTTTTATTCTCTTCATTATTAAAAATAATTTTAACATCATACCAACGTTCAAGCTTTATAGCAATAGATCCTAATTCTTCGTTGTTGAAGTATAGAATTTCATTAATCCAAGAAGTATAAAGTTTTGTGTCTACATTTTTTTTGTCTAATTCGGAGCCATCAACTGCTAATGAGCTTTGCTCGTTAGGAGAAAGAATTAATGATTTTGAATTTAGTTTTGAGTTTATTTTTACTGACCCTTCTACTAAGGTAGTTTTTACAAAACTCTGATTGTCGTAACAGTTCAAATTGAACTTTGTACCAAGAACTGTAATTGTTTGAGTGTTATTTTCAACAATAAAAGGTTTATCTGCGTTATGTGCTACATCAAAAAATGCTTCACCCTTTAGTTTCACTAATCTATTTTCATTTCCAAACTTATCAGGATAAACTAGTTCTGTATCCGAATTTAGATGAACTTTTGTTCCGTCTGATAAAATAATTGCAATTTTTCTTCCTCTAGGAACTTTTATTGCTTGCCAGCTTAAATTTGATGCGTATTGCGAATTAATAATTCTTAATTCACCGTCTTTAGATTCTACTACATCACCATGGATTGTCGTAATTGATATACTGTCTTTATCTTGAATTTCTACAACTTCTCCATTTGAAAGAGTTACAATAACATTATCATAATCTTGATGAAGTTGGTTAAAATCAGCTGTTGAGCTAAACTTAGTTTTGTAAATTGTACCTACAACCGATATAAAAGCTACAAAGATGGCTGCATATTTTAGCCAGCTAAATGATTTTTTCTTAGGAGATGATTTCTTAATTACTGACTGCCATTGATCTTTAATATCTATGTTAGTCATTTCGTTAGAAAATTCATCGACAGTGATAGAATTAAAAGAGGTAATTATTTTTTTAGCTTCCTCTATCTTAATTCTATTATCATCTGATTTTTTAATCAACTCCAACCATATACTGCTATTGCTGATGTTTGGGTTGTTTACCCAATCAACAAAATCATCGTTTGATAATAATCCGGTTATGTTAAGTTTTTCTTGCATTATTTGTTGTTAGCTGTACTTATTAGCTATAATTATATTGGTCTTTACTCTTATAAGAGAAAAACTAATATTTTTTACTAGATAATAAACGTTAAAATTATGTTAAAGAATATTAGTAGACAATTAAGTCGTTAAAATATAGTTTTTTGCGATGTAATACTTCTACGTAAATTATAAATAAATAGACAGAAAATATTCAATTTCCCTGAATTTCGGAGTTTTACAATTGCATTTTGAAGGTGGTTAGCAACCGTTTGATATTTTAATTCTAATACTTCTGCTATTTCAGCATTTTTTAGATTATTATAAAACTTCAGGTATATAATTTCTCTTTCCGAAGAACTTAATAAATCTATTTGTTTTTGTAAGCCAGCATAAGTATTGCTGTCAGATAGGTCGGAATTAGGGTCACTTATGTCAAACTTTATTTCTAAACTTTCAGATCTTTGTGAGTTTATCTTGTTTCTCAATGATTTGAATAAATAGTACTTAACATTATTTGTGCTACTAATTTTTTTGCGGTATTTTATTAAATCTATGAATAGCTCTTGAATTGCATCTTCTACACTAGTTTTATCTAGTGTTAATTTTCTTCCATAGTTATATAAGTGATTATAATGTCCAGAGAAAATTATCTCAAGAGCATTATTATCACCTTTCAGAAACAGATTCCACTGTGCTGAATAATAACTATTATTATTGGGAGAATTCAATAGCTTTTTTAGATTTTAGTTTTCAAATTTAGTAAAAATGCAATAGGAAGCAAGTTTTATTAATGATGTTAAAGTGATGTGTAACTTATTTTGTTAAAGTATGTGCATGAACATCAGGATTGTATTATAATTGTTTAATATTTTAAATTATTTCAATTTGAAATTACTGTTTTATTAAAAATGACCAAATATGGAAAACGTTTGACATTTTAATACTATTTTAAGAAATAAAGTGTAATTAATTCTTTTTATTTGCGACTAATTAATTTTACTCACAAACTATTGTTCTTTTTTTTGCTAAAGATAGTTTTTAGCCATACTTAGTTAGTAAATGAAGAAACAAACAAATAAAAATACAAAATGAAAATATTATTTAATCTAGCGTTAGGACTGTTATTGACAATCAGTTCATACGCACAGGTTTTCAACCCTATTGAGTGGGAGTTTTCTTCAAAGAAAATTAGCGAAACAGAATACAACTTAGTATTCCATGCAAAAGTTGAACAAGGATGGCATTTGTATGCCCAAGACTTACCTGAAGGTGGTCCAAACCCAACTACATTTGCAATAAAGGGTGCTGGTACTAATTTCGAGTTAGTAGGTAAAGCTGTCGCTTCTATTGCTCCTCACGAAGAGTATGACCCAAATTTTGAAATGACTTTAAAATACTTTGGGAAAGATGTTGATTTTGTTCAGAAAATAAAATTGCTTAAACCTGGAAGATTAGATATTCAATCTGAAGTTGAATGGATGGCATGTGATGATACTCAATGTTTACCTCCAGATTATTTAGAAAATACATTTACAGTAGGAGAAGGAAAGGCTGTTGCTTCAAAAGATGCATCATCAAAAAAAGAAAAGGTAAATGAGGTTTCTAAAGAAACTTCTAAAAAAGAAGATAGCAGCTCAAATAAAGGGTTAGTTGCAATTTTCTTTTTAGCATTTTTAGGTGGATTTGCAGCTTTGTTAACACCTTGTGTTTTCCCTATGATACCTATGACAGTTAGTTATTTTACAAAGCAAAGTAAAACTAAAGCAAAAGGTATTTCTAATGCAATAATCTATGGTTTATCAATAATTGGTATTTATGTAATATTAGGAGTTGGGGTGTCAGCAGCATTTGGCGCTGATGCTTTAAATGCCTTATCTACTAATGTATGGTTTAACCTAGGTTTCTTTGTATTGTTAGTAGTATTTGCAATGTCTTTTTTCGGAGCTTTCGAAATAGTGTTACCAAATAAATGGCTTAATGCAGCCGATAAACAATCTGATAAAGGAGGATATATTGGTATATTTTTCATGGCATTTACTTTAGCCTTAGTTTCATTTTCATGTACCGGACCTATTGTAGGAACATTACTTGTTGATGCTGCGGTTAATGGTGGTTATGTAGGACCAATAGTTGGAATGCTAGGCTTTTCATCAGCTTTAGCTTTGCCATTTGGTTTGTTTGCTGCTTTCCCAGGTTGGATGAATTCTTTACCAAAATCGGGTGGATGGTTGAACTCAGTAAAAGTTGTTTTAGGTTTTCTAGAACTAGCTTTCGCGTTTAAATTCCTTTCTATTGCTGATATGGTTTTACAACTTCATCTTTTAGAACGTGAGTTATTCTTAGCAATTTGGATAGTAATATTTGGAGCTTTAGGATTCTATTTATTAGGAAAATTAAGATTACCACACGATACACCAACTGACCATGTATCAGTTACAAGATTGATTTTAGGATTGACAGTGTTGTCGTTTACAGTATATATGATTCCTGGTTTATGGGGAGCACCAACAAAACTTATTAGTGGATTTCCACCTCCAAAAAACTATGCTGAATCTCCATTTGGGGTAGGAGGTAGTGCAGGAGGTTCTTCATCTTCTCAAGGTGAGTTGCCTGAACATGCTCATTACGGAGCACAGAATATTATTTCTTTCCACGATTACGAAGAAGGAGTTAAATATGCAAAAGAAGTTAATAAGCCTATACTATTAGATTTTACTGGGTATGGTTGTGTTAACTGTAGAAAGATGGAAGATAATGTTTGGTCAGATCCAAGTGTTAAATCTATACTTAACGACGATATGGTTTTGATATCTCTTTATGTTGATGATAAAAGGATGTTATCAGAGTCGGATCAATATGTATCTGAAAACACTGGTAAGAAGGTTAGAACTATAGGTAATAAATGGAGCGATTTTCAAATAAAGATGTTTAATACTAATGCTCAACCTTATTATGTAATAATGAATTCTGGCGGTAAAGTTTTTGGAGAACCAAAAGTTTATGACACTAATATTCAAAGTTACCTAGACTGGTTGCANNTAGTAAGATTTTGGGTTAGTTTAGAAAGGTTCTTCGTACGAAGAACCTTTTTTTTGTATTACCTTAAATCCGCAAGTGGTTTAGTAATGAAAAGCTGTAATGCGTGTTGGCATTGATGTAGCGCAGGAAAAAGTAACGCAGACGTAGCCTTAGCTACGGTGAGTAAGTTTTTTTGAGCATTCTCAATGATGACGTGCAGTACAACATTGTAATAGATATCCATTTGCGGATTTAAGGTATGATTATTAATAATGATTTTTGTATCTTCGATACCTTTCTCACCTAAAAAATATTTTTTTTCACCTATTTAATAGTGCCGCTAATGAGGATATATGATTTATTTCATATTTCAGCATAAATAGTAGTTTTTATAATTATTAACCCGATATTCTTTCATAATTTTGCAAAATATTAAGAGTATAAGTGTAAAGTGTACAATTATGCTAATAAAAGGGTTAGAGTTCTTTACTTTTAAGTGAATTTTATAATGAAAAAAGGGATTTACATTGCAAATACCGAGGCATGGACTGGAAAGTCTGTTGTAGCGCTTGGTGTTATGAAAATGTTGCTTGCTAAGACAAGTAAAGTTGGCTATTTTAGACCAATTATTAGTGATTTTCCTGAAGGAGAAAAGGATAATCACATTGAAACATTGATTTCTTATTTTGATCTCAATATGAAGTATGAAGATGCCTATGGCTTTACTTTATCTGAGGTTATAGAATTCAAAAATTCAGGAAAAGAAGATCAATTAATCGATAGAATTATCGAAAAATACAAAAGTATTGAAAATCAATACGATGTTGTATTAGTTGAAGGATCAGATTTTCTTGGAAAAGGTGTAGCTATAGAGTTCGACTTAAATGTTGAAATCGCTAAAAACCTTTCTCTTCCAACAATCATAGTAAGTTCTGCGTTCCGTAAAAGTATAAAAGAAGCAGTTGCAAATATTGATTTGGCAGTTAAGTCATTTGCTGAGGAGGATGTAAAAATTCAAGGTGTGTTCATGAACAAAGTCGAAACTGATATTTGTGATGAAATGACTGCTGCTCTAAAGAAAGTAATTCCTGATGAAACTGTTATTGGAGTTATTCCAATGGACAAAAAACTAAGTAGTCCTACTTTAGCTGAAATAAATGAGGAGCTTGGTGGTAAAGTTTTATTTGGTGAAACATTGATGGATAATCAAGCAGAAGTTTTCCATGTAGGAGCTATGCAACTTAGGAATTATTTAGATCGTATGGGCGATAATTGCCTTATGATAACACCTGGCGATAGAGCCGATATTATCATAGGAGCACTTCAAGCAAATGCATCATTAAATTATCCTAATATTGCTGGTATTATACTTACCGGAGGATTAATTCCTGAAGAACCTGTATTGCGTTTAATTGATGGACTACCTGGTGTAGTACCAATTATTTCGGTTGAAGATGCTACTTTCGTTGCTGCTAATAAAGTAGGAAATGTAAAAGCAAAAATAAGACCAAGTGATACGCGAAAAATAGAATTGAGTATTCATACTTTCGAAAAGTATGTTGATGAAGATTTACTGTTAGATAAATTCAGAAATTTCAAGTCTGACGTTCTAACACCTCGTATGTTCCAATATAATCTTGTTTCAAGAGCTAAGTCGTCTAAAAAGCATATAGTTTTACCAGAAGGTAATGACAGTAGAGTCCTTACAGCTGCAGTTAACTTAGTTAATCAGAACGTTGTAGATATTACTATTTTAGGTAAACGTGAAGAGATTTTGATGAAAGCTAAAACTCTAGGGTTACGTTTTAATGAAGATAAAATTAGAATAATTGATCCTGCAACTTCAGAATATTACGAAGATTACTGGAATACATATTACGAAATTAGAAAGCATAAAAATGTATCTGAAACTTCGGCTCAAGATACTATGACTGATGTTTCTTATTTCGGAACAATGATGGTACATAAAGGTCATGCCGATGGTATGGTTTCTGGAGCAATACATACTACTGCTCATACAATTATCCCATCTTTTCAATTTATTAAAACTAAACCAGGAGTATCTACAGTTTCATCTGTATTCTTTATGTGTTTAGATGATCACGTTTCTGTATTTGGTGATTGTGCCGTAAATGTTAGTCCTAATGCTGATCAATTAGCCGAAATAGCTATTTCATCTGCTGAGTCAGCTAAAGCATTTGGTATAGAACCAAAAATAGCACTTTTATCTTATTCATCCGGATCATCAGGAAGTGGTGAGGAAGTTGATAAAGTACGAAGCGCAACAGAAAAAGCAATTGCTTTACGTCCTGATTTAAAAATTGAAGGACCAATACAATATGATGCTGCAGTTGATCCAAGTGTTGGAAAAAGCAAAATGCCAAATTCAGAAGTAGCTGGTCAAGCAAGTGTTTTAATATTCCCTGATTTAAATACAGGAAATAACACTTATAAAGCTGTTCAGCGTGAAACTGGAGCTATTGCTATTGGACCAATGTTACAAGGACTTAATAAGCCTGTAAACGATTTAAGTAGAGGTTGTACTGTTGATGACATCTTCAATACAGTAGTTATTACAGCAATTCAAGCACAAGACGAAGAATAATAGTTTTATTCTTTACTGTTGAATGAAGCTTTGTATAATTATCAAATTAAGAAAAAATTAAATATGAATATTTTAGTTATTAATGCAGGTAGTTCATCAATTAAGTATCAGTTAATTGATATGGATAACGAGCAACCACTATCAAGTGGTATTGTTGAGCGTATTGGTCTTACAGATGGTATAATTACTCATAAAACTTTTGTTGGAGAAACAAAAAAAACAAAAGAAGTTTTTGATATTCCAAATCATACGGTTGGTTTAGAGAGAGTTGCCGAACTACTTATTGACAAAGATTTAGGAGTTATTTCTGATCCATCAGAAATTCAAGTAGTAGGTCACAGAACTGTTCATGGAGGTGAATCTTTCCAGAAAACCACTGTAATTACTGACGAGGTAAAAGCTAAAATTAAGGAGTTATTTCCATTAGCACCACTACATAATCCTGCAAACCTTACTGGAATTGAAGTTGCAGAAAAAGTATTCCCAAATGCAACACAAGTTGCTGTATTTGATACTGCTTTCCAT
>LGOV01035640.1_pt2 | contig 13412 bp, 5 predicted proteins | sample 469881 | NCBI WGS metagenome assembly LGOV01 (sample SAMN03857199, study PRJNA290197) | marine sediment metagenome | biome: marine cold seep biome; feature: cold seep; material: marine sediment; isolation source: sample #5579, elevator 3A push core 41 containing 12 cm of sediment... ...
ATAATTTCACCATGAGCAAAGTTTATAAGCTTTATTATTCCATATACCATAGTATATCCAATTGCAATAAGAGCATATAAACTTCCTAGTGCTATTCCATTACTTAAATGTTGAAAAAATATTTCATATGACATATATGAATCCTCCATTAATCAAAAAGGATGCAGACGCCAATCTATAGCATCTGCAAACTTTAATTTTTTTTAATATTTTTAATTAGGTGCAATTGTAGTTAAATAATCAAATTCACCATCAGTTATAGTTTTAATAACTGCATTCTTAACTGCATCACCATTACTATCTAAAGAAATAACTCCAGCAGCTCCATCAAATCCATTAGTTTCAGCTAAAGCATCTCTAATCGCATTAGGATCAGCGCTTCCAGCTCTTTCAATAGCATCTACTAATAAAATATAAGCATCATATGCTAAAGCAGTTACAGAAGCAGGCTCTTTGCCATATTTATCTCTATAAGCTTTTAAAAACACTTCAGATTCTGGAGTTAAAGGAACTTTAGAATCAAAGAAAGTTGAAAAAACTGTTCCATTTACAGCCTCTCCACCTATATCAATAAATTCAGGAGTTTCCCAAGTGTCAGCACCTAAAAATGGTGTTTCAATATCTAACTCTTTAGCTTGCTTAATTAACATTGCAGACTCACTATAATTACCTGGTGCAAATATTGCATCTGGGTTTTTAGTTTTAATATTTGTTAATTGAGCTGTAAAATCTTGATCACCAGTATTATAACTAGCTACATAAACAATTGAATCTTCATCGCCTGTTAATCTTTTAAATTCATCTGTAAAGAATTTTACTAATCCAACTGAATAATCATTAGATATTTCTTGAACGATAGCAACTTTTGTAGCTCCTAATTCATTAAATGCGTAATTAGCCATTACAACACCTTGAAAAGAGTCAATAAATGTAACTCTAAAGTAATAATCATTTCCAAGTGTAACTAATGGATTAGTACAAGATGTTCCAAGTGCTGGAACTTCTGCATCCATTACAACAGGACCAGCTGCCATAGAAAATGATGATCCCCACGATCCAATAATTGCATTTACTTTGTCTTTGTCTACTAATCTAGTTGCAGCATTTGCAGCTTCAACTTTATCAGATTTATTATCTACAACTACTATTTCGATTGGTAACCCTAATACCTCAGGATACAACTCATGAGCTATTTCAATACCCTCAATCTCCATTGCTCCACCCGCAGCATTTGCACCTGTTAATGGCTCAAAAACACCAAATTTAATAACTTCACTTGCTGCCTCTTCTTCTGGTGCACTACACGCACTAAGTGATAAAGATAATATAAGTACCAGAACTAATAATAATGAAACTTTTTTCATTTGAATCCTCCCTTTTTAAATATTACATATATTTAACATTTGCCTAATGATACCATAAATATATATAAAATTGCAATAATTTTAATCATTTTGCAATATCAAAATAAAAATTAACACCTTCTTCATACCCTTGAGTAAATCCTAAAACATTTTGGGAAAGATTAAATTTTCCATCAAAACTACCTTTAGCATCACCAAATTTTTGTGATATAGATGGTTTACCACCAACACCTATTCCAAACTTTCCTACTTTAACTCCAAAGTTACTCTTTAAACCAAGAGCAAAGTTCTTAGCTTTTTCTAAAATTATTTTATAATCTGATTCTTCTAAAGAAAATGCTGCTACAGCCCAAACAGACGACCCAGTTCCTACAAATACTCCTACTAAATATTGCCCTGCACTTTTTACAGAGTTAATTATTGCTTGACTTGCCATTGCACCATTTTCAAATGTATCAAGTTTTCCAATAACATCATAAGTTTCAGGATCTATTTCTAACCATGCATATCTTTTAACATCGTTAATTACAGCAGGTTTATTTGGAATCAAAATATAATTATTTTGATTTTGAAAATAATCAATTAATTTATATGGCAGGCCTGCATTTTCTAATTCCTCAATATCAGTATTATTAAGGCCGGGTTCTAATAATACTAAAATTGTATCTTCTGGTAACAACTCCCATATATCTTGTACTCCATAACCATTATCTCCTAATACTTCTTTTTCTAAAGTTGTCATATATAATCCATTCATAATAGAAAAACTTCTTTTAGCTTTATCACTTCCAGAATGTATTGTGTTTTTAATATTTAATAAATCAATTGAAGTATCCATTTTATAATTTTCTACTGGTCCTTTACTTGATACAACTATTATTCTTCTATTATCAGTTCTACCTATAACAAGATTTAACTCTTTAGCCATTTTAGTTTCTTCTATAGATTGCCCAAATATACACTCAGCAATTAATTTTCTATGATACCATCTAATAGCCGATAAATCAGAAGGATCTTCCACCTTATTATAAACTTCATCAATTTTTTCTTTTATTACATTTTGTGTTTTAGCTAATATATCTGGACTATTAATACTAACTGTAAAAAATATATCTTCTAAATTCCTATTATTATCAATATGAGTTGTATGAACAGGATAATCATTAATCCCTTCCACTCTAATAATAATATTTTCAATATCATAATCTTTTACACTCAATTTTTTTTCGCCTAAAACAACACCTTCATTTGTAATAAGAAACGCTCTATTATTCTCCCCTTCTTTAGTAAACCCAATATCTACTGAATCAAGACTTAAATCTGATAAATTCAATCTTTCACTTAATACTTCTTCTTCAATCATTACAGGTTCATTTTCACTATCACCAGAAAGTGCATCTGATATATCTCCTAATTGCTCATTTCTTCCTTCTTCATTATAATATCCTTCTACACTAACAGAAAGTATTACAGTCTTCGATTCATGTAGATAATTTTGATCTTCACTATAATAACTAATACCACTTAAATCTTTTAAATCCATAATAAATGGTAAAACCAATAAATGTAAACCATCATCATCCATATATGAAACTGCTGGCATACTACTTTTAACCTCTATATCGGATTTAGAATAATCTTGTAAAACTTGTCTCCCCTTTTTAGTCAATTGCACTACTCTTTTTTTAGGTGAATATCCTAATGAAGATAAAACTCTTACAGTCATATTTGCAAAATCATTCTCAGTTCCAAAACCTTGTGTAATTAAAGCTTCCATACCATAAGAATATTCAAATGGATATTCAGACGACGAAGAAGGTAAATATCTCAATCCATTTAAAATATTTTTTAACTCTTCTACTGAATCAATTTCATCAATTATATTTCTACCATACAATGATAATTGTGGCATTGAAAAACTTTCGCCTTCAACAACAGTATCACTATAAACCGCAGATTTAGTATTTAAACTTTCTGATTCTTCTGGATGTGTTGCTTCATAGTTACTAACTCTAATATTTATTGCATTATTTAATGCTATATCAAATTCCTTATCAATTGATAAATCCATACCATAAACAAACAATTCGTTATCGATAAATCCTTTTTCAACTTCAATATCTAAATCATCAAAATACGTTGATGTAACTTTTGTAATATTTTCCAATTCATAACTATATGGAGTATATATTAAAAAGCCTCTTCTATCTACACCATCATTAATAACACTATCTCCATTAAGTAAAAGCATTATATTATAACTATCATCATACTCATATGCTTTTTCTATTTCGCCATTCTTATTTATCGTGTCTACATTTAAAAGTTCATTTACTCCAATTGAAGAAAATCCATCTTTATAATCATGAAATGTTACGTCAAGTACAATTGTACCAGCATAAAATAATGATGAATTTTTTTCTAATTGAACTGCATTATTAATAGTCATATCAAGATATTCTCCACTATATCTTTTACCACTTCCTGGATATCTACTTCCTTCATTTACAGGCATTATAGCATCTTTTTCACTTAATTCCATATATAAATTTGATTCATTATTTAACAAACTCTTTGGAAGTTCAAAAAGCCATGCACTTCTATTATAACTTCCCGGTGCCAACATAGTTTTTTCAAACAATCCAAACGGTATTAATGAAGTACCCGGATGAAGAGGAATAAAAAACGAACCATTTTCTGTAACTAATTCTAATAAAAATCTCTCTGCTGGATTAATATCTAATAAAGCTTGAACTTTTGATACAAATCCACCATAAATTTGCTTCATTGCACTATTTTCATTCAATTCCTTTTCAATCATTATTGGTTTTCCATCAACAACTTTTATTATTGACATATCAAAAGTTTCTGATAAAGTAGTTAAACTTTCAGTTGGTAGATCTTTTACACTCTCCATTTCTTCATTTAATTTTCCAACTATAGGTAAATTAATAGTATTATAAACAGTATCATAAAGATGAAGTGACAATCTTTCTATTGCTTCATCTGGTACTAAAAATAATAAACTTCCTTCTACCTTTTTATTAGGAGCAACAAGCAAACTAATATTACCTGGCTTAACTAAAGGTTTATTAAGTAGCCATGAAGCTTTCATAGCTGGAAAACTCCCTATATCGTTAAAAGAAACAAAGAAATGATTAGTAATATTTGGTATCAAATATGATGGTATTTTCATTTCAGTTTCAATTTTACTATTATTAGCAATAAAATTGGCAGGATGGCTTGAACCTCCGCTATCAACAATAACTTCTTGAGCTTCTAAAATATTCTCGAATTCTAATGATAATGCCATAAATCGATAATGAGCGGGTGCACTAACACCTTTAATTTTATCTAAAAACACTATTTCTTTAGCATTAATTTTAACCGCTTCATTTTCACCCTGTTTATTACTTACACTTTCTTTATTACTAACTTTATTTTCCCCTTCATCTTCAATAATAATCCTTTTAGATATAATAACTTCATCAGTAGGTACACTATCACCTGTTATATTTTTTGCTATCACTTTATCATATTGTTTTAACTCTCCAACATTTTTATATTTTATTGTTTCAGATAATATTACTTCATCACTTTTTTTAAGTGGTGACAGTAAAATTAATTTGCCCTTTCCATATGATTCACGTTCGCCATAACTATTTTCTTTTTCAATCTGCAAATAAATTTGACTTAAATTTGTCTTTGGCGCCTCAACTAACTCTTTCATAGTTCTATCAAATGCTTCTTTTAATAATGACTTATCAGTTGTAACAATATATTCTCCATCTGATAATTCAGCTGCTTTAATAAAATCACTTTCAATTTCTTTTTCTCCTAATCCTACCCATAATACTTTAATATTTTCTTTTTTTAATTCTTTAAAGCTATCTATCATCTCCTGTTCATCAGCTACTAATGCTTCATCAGTCATAAATACTATCATCTTTTTGGAAGTTGGTACTTCCTTCATCATTTTAATCCCAGAACTAACAGCATTTGGAATATCAGTAGAAGATCCAGGTACATACTTATCTATACCATATAAAAGTTGTTTTTTATCAGTAGTAGTAGTTTGTATAATAAATATCTCACCTGTATATCTCATCAATTGCATCTGTAATTCAGGCGGTGCATCAATAATAAATTCAGTTATCATTTTATCTACAATTACACTTCTAGAATCTTGATCTCCATCACATGAACTCATTGATCCACTTGAATCTATTATAAAAGTAACCATAGGAATGTCACTAATTGCTGCTTCTTTAGGCCTTTCGTAAGTTAATATATAAGTACTTCCTATTCTTTCATTTATTGAATTAAAAACAGATTCTAATGCTTCGTGATTAATAGCATTAAAATATAATCCATTACTAACTTTTGCAAATTCACTAAGTGTATTTTTATCATGACCTTTGCCAAATCCTATAGCAAATAAAGGAATTTCAGCTTTTTCAATAATATCTATTATATCTTCTTTAATATATTTTTCATTGCCACCTAAATCATTTTCACCATCTGTAAATAATACAATTGATGTTCTAGAAAGATTGGCCAATTGATCAATCCCTTCAATGATTGATTGATAAAGAGCGGTATCACCACCAACATATATTTTCTTTAATGCTTCAATACCACTTTCTTTTGTTTCACCTTTAAAAACTTTTAACGTATCATCAAAGTCAATTACTGTAAGATTTGTATCTTCAGGTAATCCCTCTATAAATTTTTTAGCAGCTTTCAATGTCCCGTCTAATTCTCCACGCATTGAACCAGAAGAATCAAGTAATAATACAATATTAGGTGGAACTTCTAGCTGCTTAACCTCTAATATTTTAGCCTTTTTCCCACTTTCAATAATACTTGTATTATCAAAACTTGGTAAAATATCTTTAGTAGTTTTATCTAATAATGAAAATTCAATTTCTACAACACCTTTTTCAATATCTTCATTTATTCTTGAAATATCAATTCCTCTTGAATCTGCACTTAAATTTTCCGAACCTAATGTAGCTGCCATAGGATATGGAACTTCTACTTGTGTAACTTCTCCAGAATTTACTGGAACTCCATTTATAACATAATATTTAGAGACACTATCATTTTTAGGATAAATTGTTACATCCCAATATCCTGATGGTACATATAATAAATAATCACCATCAGGTGTCTTATCTAAATAAATACTATCAAAATCAAATTCAGGATGGTCTATAATCGAATCCTCAACGCGCGTAGGTGTAGCAATAATCTCATTTATATAATCTGCGCTAACCTTTATTGCCCCTAACATTTCACCAAATAAAACTTTATCTTGTTTATAAGGTTCTTCAATTTTTAATTTTATCTCATTTGGTTTATTATCATTATACCAACTAATTTCCCATTGACTAAAGCCAGGCTCACCACTAATATTTCCAATATTATATATATACTCACCAAAATGATTACTTAAAACCGATTGATCATATCGTCTATAGTAATCTCCATAATAGTTTCTAGTATTTATATTAATATATGCAGTTTCCACATCACATTCTGTTTTTAAAATTTGAAAACTTTCTCCATCACAATACGAAGAAAAATATATAAGATTATCTTCTTCTTCTTTAGGATGAATCACTATTGTATCTCCAACTTTAATAACATTTTCTTTAACTATTTCTAATACAAGAGTTTGATAATATGATGAAACTCTTCCCCACCAGTAATCTCCTTCTTTATCTATCAAAACAAAAATTACTTTTTCTTCCTGTTTAGAAATAATTTCTCCATTATTTTTATCAATATAAACTTTAATATCATCTAAAAATTGTAAATTTTCATCTTCTGTTTTACTTTCATCAAAAGGTATCTCAAGTTTCCAATAATCACCATAAACATAACGCTCTTTTTTAATATTATCCATATCAATATAATCTAACCCAATATATGTTTTAGCCTTATATTCAATATTCGAATAGTTGCTTTCATCTCCTAATGGATTAATATATGGCATTAAAGTTTCCCAACTAATTGATTTATCTAAAAATTCCCAAACTACTTCCTTTTGTGGCTCATTTGAAACAAATTCTTCAAATTTATTTTTATTAATGCCTTCCTTTTCAATTTCTATTTCTGCTTCTGTTTCTGTTTCAACTATATTTTCAGTATTATCTACTACTATATCATCTGTAACAGTTTCATCTTTTTTCCCACCACAACCTACTGAAAGAGGTAATATTAAACTAACTATTAACAATATACATAAATATCTATACTTTATTTTTTTAGCATTCATAAAATATCCTCCTAAAAACTAATAAATTTTACTGAAAATCATAACTGAATTCTATTGTAATATCATATTGTTCACCATTTTCATCCACATAAAAAGTCTCAATACTCCCCGCAAATAAATCATCAATAAATACTATTTCTTGTGTTTGTTCCCCTTCCCATCTATTATTGATTACTGAAGCATCAATTGTAAAAGGTCCATTATTAATTGATTTAAATAAATTTGATTTATCTAATATTCCATTAAAAACTGATAATTCACTCATAACATCTTGTGTTGATTTATATTTTTCTTTAAGAACTTCAGGATCAGTTTCTAGTGAAGATAGCATATTTTCTGCTTCCTCTGGGTCATAATATGGATTATGAAACCAAGATGGGAAAAAATTTCCATAAAGCTCAATATCAGATTCACTTTTACTATATTCTTCATCACCTTCAGAATCTATAGTTATAGATTCTACAATTACATGAATCCATTTTTCACTTTGAATTTGAGGTGGTAGTTGCCTATAAAAATGAAAAGTACTACTTTCATCATTTTTCTTAATCCTAATTAATGAATTCATAGGTGGTAAAATGTTTTTAGTTACTTCTTTAAGCATATCATTAGCGTCATTAAGTTCTTGTGTAAGATTACCTAAATCAGCTAAACCTTCTAATCCCTCTAATCCTTCCATACCTTCTAAACCACCTAACATCTCAGATATATCTGGTATAGCAGGTGTTTCAATAGAATCATTTGATGGTAATGGCGGTAACGTAAGTAGCACATTTTCAAACGGATGATTACTTTCATCGCCATCACTATAATTATACGTACCATAATATTCTTTTGTTATTGAAGACATTCCACCATCTTCATATTCATCTTCAAATGTATATAGTCCATCATAAGTTGCTTGAAGATTAGATACATAATATACATCACCTAATATTAAACTTTCATAACCCCCAAGTTCATTCGAATTTTCAGTTTTATACTTTTCTATATCTTCTACTATTGTAATTGTATATTCTAAATTATCTTCTATTGCCGGCGAATTAAGTTCTTTCTTTACATTAATAGTAATCCTTCCTTCACCTTTTATACGTTTTTCATAATCCCATACAAATCCATGTGGTATATTATTTGATGTATCATAATTAAAATAAATAACAATTAATTCACTTATTTTATCTCTATTAAAATCAATAGAAGTAACAAAATCATCATAACGTCCATTTAATAATATTTTCCATACTCCTTCACTCTCACCAAACACTATCATTCCAGTCTTACCTTTTCCATCACCTTTTTCTACTCCCATATCTGAAGTAATTGTTAAAGTTGCATCACTATTATCTTCAATATTAATACGATGGATTCTAAAACCAGCTTTGTCAAAATCTTGATAACTCCATCCATTTTCATCTTTAAGAATAGAAAATTCACTAACAAATTGATCTTCTATTATATCTTCAGAAAATGAATTTAATCCTAAAATAGATGTATCTTTAAATGCAATTTCACTCGTCCCAATTTGAGCAAATAAATACTGCCCAAAATAAGCCATTAAATTATGCATATAATGTTCTTTACCTAAAACCTTTATTAATCCCGTAGTAAAATCAGTTTCATTTACCATACCTTTAATAATATTTCTAACTAATTCATCATCGCCTTTTTCCTGATAAATAAAATAGTATAATTGATACCATGAATAAATATCTTCCTCTTTCATATTTTCAATATCTAAGCTTGGATTTTCAAATATAGCATCTGTATAACGCAAATGATAACCTAAATCTTCATCTACATAAGTAGTTGCCCAAATAGCAGTTGATTCCATAATAAATTTATGAAGATTATCAAATCTATTATATCCAAGCTCATTCTGATATGCATGAAATAGTTCATGATATAAACTACCTGTCATTAAATCACTACTTATTCTTGTATTAATAAATATATAAAATGTATCATCAAAACTAAACGAAAATGATTCAATATCACTATCATAAGGTTCAATTTTTATCATTACGTCACCTTGTAAATGTGTATTAAAAAAACTTTCATATTTAGGATATGCTTTTTCAAAAGCACTTTTCAAAATAGGTTCACATATAGCACCATATATAGGATCTTCAGAATAAAGTACAACATTACCAGTAAATATACTAACAAATGGATCTGGAGTTTCGTCAGCATAAACTTTTTTTATAAATAAATCTTTTAAAGAAGATTCGTTATTATCTTTATAAGTGTAATTTATTAAATTATTAAAAATTTCTTTTTCATCATCTGATAAATTTTCATAATTATTACTCATCCATTGAATATCATCAGATAAATCAATAGGTACACTAGTCATATCTTCTTTAATTTCACTTTCTTTATTTATTAATTCATTTCTAGATAGAATTAAAGCATTTACTTTTTCAATATGATATTCTGACTCTTTAATAACTCCATTTGAAAAGTCTGTTTCAATATCTTTAATAGAATCTTTTAAAATATAAGTTTCAACATCATCTATATCTGCTTCTACCTCTGCTCTATTTATATCTTCAGAAACAACATTATTACTTTTACAACCAGAAAATAAAACCATAATCATACTAATTACTATAAAAATAATTAGAACTCTATTCTTCATATATAACACCTCTCTTTTTATTATACTTTTATAATTCATACCCTTTTGTTAATAATTTAATCATATTATCTTTGCCATAAAATTATTCCTCTGATATACTAATACTGACCAGTCAGTCAGGAGGAAATATGAAAAAAATAATATTATTACTTATATCACTTATGATACTCATAAGTGGATGCAGTCGTCAAAAAGAAGAAATTACTCTAAATGAAACTTATATCCCCGTCGAAGTTACAACACCTTTAGATGGAAATTTATCAAAAATTTTATCATTCACTGGAGAGGTTTCATCCGAAGAATTAGTTATAGTTAATTCAACGCTTCTTGGTGTTGAAGAAGCTAGTAAGGTATTAGTAAATGTTGGTGATTATGTTAAAGAAAATCAAGTGCTAGCTATTTTAGATAATAAAAATACATCTACAAAAATCGAAAGTTCAAGACTACTTTATGAACTTGCTAAAAGCAATTATAATTCACAATATGAATCATATCTAATTCAATTAGATAATTTTAAAAACATTGAAATATTATTTAATAATGGTGCTATTAGCGAAAGTGAATATAAAAGTGCTAAATTACGTGCATCGGATAATCAGCTTAAACTATTACAAGATCAACTTAATCAAGCAAAATTTGCTTATGATAATTCTTTAGATGATTTAAATGATTTAAATTTATTAGCTCCAGTTAATGGAATTATTAGTAATATTAATATTTCAAAAAACAACTTAGTTTCATCACAAAATTCAATTACAATTTTAAATATGGAAAATTTAGAAGTTAAATTTTATATTCCAGAAAGTAAAATTAATATAATCAAGCCCGGTATGAATGTAACTGTTGAAATACCATCTATTGATATTAATATTAATTCAAAAGTAGATTGGATTAATCCACAAAAAGATACAAGAAAAAATATGTATGAAGGAAATCTTAAAATAATAAATAATGAACAATTAATTTATCCTGGTATGAAATCTTTTGTTAATATTGACTTATCTAATGATAAGACTTTTCTTATTCCTATTGATGCTGTATTATACGATGATTTTAATTTTGTTTATGTAGCAAAAAATAATAAATCAATAAAGATTCCGGTAGAAATTGGTGATGATAACGGTGAAGTAATTGAAATTATTTCTGGAATAAATAAGGACAGCAATATTATAGTTAAAGGACAAAATTTTGTTAAAGAAAATTCAATTATTAAAATTGTAAGGAGGCAATAAATGTGAAAGTCTCAAATTTATCTATAAAACGCCCTGTTACAGTAATTATGATGACATTAATAGTTGTCATCATAGGAATAGTAAGTTTATTAAATTTATCAGTTGATTTATATCCNNAAAATTGATGTTCCTGTTGCAGTTGTTTCTACTTCATATAGCGGAGCAGGTCCTTTAGAAATAGAAAATCTTATAACTCGTCCATTAGAAGGTGCTTTATCTACAGTTAGTGGTCTTGAAGATATTATTTCTCAATCATCTGATGGTGACTCATTAGTTATTCTTCAATTTGATTTTGGAACTGATATGAAGGAAACTGCACTTGAAATGAGAGAAAAGGTAGATATGATAAAAGCCTTTCTTCCTGATGATGCATCAACTCCAAGAGTATTTAAAATAAATCCAAATGCTTTACCTATTATGACTTTAAATGTAGATTCAAGAGGAAATTTAGATGAAACTCAAGTTATTGTAGAAAATAAAATTTTATCTAGATTAGAAAGAATTGATGGAGTTGCATCTGTTAATATTTCAGGTGGTCTTGAAAAAGAAATCTTAATTGAAGTAAATCAATTAGCACTTAATACTTACAATCTATCTTTCAATCAATTAAAAAGTATTTTAGTTTCTGAAAACCTCAACCTTCCAGCTGGAACAGTTGATCGAGGTAATCGCAATATTTCCTTTAAAATAATTGGTGAATTTCAATCTATTGAAGAAATTTCAAACTTGCCAATTATATTAAATGATGGAAATGTAATTCAATTGAAAGACGTAGCAAAGGTGAAATTAGCTACTGAAGCTACTGAATCAATAAATAGGTATAATGGAAATATTTCTATTGGCCTAAATATTTCAAAGCAAACAGATGCGAATACTGTAAAAGTTGCAAGAAAAATAAAAAAAGAAATTGAGAAATTAGAAAATGAATTAGAAAATGTAAATATAGATATTATATATGATGCTTCAGTTTTTATTAATAGCGCAATAAATAATGTTGAAAAAAGTGGAATTATTGGTGGTCTTTTAGCAATATTAATTCTTTATCTTTTTTTAAAAAATATTAGAACTACTACTATTATAGCCATATCAATACCAGTATCAGTTATTGCAACTTTTGCACTTATTTATTTTTATGGAATAACTCTTAATTTAATGACTTTAGGTGGTCTCGCATTAGGGCTTGGTATGCTTGTAGATAACTCTATTGTTGTACTAGAAAATATTTATCGTTATAGAGATATGGGTTATTCTAGAAAAGATGCTGCAAGAGAAGGAACTAATGAAATTTCAATGGCGGTTACTACATCTACTTTAACAACTGTAGCTGTTTTTTTACCTATCGTCTTTATAGAAGGTGTTACATCAATTCTTTTTAAAGAATTAGCATTAACTCTTACATTTTCATTATTATCTTCTTTAGTTGTTGCACTCACAATTGTACCTATGTTATCTTCTTTAATTCTCAAAATTGATCATGTTCAAGATGAGAAAAAAAGATTTTCATTATTTGATAAATTATATAAAAAAACCGAAACTTTTTATATATTCCTAGTAAAAAAGGCAATAAGAAAAAGAAAAACAACATTTATTATTATGTTATTACTCTTTATTTCTTCACTTGGTTTAATCAGTTTAATTGGCGCTGAATTTATTCCATCAATGGATGAAGGCAGTATTAGTATCAATGTGGAACTTCCAAGTAGTTCAAAATTCGAATCTACTTTAGATGCAGTTAACAGTATTGAATCTGATTTAGAATCCATTAAAGAAATCGAATCCATTTATACTGTCGTAGGAATAACTGGTTTTGGTCATATCCAAAGAAATTCTGGAAGTAATGGTACTATAACTGCAAACTTAGTAAATTTAAAAGATAGAGATAAATCAACTTTTGA
>LGOV01018506.1_pt6 | contig 13320 bp, 13 predicted proteins | sample 469881 | NCBI WGS metagenome assembly LGOV01 (sample SAMN03857199, study PRJNA290197) | marine sediment metagenome | biome: marine cold seep biome; feature: cold seep; material: marine sediment; isolation source: sample #5579, elevator 3A push core 41 containing 12 cm of sediment... ...
TAATTGCTTCTGGATGTTCAAGTTTGATAGTTGAGGATACGATAATAATAGAAGAAAACACACTAAATAATGAATACGGTTCATTTGGCGCTTTAGAAGATCCTGAATTTACAATTGAAGAAATGTTGACATATGCGATTCAAGATGAATATTTGGCAAAAACAGAATATGAATTAATTGTTCAAGAATTTGAAATTGCACAGCCTTTTACAAATATCATTAGGTCAGAAGAAACCCACATTCAATTGCTTCTACCACTTTTTGATGCCTATGCTATTGATGTTACTGCCAACACCGCAGAAAATCATATTGTACTTCCAGAAACCTTGAAAGAGGTATTTGAGATTGCAGTACAAGCTGAAATCAACAACATTGCAATGTATGATTTGTTCTTACGTGAAGATTTACCTGAAGACTTACGAACATCATTTGTTTTCTTGAGAGATGCATCAGAAAGTCATCTTGCTGCATTTCAAAATAATCTAAATAGATATCAATAATAGAAAATGGATAAAAAGCAAATGCTTTTTATCCATTTTGTTTATTATTCTCTTATAATTCTCTTCGTTACATATTCAGAATTCGATGCAAATAACATAGCCCCATAATAAAGATTGAATGAAATTGTATCACCAATCTTATATTGCTTGTCAGAATCAGAAATATCGACTATTAAATGATCTGAACTGCTACCAATTATTTGAATATTAGTATCGATAGGAATAAGTTTAGTGTGATCCCCGAAATCCTGTCTACCTACCCCTAAAATCGCTTTTTTTCTAATCCCTATATCTTCATACTCGGTGATATTTCCAAAAGCATCGATAAATATTTCACCGACAGGATATGATGGTTTATCTTTCATTTCAACAATTTCAGCTATCAAAACAAAATTGTCATCATACATATCATTGAATTCATATCCCCAATATTCTATCAGGTCCCTATTCAATAATATTTCCTCACCTACTCTAAGATGATTGATTTTTTCTGGCATTATACCGTCTTTTACCAAAGTCACCGATGTAGTCGCTCCCCCTGAAATAATTTCAAGTTTTCTTTCAATGGCCTTTTCAATCACTTCGGCAACCTCAATCAATCTATTCATATTCTTTATCGTAGGTTTGATTGAGCCATAACAACCAATATTGGTTCCGACACCCATAAGCTCAATATGTTTCATGTCAGTTTCAATAATTTTAGCAACTTCTACTATTTCATCGACATCAAAATATCCTTCTCTAATATCGCCTACATCGAACATCAGTATAACTTTATGGGTTTTCCCAAGCATACTACACTTATCATTCAATGCTTCAACAGTGGTCAATTCAGAGTTTAAACTTATATCCGCATATTTCACGATTTCCTCTACTTCACTTAACATCGGGATTCTAATCATCATTGTTTTGATGTCATTGTCTATATCTTTCATTGCTTTTAATTGTTCAATTCTAGAACTGCCGATATTTGCACATCCGTTCTCAACAAAAGATTTTGAAACAGAAGGAATACCATTATAACCTTTAATTACTCCTGTAATATTTATATTGCTATTTTTGCATAACCCTACAATTTTTCTAATATTATTTTCAATTTGATCAAGTTTTATTTCCAATCTAGGATACAATCTTTCCAATGCAATTTCCTCCTTTTTCACTATTACTTAATATTATATGATAATTGCAAAAGAAAAGTAACCTATCGGTCACTTTTCTTTTGCAATTGTTTAATTTTACTCATCATTTCATCTTTTCTTTCTTTTAGGAGTTTTAATTCATTTTTCATTAGACCGTCTTTTATATGGTCTTTTTCAATAAAGTACATTGAAACTCCACCTAATCCCACGTGAGTTCCTACAGAAACTCCCATCTGCATGATATAAATTTCACCTTTGAATTCAGTTTCTTTTAAAATTTTATTCTTTAAATTCTCAACAGCAATTCTATCAGAAGTGTATCCAATAATGATGAAATTTGTCACTTTCAAATCTACTCTCTCTTTAAGCCCTTTAACGTAATAATTAAAAACCCTTTTACGTCCTCTCTCTTTTGCAACAATGGCTCCCTTTTTATTTTTCATTGTCATAATCGGTTTTATATTTAGTATTTTACCGATAAAAGCACTGGCATTGGATAATCGCCCACTTTTAATCAAGTGATCTAAATCATCTACATAAAGGTAATGTTTAACATTATATTTATACATTTCAACAAAATCCACTATTTCTTCATAACTCATGCCGGATTCAATCAACTGTGCACTTTTTAATATAAGCCAGCCACTGCCGTGACTCATCGAAACCGAATCAATAACTCTTATTTTCACTTCAAGATCTGGATTCTCTTCAAATAATATATTCCTACCTATTTCAGCCGACTGATATGAACCACTTGTTCCACTAGACATACAAATGCATATGATTTCATCATATCCATCCTTAATTGCCTCTTTCATTTGATTGCAAAAATCTTCAGGACTCGGATTCGCTGTTTTTATATCATCAACTTCCTCAATAATACCATATAGATAATCTGGCATGATATCGACTCTATCTTTGTAAGTCTTTCCTTCAATCGTCACATACAACGGTACCATAGTTATATTATACTTTTCTAATATCTCGTCACTTAAATCACACGTAGAATCCGCTAGAAGTTTAATCACTTTATTCTCCCCTTTTTCTAAATTATTATTTTATTTTTATAAACATTCTAAACTCCATACTTCCATAATCAATATCAACATTCTCATCTGTCAGTTCATAGAAGAGATTTTTTATAATAAACTCCAATTGAATTTTCTCAAAATTCATTTTTACTGTAACATCATCAATGGTCTGAGGCTGTTGCCCATTTTGTCTACTATCGAAATCCTCTATAAATTGAATCATATCGATTTCAGCAACTTCGTAATCATCAATAAAAATTCTTAACACTTTATCGATTTTGTCAAATTCAACTAAAATTCCTTCGCTTTCTGAAGTAAAATCATCGCGAATATCTAGATATATATCCACTAAATAATCATAAGAACTGATATCGACAATCAGTGAATCTTCATCATAGAAATAGCTTATATCCGTCTTTGACCTAGGATAATAATAAGAATATTCAAATCCAAAGACTTTTCCCATATTTTCATATTCAAAATCTTCAGGCAAAACTCTTACATCATCAAATGAATGATTTCTATCAAAATACCGTACAAATTCATTGATATCTTTCTTCTCTTCGTCACTCAAATCACTTCTAGGAATAATATTGTCATTCTCTAGCATATTCAATTCCACAAGTAAGTCTTCAAACCTATTATTTTGATTATTGATTGAAAGACTAAACGCACTCTGTGGACCATATGCAGAAATCAAAAGTACTGCAATCGCGCTTATAACTAAAATTGTCGATTTAAAAGATTTTGAGAAGAAAATATAAATCATGCTGCCAAACACCCAAAGGCCTGAAATCACTACAAAATATCTAGGTGGAGTAAGACCGAAATCAGCTATTCTACTTCCTATTGCTACAAACAACATTGCTAGTGGAAGCATGATTACAGCTGGAAAATATTTATAAAACATTTGTGTATATGCGTTATTTGATTCAATTCTATTTATAAAAAATAGAATTATTACGCTAATAAGACCATACCATACAACTAAATGTCCCAACATATTGATTGGAAATTCTTTTACAATCAGTAGTCGTACGAAGTAAGCATATAATATTACAGTGTATACAGATAATAATGGTAAAACTATATATACAAATAATATTCTCCATACCGGTGGGTAATAATCATTATCCATATCTTTTTCAATCGGAAGTACGCTTCCAAGGAAATGAGTTACAGCAAACAATCCTGCAATGATTATGAACATATCAAAATAAATATCATTGTCGAAGTTAAGTTCAAATAATTCCTCTACAGTAAAAACAATTGCATTGATTCCAAGATATAAAACTAGCGAAAACAATAAAGTTATAAACAAATTTGTAATTATATTCAGTACATATCTTGAATAATTTTCTCTTTTGAACATATAGGGAATCAGACTAAAGAGTAGATATAAACTCGTATTTAAAAGCATAAATTTAATCATGAATTCACCATTTATATCTTCAGGTATCATATAATAGTAAATCACTAGTAATATTGCAAATCCAACATCCATGAGAATTCTATACAAAACAGTCAAATTGAATTTCTCAACAACCAACTTTCCTGCAGAATACATCGGTATACCTAAAATCAAAGCTAATAAGATCCTCCAATAAGTTTCTAAAGCTTCAGTTTGTTTATAGTCAATGTGATTGAGAATAATTCCAACAATCACTACTCCAAAAACGACAAGAATCGTCTCAGGAAATCTTCTGGTGCTTTTCTTTAAACCTTCTATTAAATTGAGTAGTTGCTTCATTAATTTTTTAAACATACTCTGTCTCCTATTCCACAATTATTTCAACTACATGATCTTGATTCATTTCTGATAAGGTCTTTTTGAAATAATCGTATCCTAATATTCCATTATCACTATCATCCCAAGTTACATCAACATAATAATAACCTTCTTCAAACTTAACATAATTCCATGCATGCCCTTCTTCATCAGCTTCTCCTATTACAATATCCGATTGAATTCCCAATCGATTCAGCAATACATTCATTGCATCAGAATAACCATCACAAACAGCTATACCATTTACTAGCGCTCCATATGCAGAGTGAGATTCATTAGAAATATCATCACTATCATATCCCTCGTAATCATATGATACATTTAATATCAAATAATCATATATTGCCTTGATTTTCTCGTTTTTTGACATACCTGTTGAAATCGTTGAATTTAAAATACTTTCAATTTCCTCATCAAATTCTCTTCCACTAGAATAATTATAGTACATTGTAAAATCATCAGCATCTCTTTCTTCTTGATTGAAAGTCCCATAATATGTCAGCCCGTTATTGTAAGTACATATTCCAATCCCATTCTTGGACCCGTGATCAAAATTTCCAATATAATAATCTCCATTAGGATAATACTCTTTTCCTAGTCCATCTACATTCCCATCGACATAGTTTCCAACGAATAAATGTTCATCATTCCAGTTGACCATTCCTACACCAGTCATATTGCCATCTGAAAAATCACCAGTATAAACCGCATCAGAGAATATCATGACACCTTCACCACTACGTAATCCATTATTCAATTGTCCTATATATTCAGTATCTTCCCAAATAAAATAACCTTGTTCTCCATATTTACCATCATTCATTTCTCCAATAAAAATATCCCCATCGTTCCATATATAAATATCAACATCTCCACTTACATCATTATATATTACATCTCCATTATCGAAATTATATGCTTCATAACTAGAAATATTACTGTAAATATCAAGATAATATGTTTTTAAATTCATATAATATTTATTTAGCATTGTTAAGTATGCTTCTTCTTCCAGTAGATAATCTGTATCAATTCTTCTTTCTTCTCTTAGCATTCTCATAAGCATCGTGCTCGCTTCAGCACGGGTTGCTAATTTTTCAGGATAAAAGCTTCCATCTGGATAACCAGTAATAATACCTAGATAAAATGCTTTCAACACATCCTCATCTTCATAAAGAAAATAATCTTTCATATAAAAACTATATTCAAACATTTCATTTGAGTAGTTTTCATCCAAGGCATTCACAATGATCTTCGCCATCTCGCCTCTGGATATAGGGCTTCTATAATTGGCAAACGTATCTGTTTCTATCAAATTTAGATCAATCGCTTTATCGATGAATGGTCTCGCCCAATAAATTGCACCATTCTCAAAATCATAGCCTAGAGATGTCACAATAAGTTTTATAAACTGATCGATATTTACAGACTCATCAGGTCTAAAAGTTCCATCCAAAAAACCATTGATAATTCCTTCATTTGACAATTCAGTAACATCTTCATAAAACCAATCATTTGAACTAACATCAGTAAAAGAGAAACCAAAGCTAATTCCTGATATAAATAATGTTAATAGCATACTTATAATAATTATTTTCTTCACTTTTATCACCCGTTATTCATTATACCCTATAATTATCTATTTATAGCACTATATACATACAGAAAATTTTGATATAATACTACTATTCATTATATAAGGAGGAATAATTATGAATAAAATTATCCTAGCTGATTCTTGTTGCAATCTTCCAAGTTCTTTTTATAAAAATAATAACGATATTTTACATATGATTAGTATGCCCATTCATTTGGGTGATAAAGATTTTTTAGATGATCATGGCGTAGAAGTACCTTACAAAGAATTCTATGATGCGTTGAGAAACGGTGCTGTTCCAAAAACATCTCAAATTACTCCAATAAAATTCTTTGAAAAATTTAAGACTTTACATGAAGATGATAAAGAAATCTTATATATTGCATTCTCATCTGGCATGAGTGGTACATATAATAATGCCGCTATGGCAAAAGAGATGTTTTTAGAAGAATATCCTGATGCAAAAATCACAATAGTCGATTCTTATTGTGCATCTGCAGGCTATGGTGTCATTGTTAAAAAAGCTGTTGAAATGCTTGAAGAAAATGAAATATCAACAATCGCTCAATATATCGAGGAAAATCGATTAAAAGTTAACCATATTTTCTCGGTAAACGATTTGATGTTTTTAAAAAACGGCGGTAGAATCCCACCAGTTTTAGCAACGGTCGGTACTTTGTTGAATTTAAAACCTGTGATGGATGTAGACAGAGAAGGAAAACTAAGACAAAGAGAAAAGGTAAGAGGCAGAAAAAAGGTATATAAAAACTTTTTAGAAGTTCTTAAGATAAATTACAACCCTAGTTTATCTTCAATTATTATCGGACATGGCAATTGCGTAGAAGACGCTAATGAATTCAAATCAATGATAGAAAACGAACTCGGTTTTACCGATATCATCATCAGTGAAGAATCACCAACAATTGGATCGCATGTAGGACCCGGACTTATAGTTATGGGCTTTATGGGAAATGAGAGAAGCTAACACTTCTCTCATTTACTTTTTTACGAAATTGTAATATAATTCACTTAATTATCAAAAAGGTGGTGAATATATGCATCCAAAAGTAGGAATAATCGGTGCAGGAAATATGTCGAAGGCAATAGTTGCCGGAATGATAACTTCAAATAAATTTGATCCGAATTTAATCAAAGTCAGCAATAGAAGTTTTCATAAACTAGAAAAAGTGAGAGAATCATATCGCGTTAGAATCTCAACTGATAACAGAAAAGTTGCAGAATTTGCGGATGTTATTATTCTTGCGGTTAAACCAAAACACATAACTGGTATTATTGAAGAGATTCAAGATATTATTGAAGAAAAAAATACTCTTGTTATTTCAATCGCGGCTGGTATAACAATTTCGTATTTATGTAATCATTTTAATTCTCCAGTAAAAATCATCCGAACAATGCCGAATACTCCAGCAATTGTTCAAGAGGCTATGACCGCAATCAGTTACAATCATAATGTAAATGAAGATGATTTGAATATTGTACAAGAAATCTTTCATTCATTCGGAAGAACGGAAATAATCCCTGAAGAATTAATGGATGTAGTAACTGCTGTATCTGGTTCTTCACCAGCTATTGTCTATATGTTTATAGAAGCACTTGCAGACGGCGCTGTTTTAAAAGGCCTCCCTAGAGATGTAGCTTATAGAATGGTCTCTCAATCAATTTTAGGTGCTGCAAAATTAGTAAGAGATTCAGAAATACATCCTGGACAATTAAAAGACAATGTTACTTCTTCAGGTGGAACTGCAATTGAAGCACTATACACTCTAGAGAAAAAAGGATTTAGGGGAATAGTTATGCAATCTATTGAAAAATGCACTGAAAAATCTGACACTATTTCAAAACGATACAACAAATAATTAACTATCAATTGTTAATAGTCAATAAATATTATATATCCTTATAATTTTATTGACTATTAATTTTCTCTCTGCTATTCTAAATACGGTTTTTAAAATTAATATTGGGAGGAAACACATGCAAACAAATGAAACAAAGATTACAACGGCAGACCCTTCTGCTCTTGGACTTTTCGGATTGGCAATTGTTACTTTAGTTGCGTCATCTCAAAAATTAGGATTGACTACAGGTACATCATTAATTATTCCATGGTCGCTTTTCTTAGGTGCAATCGCACAATTAATTGCGGCATTTTCTGATTCAAAAAGAAACAATGTATTTGGATTAACTGCTTTTGGTGCCTACGGTTTATTTTGGTTAGGTGTGACTATGACTTGGATGATCAACTTGGGAGTGTTTGGAGAAGCTATGGCAAATAGTATCGATATCAGACAACTTGGAGTTGCGTTTGTTGGATTTTTTATTTTCTCATTAGTCATGACTGTTGCTTCAACGAAAACAAATAAAGTTTTATTCATCGCATTTATATTTATCGATTTATTATTCTTGGGATTATCATTGAGCACTGTATGGGGAATAGAAGCAGGGCATGCATTAGCTGCTTATTCTGAATTGATTACTTCAATAGTAGCATTTTATGGTTTCTCAGCAACTATACTTAATGCTATTTTCGAGAAGACTATTTTACCTGTCGGTAAACCGCTTGATATTTTTAAAGATTCTCCATCAACTAGTATTGATGAAGAAACTGAAACAAATAAAAAATTCGAAGTGGCTTAACTGTAATCTAATAGCTTAGGACGTGAAAAGGGCCGAGAATTTCTCGGCCCTTTCTATTTATACTAATATGGCTTATACAGTATAAATCAGTGACTACACACCTATATTATATAGCGATTATTTGATATTAAGTAGTCTTCATGCATATTTGTCATAATATGCTAATTGACATTTTATTGACAATATGAGAAAATATTTATAGATTTCATTATTTTCTAAGGAAGTGTGTCCATGTCTAATAGATATAAAAGTAATTTGGCTTATTTAATGAGTAACTTGAATATCAGTGGGAAAGAATTATCCGAAGCTATTCATGTAGATGTTTCTTTAATCAGTAAATGGAAAAACAAGAAGAGAAAAATCAATAAAAAAGCACCTCATTTTGAAAATATGATTGATTATTTCATAAAAATTGATGAAACTAATCAATATAAAATATTGAAAAAAATATTTTTAGAAAAAGAAATCAAAATTGGCAATATAAATGAACTCAAAAAAAATCTGAAATTATTTATATTAAATGATATTCAAAACGATCTACTATCCCCATTTGATATTCCTTTATCCCATAATACGAATAATGATGTTTATGATTACAATGTTAGAATTTTCAAAGATAATTCCGGCAGAAGAGAAGCAGTTCTTGAATTTCTTGATATTGTTTTAAATATGAACGAACCTCAGGAATTACTTTTGATTAGCCAAGAAGATATGACATGGATGCTTGAAGATAAGGATTTTTTGATTGAATGGAATCAAAAATTAAATAAAATACTTAAAAACAATCATAAAGTCAAGATAATTCATTTTGTCGATAGGGAAGTTGAAGATATTTCAAATGTTATTAAATATTGGATTCAGTTATATTCAAATGTTAATATCGAGTCGTATTACTACACAAAATTTACCGATACTCCTTTAAAGCAAACTTTGTTTATTGTTAAAAATCATTCAGCAATATACGGTGTCAATTACAATAATCAAACATCAAAAAGATATACTGCTATGTATTGTGATGATTTTAGTGTAAATATGTATGAAAATATGTTTAATCACTATTTGGAGGATTCAAACCCACTTATAACAAAATTCAATTCAAAAAAAATTCCCGAATTTATTAAGCAAATACAATATTGCAAACATAATCAGACAAAATCTTATTTTTATACATACGAACCATCATTCATTCATTTTAAACCAGATCTTTTAAAAAATATTCTTATTAATAATAATGTCAACAAAGAGAAAATCAATGAGATAATTTATTTTCATTCAATATTTAGTAGTGCAAATCAAGAAACTACTAGTATCGTTTACAACTTCAGTCGATTTAACAATTTAATTGCATCAGGCAAAATTAAATTTGATCAACTATCATTTTTAGCAGAAAAAGATATATTTATAAATCATAACGATATCATGCAACTACTTGAATCACTAATTAGTTATCTTCAAGACGATACTGAATCAAATATTGTTATCATCGATTCAAAAGAACTTCTAGAGATGGTACCAATGAATTTTATCATCTCTGCCAATAATTTTGTCACAACTAACAATCTCAATGATGCTACAGAACTTTCATTTGCAAATGAACTCACTACTGTAAGTGCTTTTGAATATTTCTTCAATAATATATGGTCATCAATTCCTAGAATCAGTAAAGATAAATCAAGAAATATTCAACTATTAAATAAAGTTATCGACACTATTAAAGACAGCCCTTCATAGGACTGTCTTAATTAATTATCTTAAAATCTTTGAATATTCATTTACTTTATTAGAAAATTCCACTTCATTTATATCTTTAAAATTCCCATCTTTATAAATGATTTCTCCGCCGACCATTGTCATAGCTACAGGTTCATTAATTCCTACTATGCCAGGAATTCCAGCTGGATCATCTAAACATCCAGAGTAATTCATCTTTGTAGCATCGACAAAGAACATATCTGCACATTTACCAACTTCTATACTTCCTATATCATCTCTGCCTAAAAGTTTTGCGCTACCACGAGTAGCAATCTGTAATATCTCGCTGGCATCCGGAGCTTTTTCCTTATATTTTAATCTCTGAAGTAAATATGCAGTTCTAATTTCAGCAAGTAAGTTTGAATTATCATTTGATGCACTCCCATCGACAGCTAAACCAACCGGAACACCAAGTTCTTGCATTTCACTGATTCTAGCTATTCCCGATGATAATTTCATATTTGAAACAGGACAATGAGCAACTCCTGTTTTTGTTTTTGCCAACTTTTCCAACTCTTCATCATTAAAGAAAATTCCATGTGCATAGAATACATCTTCTCCAACCCAGTTTACACTTTCCATATATTCAAGCGGTCTCATTCCAAATGTTTTTAAGCAAAATTCAACTTCATCTTCTGTTTCAGACAAATGCGTATGCAATTTTACCCCATATTTTCTTGCGAGTTTTGCGCTCTCTCTCATAATTTCACTATCTACAGAAAATGGAGAACACGGAGCTAACACGATTTGACTATATGAACCATGATTTGTATTGTGATACTTATTAATCAAGCGCTCACTGTCTTTTAAGATTTCATCAGAAGTTTGGACTAAATCATCAGGCGGCAAACCTCCTTGTGATTTTCCAAGCGACATGCTCCCTCTACAAGCATGCAACCTTACTCCAAGTTTTTTAGCAGCATCGAATTGAACATCTATTAAATTATCTTGATTCTTTGGAAAAACATAATGATGATCCAGTATAGTCGTACATCCGTATTTAACAAGTTCACCCATTGCTGTCATACTTGCCGCATAAACCATATCAGTTGTTAAAAAGCGCCATCTTTCATAAAGCCATAATAGCCAATCAAACAACTCCATCTTTTGAATCTCAGGAATATTTCTAGTCAACACTTGATAAAAATGATGATGTGTATTAATCAGTCCTGGATAAACAAGATAATTGCTTGCATCGATTATTCCAGTTTCATCATCTACTGAAATATTTCTTGCGATTTCTTTAATATTCGAATCTTCAATTAAAATATCATAACCAAATAATTGTTTTCTATCATCATCACAAGTGACAATAGCTTTAGAGTTTTTTATTAAAATTTTTTTCATATTTTAACCACCTAAACAAAATATAGTATTTATAATACTATTCAATATTTAAGTATACTTACCCTTTTTTTTATTAGTTATTAATAACATTTTATATATGATATACAAAGCATTGAACTGCTATTTGGTATTCTAATAGTATGAAAAAAAGATGATAATTATAAAATTATCATCTTAGCTTGCTTTGTCTCTTTCAATTCCTAATAGTCTCTTTATTTCATCTAAATGCTCTCTCGACGCTTCTTCACCTAATTTTATAAATTCATCTGTTCTAGCAATCGAATAAAATCTAAATATTTCTCTCCAGTTTCTAAAATTAAACTCTTGATGATTAAACACCTTTATTATTACATCTGAGTTTTCAAGTATAGTTTTTTCACGATTATTGATTAACGGAATATAAATTGCTCTATACATCATGCTGAAAATATTGATTCTATCAATCTTTCTACTTAAATGTCCATCTAATGATATTGAAATGACAATACCGTCATTTCCCACAAATTCTCTACAAATATCTGCAGGAATACTATCTAATAAGCCTCCATCAACGTAGTAATCTTCTCCAATTTTAACTGGCTTATATATGCCTGGAAATGCTGATGAAGCAGTTACTGCATCTTTTAAATTACCTGAGTCAAAAGCTTTTAACGTTCCTGTATTCAAATTTGTAGTTATAATATTCATAGGTATTTTTAAATCTTCAATATTTATATCCCCACAAAGATCAACTACTATACTTTGAATATTTCTTTGTGAAAATATCGCCTTTTTGCTTATTGTAGGTTTAAACCAAGAAACTCTTTTCAAAGTTTCGCTGAATTTTTTTCTAATAGCAATATTGGGCACTTCGTTTGCAATTAGAGCACCCATCATTGAACCAGAACTGCAAGTTGCTAAAAAATCTATCGATATATTGTTTTCCTTTAATACATTGACAACTCCAATATGGGCAAAGCTCTTTGCTCCACCGCCTCCAAAAGCCAATCCGACTTTTCTTCTCGTTAGTTTATTCTCAATTTCTTTCACTTTCTCACCTTAATCCCAGTTGATATCTTTTTTTCAGATAGAATAATAATACATCTTTATCACAAAAAGGTCAATACAGCGATAAAACCTCATCTCCAAATAGAAGATGAGGTCATTGAACTAATTGATATATAATGAAATCATGTAATAATCTCTTCAGTTGATTCATAGTTTTCAGTTATAATCGCAATTCTTAGCTTTATAATATAGTCATTAATTCCTTTATATCATTTATAATTAAATCAGCTTCATTTAATTCATCAGGTCTATGAAATCCATAACTACATCCTATTGTTTGAATTCCGTTTTTTGTTCCAGCTTCAATATCTTGAAATCTATCGCCTATCATAACCATTTTTTGAGGATATTTATCTTTTATCATTGACAGTATCTCATGTTTAGGAATATATCCATACTCTTCTGAACATACCATTTCTTCGAAGTACTTGCCTAATCCAAGCATATCTCTTGCAATATC
>LGOV01023715.1_pt4 | contig 13312 bp, 16 predicted proteins | sample 469881 | NCBI WGS metagenome assembly LGOV01 (sample SAMN03857199, study PRJNA290197) | marine sediment metagenome | biome: marine cold seep biome; feature: cold seep; material: marine sediment; isolation source: sample #5579, elevator 3A push core 41 containing 12 cm of sediment... ...
GTAATTAATATGGCATTACCGGGAATCTTTGCATCACTATATACAGCAGTTACGCTTATATAATAATTTTCGCCGGCTATAAACTTACCGCCTAAATCTCCACCATTATAGTTTGTTCCAGCATATATTTCTTTACTAAGAACAGATAATTCTGTTATCCAAAATGCATATCCATCTTCAGAGTAGACAGGATTGGGGTTGCTTTTCGATGCAACAATCTTGTATCCTCTTAATCCTTGTGTTGATATTTCGTTCCACTGCACCAAAATACTATCTTCTAGTTGAGATACCCTTACTACTGGTACTCTACCTTCAGTACTTATAGCAATAGGCATCATGGTTCTAATGACATTACTTGAAATCTTTTCATCGCCAGCTAAAGCAGTAATTGAAAAGTAATACTCTTCTCCCGGCTCGAATTTTAGAAAATCGCCATTGTTATATGAATCTCCAATGTAAATAGTTGTCGAATTGCTTTGAATATATTTGGCATATCCATCGGCAGGGTATATTGGATTTTCATTTGATTTGGAAGCTACAACTTTATATCCCGACACAGCTTTATCAGTTTCATAATTCCAATTTAATATAACTCCACCTTCAATATAAGTCAATTCAAGTGAAAAATCACTATCACCCATTACAACTTTTTCTTCAACATCGAATACTATTTTTTCCTCTTTGACAACAGATAGTAATAATGAAGCAGCTTCCGCTCTTTTAAGTGTAGCGGTCGGTTTAAATAGTTTAATTCCATTTTCTTCGTAACCAATCATTAGGTTGTTATATATCGCACTTGCAACATATTCATATAAATTTCCAGATACCTTGTCTTTATCGGCATAATCATTCAATGCTTCTAAAGAGTCACCTCCAGTTGATTTACCAAGTGCCCTGATTAGGGCTACCGCCATATCTTCTCTTTCAGCGTCTTGTGTAGGTTTATAATAATATTTGTCGTTTATCTTATATCCAGTGATATAGTTTTTAGCCGTTTCTATGTATGGAGAAGCCCAGTCGTTACTCGATACATCGGCAAATGATGAAGTNNAATTCCAGCTTTAAAGCTACAACCATCATCAAAGCAAATTCTTCTCTAGAAACTGGATCAAGCGGTTTGAATGTACCATCACCATATCCTGAAATAATACCATATCTATTCATGGTCATAACTGCTTCATAATACCAGTCGCCTTCATTGACATCTGTGAAAACTGCTTCAGTAGCATTGGTCCCTAACCATGTGTTTTCACTTGTTGTTTCACAGGCAAAAGAAACAACGTTACTTAAAAGCAATACTAGCACTAATGCGAACGAGATCAATTTCTTAAACATTTTATTTCCTCCTTGTAATTAGTAAGTATATTAACTAATATATAAATAGCCATTATAAAAGGTATTAAACACTTGAGCATCATTCAAAGATACTTGTGTTAGGAGAGAGAACGTTTGAAATTTTCTAGAATAGTTGCAATATTGATTTTCAGTCTTTTACTTATCAGTTGCACAAAAGATATAAGTCAAAAGGAATTAGAAGAAAAAAATGGAATCAATATAAGTACTGCTGAAAAGGAAGAAAACTTGCAAGAAAGTACCAGACCAGAAGAAATATTCGAAATCTTTGATATCGATCAAGAGCATTTCGATTTGATGAACGGTAAATCTTTTCATGAAAACGACTTTATTACAATCAATGACTTGAGCTTGGTAAAAGTTACATACTTGGGCTTTGATGAAGAAACATATCAAGGAGAATTGGTAGTCAATAGAATTGTAGCATCGGATATAATAGAAATATTTAAAGAATTATATGAAAACAGATATCCTATTGAAAAAATACAATTGGTTTCATATTACGATGGTGATGACAATCTATCTATGGAGGCGAATAATACATCTGCTTTCAACTTCAGATTGATAAGTGGTTCAGATAAGATTTCAAATCATAGCTTTGGGTTGGCGATTGATATCAATCCAGTGCAGAACCCATATGTGTCTAATTCAGTTGTTGCACCTAGAAATGCTACATCTTATGTAGATAGAACTGAGTATAGAACGGGAATGATAATTGAAGATGATATTTGTGTCAGATTATTTAAGGAACACGGATGGACTTGGGGCGGGAATTACAAGTCTATAAAAGATTATCAACATTTTGAAAAAAAAGTTAAAGGAATCAACGATTGACTGAGTATATATCAATGGAATAGAGGGGATGATGAAATGATTGTACATGAGAACTATAGTAAAAGCATAGGTTTTTATATTCAAGAAATTGCAAAAAAGTCCACTATGAAATTTAACCAAGACTTTGAATCTATCGGAATTACATATTCTCAATTTCGTGTTTTGAATTGCTTGTGGAAAAAAGGCGAATCAACTCAAAAGCAGATTCATGAAATTATTGCAGTCAAACCATCCACACTGACTGGAATTATAGATATTCTTGTTAAAAAAGGATTTGTTGAAAGACGTATCAGTANNTGAAGATGAAAGATTCAAGAAAATTTCATTGACGCATGAAGGTATTGAATTAAAGGAAAAATCATGGGAAACAATCAATTATTTTGATTCTATTGTTGGAGAAACTCTTTCTGAAGAAGAAATAAATATTGTTTTAAGTGCATTGAAAAAATTATCTGTTAGAATCGATGAATGGAAATGAGAAATCATTTCTTTTTTATTTGACAAAAAAAACATTTGAACATACAATATGTTTAGGTACCTAAATGATATAGATTGATTCTGTATAATAAGGTGTTTAAGGATGGGAGGAAAACAATAATGAAAGATTACTTTGAAAGAAGCTATGCACAAGAATCAGATAAAAATGACAAACTTTATGAGTATCGAGAGAGATTCTATTTGAAAGACGATGAGTATTACATGGACGGAAATTCATGTGGTTTATGTTCAAAAGATGCAGAAGAGACATTAGAGCGTGTACTAAGTGAATGGAAAAAGTACGGGATAGATTGTTGGACTAAACCTGAGCATCAATTATTCTTATATCAAGATTATTTGGGAGAGTTGATGGCTCCGATCATTAATGCGAAGGCGAATGAAGTGACAATTCACTCTAGTACAACTATAAATATTCATACTGCAATAGGTACATTTTATAAGCCTACTAAAGAGAAATTTAAAATATTGGTTGATGATATAAATTTTCCTACAGATCGTTATGCTATTGATTCGCAGATAAGATTAAAAGGGCTTAATCCTGAAGATTGTGTTAAAGTTGTTGAAAGCCGGGATGGAAAAATGATATTTGAAGAAGATTTTATCGAGGCTATGACTGAGGATGTAGCGATTATCTTTTTGCCGTCGGTTTTATATCGCAGCGGTCAATTAGTTGAAATGGAAAAAATCACAAAGATCGCTAAAGAAAGAGGAATAATTATAGGGTGGGATCTATGTCATTCTGTAGGAGTCGTCCCTCATGATTTTAATACACTTCAACCGGATTTCGCAGTTTTTTGCACGTATAAATATCTAAATGGTGGACCTGGTTCTCCTGCAGGATTATATATCAATGAGAGACATTTCAATAAAGAACCTGGATTAGCTGGTTGGCACGGAAATAAAAAAGAAACTCAATTTGATCTAAAACATACCTTTGAATCTGCAAACAATGCTGGTGGATGGCAAACTGGAACACAACATGTACTTAGTATGGCACCTTTAGAAGGAGCTTTAAAAATGATCAATGAGATGGGAGTTGGAAAACTACGTGAAAAATCGTTGATGCTTACAAAATATATGATGGATCTAGTCGATGAAAAACTTGTAAAATATGGTTTTGAGATAGGAAATCCTCGTGAAGACGAAATTCGCGGAGGTCATGTCGCGCTTGAACATGAAGAAGCTATGAGAATCAATGAAGCACTAAAAGCTAATAAAGTCATTCCTGATTTCAGATTTCCAAATGTTATCAGATTGGCTCCAGTTCCGTTGTATGTATCATATGAAGATGTTTATGATGTTATTGAGATAATCGAAAAAATTATGATAAATAAAGAATACGAGAAATACAGTAAAAAAAGAGGAATTGTAGCATAAAAAATAAGTTGTCCGATTCATAAGGACAACTTGTTTTGCTTTTTAATAGCTTTATTATGTGGCTAGTTTAGCTTCTCTGTAATTATGAATCATGATTGTCAAAAGTACTATTATTGCTCCTAAAACCGCTATAGAACCGATCTTTTCACCAGTCAACAAGAATACCCAAACTGGGTTTAATAATGGCTCCAAAACAGGAATGAAGACTGCATCCAATGATGTTAAATGCGGTATTGCCATTGAATAAAATATAAATGAAAGTCCGATTTGAAATATGCCTAGAAATAATATGCTAAGTATGATTGTCGAGTTGAATTGCTGTGAAAAAATGAAACCAATGCCGACTATAGCTGATATTGTATTTCCGATAAGTGTGATTTCAATAGGTTTTTTTGTGTTTTTATGCTTTGTGATTAAAACCATGGTAGCTAATGAAATACCGCTGCAGACACCTAACATATTTCCAAATATATGACCTGTTTCAATTCCATCTACAAAGAAGATAGATATTCCAATCATTACAAATAAAACTGCTATTAAATCTTCTTTTCTTGGTTTTTTCTTTAAAAATAATAAAGAGAACAATATTATCCATATAGGCGCCGTAAATTGAAGCACAATTGCATTAGCGGCAGTTGTAAATTTAGTAGCGCTGATATAAAAAAGTGAAAGAGAAGAATAAGCCAATCCACCTAAAAAAGTATGTAAATTCAGTGTTAAAAAAGGCTGCTGTTTTTCTTTTGGTTTAGGTTTTTTATGATCATAAAGCATATATGCAAACACAACTATATTTGCAATCACAGCGCGTCCACCATAAATAGCTAAAGGATGCCATGGAATTAATTTAACAAATAATCCACCCGTACTCCAAAGGATAGCTGCAAACACCATTAATAATATAGCTTTATTTCGATTTTGATTTGTGTTCATCTTTTTCCTCCATAAGTAGCAAATTGAGTGCAATTAAATTATAATGAAAAGTATGAAGAAGTACAATAGATATTCTAGGAGATGTGAAAATAAATGAACGTGGTATATATACTTGAATGCAGTGATGGAACGCTTTATACCGGATGGACCAACAATCTGGAAAAAAGGCTTGAAGATCATAACTCGGGTAAGGGAGCAAAATATACAAGAGCGAGACTACCGGTTGTGCTCAAATATCATGAAATATTCTCAACAAAAGAAGAAGCCATGAAAAGGGAATATGCAATCAAGCAATTAAAAAGGGAGAAAAAGATTGAATTGATCAATGAATAATAATGAATGTTTCAAATCTACTCTTTAGTGTATATATAAGATATAAACAATAAAGGAGATGAGAATATGGGATTCAAAGATAAGTTGTCCAAGACATTGAACACTGCAGCAGAGAAAAGCACTGAACTTGCTGGAAAAGCAAAAACAAAGGTAGACATAAGCAGTAAGAAGGGTTCAATAACAACCAAGTACAAGGAAATTGGCACACTGCTTTATGAAGGAAGAATAAACGAAGAAGATGTTGCTGAAGATGTTGAAGCATTATGTTTAGAGATTGATAATCTTAAGACTGAAATCGAAGAATTAGAAAGTCAAATCTAAGACTGTTTAAATTAAACAGTCTTTTTAATTGCAATTTATGATAAAATTATATTTGGGTGATATGATGAAAAAAATAATAATAACAATTTTAATTATACTGGCAAGCATAACGATAATAGTAGCAAATATTAATTTTATCAGCGAAATAACAATATTTAATGAAGAAATTTCAGAAACATATGGCGATGATTTGAAAACTATCATATCTGATGATGTTGAAGAAATCGAAAAGTCTGAATATGAAATACTTGTCGATTATAAATATAAAACTGATAAAAAATATCCTCTTTACATAAGCATCGATGATGAAATCTTATATTTCACAGATGAAAGAGATAGAAGATACACTTTTTCAAATGAAATGATAAAAGAAGTTTTATCACTAGATATTTTTAATGATGAATATAAATATGCTGTAGCGCCAAAAGTAGAATTCATAATCAATGATGAAAAAACAGAAATTGAACCTGTGGAAATAAATTGGAATTTTTTAAAACTAGATGGAAATTTCGAATCAAGCACTAATGCGATATTAGGGCAAGATAAAGATGATATCATAAAGGTAAAAGAGAATGGCTTCTTGGAGCTTAGCTTTGAAACAAAGCCGAAAGAAATACTTGTAGAGACTTCATTAGGCGAGAAATATGCCTTGTATGATAATATAATAAAATTTGGAAATGTTGAAAAAGAAATTCAGTATGATATCAAAGTAATATGGAATTCAGAAGAGCACTACGGTGAATCGACATATAGAATCAATGTACTGGTTGATTTGCCATTAGAAGTTGAAATGATTGAAGAAGATATTTATCCAGGTGATTTTATAACTTTATATTTTAAAAATGTAAATCGAGATGAATCTATAACTATAAATCAACCATTTGTCAATAAAGCTGATTTATGGGAATATGAGTCAGGATATATTTCAATAATTCCAATAAATTATTGGATTGAAGAAGGAAACTATACAATTGGAATCGAATCAGACAACTTTGAAAACGTGGTTGAAATACCGGTAGAAATAAAGGATAGAAAATTCGATATACAATATCTTTATATTGATAAGAAGATAGAAGCTGAAACGAGAACTGAAGATGCATATGAAGAATTCGCTTTATATATGAATCCAGCAAGAGAAACTTCATCGAACGAGGCTTTGTTTGAAGGATTGTTTATTCAACCTGTAGAAGGTAGAATTTCAACTGAATTTGGAATGTATCGTTATGTCAACGACAGCATGACATCATATCGACATTCGGGAATCGACATAGCGATAGCTAAGGGAACACCCGTAATGGCTACTAATAATGGGGAAGTTAAATTAGCAAGGAGTTTGACATTGACAGGTAATACAATAGTTACAGATCACGGTCTTGGAGTTTTCAGCGTGTATTATCATTTGGACTCGCTCAATGTTGAAGAAGGGCAATACGTCAACAAAGGCGATATCGTTGGAGAAGTGGGAACAACAGGCTTTTCTACTGGTCCACATCTACACTGGACAATGTCGTATTATAAAACAAATTTAGATCCATATTTATTTATGAGAAAGGAAATAATTACAGATACCTTCAATTAGTAATTTTCATTTAAATGGAGTGATAATAATGACCCAAAAATGTTCATGGTGCCTAGGTAATGAATTATATGAGAAATATCACGATGAAGAATGGGGAGTTCCTGTTCATGGCGACTCGGTTCATTTTGAGTTTTTGTTGCTTGAATCAGCACAAGCTGGGCTAAGTTGGTTGACTATTCTTAAAAAGAGAGAAAATTATCGAAAAGCTTATGATAAATTCGATTGCGAAAAAGTATCGAAGTATGATGAAAAAAAGATTGAAGAACTGATGAATAATCCGGGGATTGTTAGAAATAGAAGAAAAATAGAAGCATCAATAAAAAATGCAAAAGTGTTTATTGAGATTCAAAATGAATTTGGATCTTTCGATAAATATATTTGGTCTTTTTCAGATGGAAAACAGGTAATCAATCATTTTAAAGATGTAAAAGAAATACCGGCGAAGTCTGTTCTTTCAGAGACAATCAGTAAAGATTTAAAGAAAAGAGGTTGTTCATTTCTAGGTCCAGTGATAATGTATGCTCATTTACAAGCAGTTGGAATTATCAATGACCATATAATGGATTGTTTCAGATATGAAGAAGTTCAAAAATAATACATACGATAATAAATATTATTAAAAGGGGAATGTCATGGAATACATATTGATATTAGCTGCAGGATTAGCTGCAGGATTTATTAACACAGTAGCTGGTGGAGGTTCATTGATTACATTGCCAATTCTCATATTCATGGGACTTCCATCTGCAACAGCTAACGGAACAAATAGAATAGCGCTAATGGCTCAGAACATTTCTGCAATTGCAAATTTCAAGCGAAAAGGTTTTTTTTATCCGAAACTTGTTTTTTTATTAGGTTTACCCGCAATTATAGGATCAATTATAGGATCGAATATTGCAGTTAATCTTCCCGATGAGATTTTTAATAAAACGTTGGGTATAGTTATGATTTTTGTTTTAATTTTAATTGTCATTCGACCAGAAAAAAAATTCTTGAAGAATCATGAATTTGAAGAACTGATAGGTAAAAGAAAAATCATATCATTAATTGTATTTTTTTTCATCGGTATTTACGGTGGATTTATTCAAGCAGGTGTCGGTTTTATTTTAATAGTCAGCCTTTCTCTGATTACCGGACTATCATTAGTAAAAATAAACAGTATCAAAGTTGCAATAATTGCTATGTATACCGTATCAGCACTTATAATTTTCATTATCAACGGCAATGTCGATTGGGGATTAGGAATACTATTGGCAATAGGCAATAGTACAGGGGCATATTTAGGAAGCAATTTTTCAGTTAAAAAAGGTGACAAATACATACAAGCAGTTATAACAATAGCTGTGGTAGTAATGGCAGGTAAATTATGGGGATTTTGGTTGTAGTAAGAGATGTTTGGAGGGGATTTAAATGAAGATAATTGATTTATCGCATATTATTAAAGAAGAAATGCCGGTTTTTCCTGGAACAGATAAACCTATATTAGAAGAAGCCAATACTATAGAAAAAGATGGATTCAAAGAGACTCTGATTAAAATGTATTCCCATACCGGAACTCATATAGATGCGCCGGCACATATGCTGACTGGGGGATTGCACTTAGATGAAATGAGTATTGATAGTTTTATAGGACTTGCAACCATTATAGATGTTTCCAGTCTTGAAACCATTGAAATCAAAAATTTAGAACCATTTATCAAGTTGATTGAGAATGTAGATTTTGTTATATTTAAAACAGGATATGAAAAATATTGGGGATTGAATGAATACTTTGGGAAGTTTCCTACTTTATCGAAGGAATCGGCAAAGTGGTTGGTAGATTATAACCTTAAAGGAATAGGAATGGATGCAATATCGATTGATCCAATGGATTCTGTTGATTTCCCTGTTCATTTTGAACTTTTTAAACATAACATGATCAGCATTGAGAATCTAACTAATCTAGATAAGATAGAAAATGAAATATTTACCTTAAGTGTTCTTCCTCTAAGAACCAATAAAGCAGATGGTTCGCCAGTAAGAGCAATAGCACAAATATTGGAGTGATATGATATGAATAAAAAAACTTATTTTATTATAACTTTACTACTTATTATGATTTTATTGACTGGATGTTTGCCAGGCAATGATAAATATGAATTTTATCGTTCAGCTGGATTTCTATCTGGAATATGGCATGGATGGCTAGCGCCGTTGTCGTTGATTATTTCGTTTTTTAATGGAAATGTCCATATGTACGAGATCAACAATACAGGTTTTTGGTATGATTTTGGATTCTATATGGCGATAATCAGCGGGTTTGGGGGATTGTCATTAAGTAGAAAGAAAAAGAAAAAGAAAAAATAGTTGATGGGGGAATATTAATGAGAGAGAAATATTTAAAAAGATTGGTAGAACTAATAAACATTGAGAATCTAGACGCCGCACTTGTTGTGCCATCTGATAACATGAAATTTTTAACAGGTCATTCACCATACCTATGCGAGAGATTTCAGGGTCTATTCGTTAAAAAAGACGGCAGTTATTTTTATTTTTGCAATCTCCTTACCCGAGATGAGGCAAAAGATTTCATTGGAGAAGATAAAGTCTACAGTTGGTTTGATAATGAAGTATTTACCGATGTATTAAAAGGTGTTTTTGAAAAAGAAGGGTTGATGGGTTCCACTATTGCAGTTGACTCTACAGCTAGGGCTTTTAATATTCTGGATATATCAAACAATATGGATGTGAAATTTATAAACGGAAAAGAATTATTTGAAGCTATTACACTGTATAAATCTGAGGAAGAGATTGATTTACTTAGAATTGCAGCTCATAAAACTGATAAAGTAATACAAAAGACAATTGATTTCATTAAACCTGGGATAAAAGAACTTGATATAAAAAATAAAATATTTGAATATTTTAAAGATGAAGATATGGAACCTGAATTTGCAATAGTAGCTTCAGGAGAGAATAGTGCATATCCTCATTATGCAGATTATGACAGAATTATTGAGCCAAACGACATAATAATATTAGATATCGGTGGAGTTTATAAAGAATTGAATTCAGATATGACTAGAACGATTTTCATTGGAAAACCTACCGAGGAAATGAAAAAAGTCTATGACATTGTACTTGAAGCAAATTTAGCAGGTGAAAAAGCTGCAGAAAAGGGTACTAGCGTCAGGGATGTAGATAAAGCGGCTAGAGAAATTATTGAAAATGCAGGATATGGTGAATTCTTCACAACTAGACTTGGCCACGGTATAGGCTATAGTACTCATGAAGCTCCTTATATCAAACAAAGCAGTGAGTTGGTATTAGATACAGCAATGGCTTTTAGTATTGAACCAGGGATATATATGCCGGGTAAATTCGGTGTTAGAATTGAGGATATTGTTGTTCTTTCTAGAAGTGGAAAAGAAGTATTAAATCTTACATCCAAGGATATGAAGATAACATATTGAGGTAATACAATGAAAAAAATATATATGGTTTTCATACTGTTAATGCTTTTTCAATCAAATGCATATGCAGATGAAACTTATGATGATGTTTTAAAAGAACATAAAACAGATATAGATAGGAAATACAATACAATTAGGCTTATTGCAGTAGGAGACATTATGATGCATATGCCTATTGTCAATGCGTCGAAAAATGGACTGGGATATGATTTTTCCGGTATCTTTGAACAAGTAAGCAGTGTAATTGCAGTAGGTGATATTGCAATTGCAAATCTTGAAACTACTATTACCGAGTCTAGAGATGAGTACAGTGGATATCCTAGATTCAAATCTCCTGAGGAGTTGGTTGGAGATTTAAAAGAAGCAGGATTCGATGTGTTGACAACTGCTAACAATCATTCATATGATAATGGTGATTATGGAATCGACACAACAATAAAGGTTATTGAAGAAAACAAATTACATCATACAGGAACTTTTAGTGATTCAAATAATCATCCTTTAATAATGGATGTAAAAAAATTAAAAGTAGGTATAGTTTCTTATACATATGGAACTAATGGTTTAAGAGCTGATAATGATTATATGATAAACTATATCGACAAAGATAGAATCAGAAAAGATTATGAAAAATTAATAGAAACAAAAACTGATATTCAGATAATCTCTTTGCATTGGGGAACAGAATATCAGTCTAAACCTGATAATTTTCAATTGGAAATTGAAAGTTTTGTACGTGACCTTGGTTTTGATATTGTACTGGGATCACATCCTCATGTTTTGCAAAAAATTACATATGATAAAAATTATTTTGGAATTTATTCAATGGGAAATTTTATTTCAAATCAAAGAGATGGTTATAAAGACTTAGGAGTAATTGTCGATTTGGTTATTGAAAAATTTTCCGATGAAATAATAATTAGAAGTGTAAAGCTGATACCAACCTGGGTTAATAAATATGATAACGGTGCGTTGGCTTACAAGATATTACCGCTAACACAAAATGAAGGTATAGATTTTTATTTGGATCAGAATGAAAAAGAACATATAAATCTCCTGATAAGAAGATTTACAAATATGTATAGTGAAGCAAACTGATACAATAACTTAATTTTGAAGGTGATTTAATGAAACTTTGGAATAAATTAATAGTGACGTTTATAATATTTGGATTGATAAGCGTAATATTGACTGTTGCTTTTGTAGATAAAATAATAATGAAAGATTATTATTTTTTAGAAGAGCAAAATTTAGAAGAAGAATATTCTGTATCTCTAAATAGCATAAATACTATGATTAAGAAACTTGAGATAATTTTAGTGGATTGGGCTAGATGGGATGATACTTACTGCTTTGTTGAAAATGAAAATGAAGAATACATAAAATCCAATATTGTAAAGTCGACATTCATTGATTTGGAGATGAATTATATTGCGATTCATGATATTGAAAACAATTTAATTTTTGCGATTGAATATGATTATGAGGATGAAGAATTAGTAAATATACCTATAGAAATTATCGAAACTATAGAGAAAGCCGAAATTGGAAATAGTGTAATGTTGATTGATGGAAAAACACTAATTGTCTCAAAAGAATTTATTACTGATAGTGAAAGCGATTTTGATCCAAATGGAACAATAGTATTTGCTTACTATTTAGATAATGAAATAATCTATGAGTTGAACAATGAACTACATATGGATATCCATTTAACTGAAAATTCTACTAGAGAATTCAACGATGAAAAATTTATAATTAGAGATAATGATAATTCCATTGTTTCATTTTATATTCCTTATGCAAATTCGGAGAGGGCTATTAAAGCTGAGGTTATAGTACCAAATAGTATAAGTGAATTGGGAGAAAAAAGTGTTAAAAAAATTACAAATTATATTGTTTTATTATTTTTAATTTTACTAATTTCACTTTATTATGGTCTTGACATAAATATTGTAAAAAGATTAAAACATTTAAGTTCGCAAGTTACTAAAATAACTGTAAGCAAAGACTTGGAATTGAGAGTAGATGTAAATAACAGGGATGAGGTTACCATTTTACAAAAAAATATAAATTATATGCTTGATGATAGAAAAAGCTTAAATGATGAATTACTGAAACATGCAACTTTGGATATTATGACGGGCTTATTCAACAGAAGGATTGGTGAAGAAATATTAGAAAATCTAATAGATTCTGCAAAAGAAAATAAGACTAAATTCAGCATTTGCTTTATTGATATAAATAATTTAAAAACTGTAAATGATGAGTTGGGACATAATGCAGGTGATGATATGATCATTAATCTAGCTAAAATAATCAAATCGAATATTAGAGAAAATGATTTGGTCTGTCGCTTGGGTGGAGATGAATTTTTATTGGTTTTTCATGATTATAATAGTAATCAAGCAGAATTGGCTATAAAAAGGATTAATAATAGAATTGACGAGTTCAATAGGATAGAGAATCATAAATATAAATTAAGTGTCAGTGTGGGGATTGAAGAGTATGATGGAGTATCTACCATGCATGAATTGATAAAAAATGCAGATGCAAAAATGTATTATGAAAAAAAGAATAAAAGAAATAAAAATTATAATTCATAAAATAATAAAAGATATCTATTTAAAGATAT
>LGOV01026219.1_pt1 | contig 13311 bp, 13 predicted proteins | sample 469881 | NCBI WGS metagenome assembly LGOV01 (sample SAMN03857199, study PRJNA290197) | marine sediment metagenome | biome: marine cold seep biome; feature: cold seep; material: marine sediment; isolation source: sample #5579, elevator 3A push core 41 containing 12 cm of sediment... ...
TCTATTACTCTATTACTCTATTATTCTAACATCCCTAAAATTCCTGCTTTTTGTTGTGCTCCTGATTTTTTTTGAACAACTTTTCCATCTTTAAATACTGCTAAGGTTGGAATTCCCATCACTTTATATTGTGCTGCCAATTCTGGTTGCTCATCAACATTTATTTTTCCAATTTTTGCACTGGTTATTTCTTCACCAATTTCATCAATAATCGGTGAAACCATTTTACATGGTCCACACCATGATGCCCAAAAATCAACTAATACTGGTATCTTTGATTCCAAAACCTCTTTTTGAAAATTTTCTTTTGTAATTGTAACAACGCTCATTTCTATCTCCTTTTTTCTTCGTTATTTATTATTTATAGTATCATTATACGCCTTTTAAAAACTTTTTCCGTAACTTCATCACACATAAGATTATCTTTATTGCCTTTACTTTTTATCCCCTAACTTTTTCAATTCTTCACCTGTAATACGATATACTGTCCAATCCTCCATTGGTTTTGCGCCCAGTTTTTTATAAAAATTAATTGATGACTGATTCCAATCTAAACACCACCAATCTAATCGGCTGCAATCTCTTTCTTCACAAATTTTACCTAGACATTCAAACATCGCCTTTCCAAAACCTAAACCTCTAAACATCTCTTTTACAAAGAGATCCTCTAAATAAAGATTTGCTTTTCCAAGAAAGGTCGAAAAATTATGAAAAAATAATGCAAAACCAATCGCTTCTCCTTTATATTCTCCAATAATAACCTCTGCTTGGTGTTTAACAAATAAAGATTCTAATAAAATTTCTTCATTCGCAACAACCTCCTCTAATAACTTTTCATATTTTGCTAATTCAAAAATAAAATCTAAAATAATCCTAAGATCTTTTTTCTCTGCCATTCTAATACTAAAATCCGAAATATTTGTTTGATATACTGTCACACTTATTTTCCTTTTTTCTTTTGATAGCAGTTTACCACAAATAATATCCCAATCACAAACGTCCAAACAAAAATAACAAATCCACCTATAATAATAACTTCATACGTTTAGTCATTAATTCATACCAGATTTTTTCTCCTTTTATTTTAATCTACCCGATTTTATTTTTTCTATTCAACTTTTCATTATTTAAAGAAAATATCATCCCTGTGATCTAATCACTGACGATTCGCTTTTTTTAATTTATACTATAAAAATCATTTAAAATAATAGTATTATAAATTGGAGGTTTATTCTATGCTTGTTCAAAAAAATATTAAAAAAACAAAAACATCGTTAACTCTTAGCATCAATAAAAATCGTTGTCCCGAAAATCACCCTTGTCCTTCTGTTAAAGTTTGTCCTACCGACGCATTATCTCAACAAAGATTTGAAGCACCACAGGTAAATATGGACCATTGTATTCAGTGTGGCAAATGTGTAAAATTCTGTCCAATGCAAGCTTTAATTCTAAGCTAATATTTTAAGGAAAAAAATATGACAATCGTATTATTAATCTGTTGTAGTATTGGAGGACTTTTAGGATTTCTTTATTATAAACTAATTGGCTGTAAATCTGGCACCTGTCCCATCACATCTAAGCCCTTTGGTTCAATTTTATATGGTGCTTTTTTAGGACTGTTAATCAGTTCATTTCTATAATACTTTGGAGGAAAATAGTTGTTCACTAAAAAAAACTTATTCATTATTACAATTCTCTTTTTTTTATTGGGTTTAATATCCATTTATTTTGCATTTTTAGGGCTAGTTTGTATGGCACTTCCTTTTATTTTTTTATGGCGCTATCAAAAAAAAACCTGGTGTCAACAGTATTGCCCTAGAAGTTCTCTGTATTCAATCTGTGGAAAATCAATAAAAAACTTTTCTTTTAAAACACCTCAAATATTTATTAAAGGTAAACTAAAATGGTTTATGCTTGGTTATTTTAGTATCAGTCTTTTTATTATTACACTCTCTACAATTATGGTTTTTTCAGGAAATCCTCCAATGGATTATTTGCGATTTTTAATCTTTATACCCATTCCAATTGAATTTCCTCAATTAATCACTTTTCCTAATATTCCTTCTTGGATCACGCATCTTTCTTATCGCATATATTCAATGATGCTCACAACAACCGTCCTTGGATTAATACTTGCAGTTCTTTTCAAGCCCCGAACTTGGTGTACAATTTGTCCAATTGCAACACTATCGGATTGTTACCTAAAAAAAATTAAACACTAATTTAATTTCAATTAAAAAAAGCTATGGCATCACGCCATAGCTTCTAACTGTAGAAAAAAAATATAAAGCAGTACCAATAATTGTTAAATCATGATGTGTGCCTCAAGGCGAACGGGCATTAGCCTGTCCGAATTGCCAGCATACAACAGATTAACAATTAGTTGGGACGGGTTTGTCAACGCTCTGTGTTATGGCATCACACCATCGCTTTCTTTTCATCCCTTTTTTTACTAAACTTCCACTTCTACTCTATTTCTTCCTTTTATTTTTGCTCGATAAAGTGCGAGATCAGCCCGTTCAATAATTTCTTCGCGATTAACATCACTTTCAAAACACGTCACTCCAAAACTACACGTGACCTTAATATTAAAATCGTACGTTGCTGTTGCTATTTTTTCTCTTAGCTTTTCCGCACTTGATTTTCCTTGTTCAATCGTTGTATTGGGAAGAATCACTAGAAATTCTTCTCCTCCCCATCGTCCTAATGTATCGCTTTTTCGCAAGTTCATCTTTAGTTCATCTGCAACCTTGACCAAAACTTTATCTCCGACTGGATGTCCATAGTTATCATTAATTCGTTTAAAATAATCAACATCAATTAATATCACCGAAAATACACAACAATTCCGATGCGACCGTTTTATTTCGTAATCTAACACCTCATCAATTTTTAAACGATTATTGATCTGCGTTAATTTATCTGTTTCTGATAAAATCATAAATTCTTTTTCACTCCGTATATCTTGCGCTGCAATAACAATTCCAATGACTTCACCTAAATTATCTTTTACACCTGAAATTCTAAATAATACTGGAATTGTCATCTGATTCGAACAATAAAACAAGACTTCATCCTTATATTCTTTTAACTGACCCGAAAATAATTCATTGAACACCGTTATTAATGCATTTTGTTTTTTAATAATTTTAGAAATTAATTCCCCAACTAATTCGCTACGTTTATATTTTAATATCTCTTCTCCACGCTTATTAATCTCAATAATTTCTCCTTTTGGATTTGCTAAAATGATAATATCCAAAACATTATCCATAATTTCATTAATTGCAATATCTGGTCTAAAGGTCATTAAACGATATTCTGTAATTGCAATCCAAATCGCTGCTGCCCAAATCATCGGAAATAATGGCAACATACACGGCAATTCAAAATCCAAACATTTTGGCATCACTAAACTATAAATTAAAATTAAAAAACTGGTGATCATTAACGCAGAAACAATCAGTTTACTCTGGATTTTTTCTCTCTTTTTCAATGATATTTTACCCCATTGATAGAGCAATACCGAAATAATAATCACATAAATTGAATAATATAAACTTGGCCCTATTAATACTAAATGATAATTAAACTGTTGTAAAATAAAAAACTCATTAATAATCAGTATCATTAATAAAATAATCCCAGGTCCATAAATATATACTAACCATTGTTTATGTTCTCGCATTCTTTTTTCATTAATTAATGCCAGAGAAAAATGCAATAACCCACTACTTCCAATAGTCCAAGCCATAAAAGAAATCGTTTTCCAAATAAAAACAATTTCTTGAGTTGATATAATATTTCTTAAAAATGCTGCAAAAGTCCATCCTGCAAAAATAAATGAAAGCATTAAAAAAATGCGATTTGGAAGTGCTTTTGGATTGATAATATGCGAATATATCCCAATCGTTATATAGAGAATAATAAAAATAAAACATAACAATTCAACAATTAACATTGTTCACTTCCCTTACATTGATTTAAATGATTCTATTATTTATAATTATTTGTCTTCCGTGTTTTTATTCAAAAAACACGATTATTAAAACTCACGATTTTTTTATACAACAGAAATTATTTCACCACTCATTTTAATTCTTACTCTATTTTTCCCCATTCAAAACAACTTGATTATATCACTCTCTTCCTCTCTTCGCCAATGATAAATTTTCATCGTTTAGACTTCTAATCATTCCTCTTCTCATCATTTAATACTTTGATTAGACTCCTTTAAGTTTATCGCATTTTTTTCACTTGTTAACCCAATTCCACTTATTGTCGTTCCTAACATTCCTCCTATAATAACAATTACAATAATACCTGCCATCACAATCATTTTAATGCGATGTTGCTTTCCTTCTTTTATTTCTACTTCTGTACATTCTTTTTTTTCTAAATTTAGCGTGTTTTCTTTGGGACAATTTCTCTCAGATGTACATTCATAGCAACTGATACACTGTATATCGTTGACCCTATTTTTATTTGAAATTTCAATATTCATCGGACATGATTGATCACATTTTTTGCAAGAAACACAACGATTCGCATTTCTTGTAATCTTAAAAATACGAATTTTATTAAATAAACCTAAAAACGCACCATAAGGACAAAGATATTTACACCAAGGTCTTTCCATAAAAAGCGATCCAATCATTACAAATCCTAAAATAAGCATCGCAGGTATCCCAACATTAAACGTCCAAAATTTAAATAAAGCATGATAAGGATCGACGTTTGAAAAAACAAGTGTTCCAAATTGAGCTGTTAAATAAATAACCCCAATTAACACAACATATCTAAAATATATTAAAATTTTATGTACTTTTAGAGGAACAAAATGATTAAAACGCTTTTTAAATATCTTTTTTCCAATCTTACTGATCCACTCTTGAAATGTTCCAAATGGACACACCCAACCACAAAAAACTGGTCCAAAAAATACACTTAATAATATAACAAGCCCTAATAATATAACCGATGACACCTGTATTTTTTCAATTAATGTCCCAAACATTAATAATGAATATAGTGTTTCAACTCCCCCAAAAGGACATAAAGCATGGATCGATACCTGTGATAAAAATGGGATCACAATTCCAATTTCTTTAAAACCTTTGCTTATTGCAATTAAACCAATTAAAACAAAGAAAACTATTTGAACAATTTTCCTTGGATTAATTTTTCTCTTTTTTTTCATAATTTTTCCTCCATTGTTCTCAACTTGAGCATAATACCTCATTTCACGCCATCATTACGCTTAATTATCTTTTGTTGCATTTATATTGTACTACCCTTTTATGTCAATTTCATGGCAAAATAATTAAATCTCTATTCATTGATTTCCCTTAACCTACTCGCCTATTTATTTAAAAAATGAGCCTCTAAAACATATAACTTTGTCTATGCTTTAGAGGCTCATTTTAAATTAAACTTTTTTATCATTGATTTATTTTTAAACTTTATCAATTGCCTTTAATATCCCGTAGAGAATCGATAATGGCCGAGGGGGACATCCTGGAATATAGACATCAACGGGTACAATGGTATCAATCCCATTACTTGTCGCATAACTATCTTTGAATATTCCACCACTACATGCACACGCTCCAACTGCTACGACAAGCTTAGGATCCGGTGTTGCATTATACGTTTTTATTAAGGCACGTTGCATATTTCGTGTTCCTGTTCCCGTTACTAAAAGCATATCTGCATGCCTTGGTGATGCTACAAAATTAATTCCGAGCCGTTCGATATCATTGAGTTGATTACTTAATGCATTAATTTCACTATCACATCCATTACACGATCCTGCATCAACTTCTCTTATTTGCAAACTTCGCCCAAATATTTTTTTAATATTTTTTTTAAGCTCTGCTTCAATAATTGGATAGGATTGATCAAAAATATTTTGTTCATCAATAATCACGGGTGTTTCTCTTAAATCAGATCGATTTTTTTCTGCTAACTCAAACTGTGTTGACATTGTTATTGCATAAACAACGCAAACTTCTTCACACAACCCACAAAAAATACATTCATCCAAATTAATCCCAATTGTCTTTGTTTCTTGATTAATTTGAATTGCTTGTGATGGGCAGCGTTTTTGGCATTCACCACAATACATACATTTTTCTAAATTAATCTCTGGTTTCCCAATATACAAACTAGAATCAATCTGTTTTTTCGGATAGTTTTGTGTTAATCTTGGATATTTAATTATTTTTTTTATGACATTAAACATTGTTCACCTCTCTTATAAATCATTTCCTGCATATGATAAATTAAAGCTTTTATTGATCAAAGGGAAATCTGTTACCAAATTTCCATTAACTGCATGACATAAAGCTGGCCAATTACAAAACGAAGGAGTTCTTACTTTATAGCGATAAATGGTATTATTTAAACCTGTCATTACCCAATGGATATTCTCTCCTCGTGGAGATTCTGTTATTCCAAATCCGAATTTATGGGGTTCGATATTTAAAATTGGTTCGATTATTTTTCCACTTGGCATAGTTTCAATTGCCTTAATCATTAATTCGATTGCTTGAAAACACTCGTCAATCTTGACATTCATTCGGCTATTTACGTCTCCATAATCGTGTTTCGATACTTTAATTTCCAAATTTTTATATCCCTTACTTGGAAACGCTTTTCGAACATCATACCAAATTCCTGATCCTCTTCCTCCTGGGCCTACTGCATTTAAATCCCGTGCAATTTTATAATCTAATATCCCAGTATTTTCAACGCGATCAATAAACAAACTATTGGATCTCGTAATTTCAATCGTATCTTTAAATTCTTGTTTTATACGATTAAGTTCCGATATCACTTTTTTTTCTTTTCCTAAAATAAAATCTTTTTTAACACCACCGAGCTTATTTACACCTCTTAAATAACGCATTCCACAAAGTTCATCGGCAATCAAATATGCCCAAGCACGCATCATTCTAAATTGATACGCTGCAAATCCATACCCAACATCAATACATAATCCACCAAGATCACCTAAATGATTATTAAGACGTTCCAATTCAGCAAAAACAACACGTGTATATTCCGCTCTTTCTGGGATATTAATCTTTGCTATTTTTTCAATTGCTTGACAATATGCAAATGAATTTGTAAAACTTTCATCTCCTGAAATACGTTCTGAAACATATAAACATTTTTCAATTGTTTCACCTTCACACATCTTTTCGATTCCTTTGTGAGCAAAATATAACTGCGCTTCTAAATTAATAATCGGCTCTCCTGCTACACTAAAACGAAAATGCCCTGGTTCAATAATTCCTGCATGCACTGGACCAACAGGTATTTCATAAACACCTTCACTCTCAACTTTGTCAAAATCGATCGTATTATTCTCGAATTTTGGTCTAAAATTTTTATTCGATTTCTTTTGTAGTGGATAATTTCCTTTTGGCCAATTCCCATGAAAAATCATATCTTTAGGATTCGGATGTCCTACTGGTATTAATCCAAATAAATCTTGTATCTCTTTTTCATATTGGGCTGCTGCATAAATCTTTTCGCTAATTGAAATAAATGTCATCTCTTTTGGATTAATTAATGTTTTTATAATAAAAAACATCCCATTGTCTCGATCTAAAAAAACATAGTAAATTCCATATTTTTTACATAAACAAATTTCATCATTTGCAAAAAGCAAAACCAAAGGATACCCTATTTCTTTATTTAAAAGATAACAAATCCCTTGTATTTTCAATGGATTAGCATCAATATAAATTTCATTATCATTTGCTTTGGTTATCTTATAAATGTCCTCAGAAAAAACATCTCTTAATTTATTCGTTATTTTTATTTCCATTACTCCCTTATCCTCCAATTATAATTCCAACCGCTTGGTCAATGAGACTTTTTAAACCTTGTGGTATATAAAAACCTGTCAGAGTAATAATCACCAAAAGCAGCACAAGCATGCTAACCCCAGGAATATTCAGTTCACCAACACTGATCTTCTCTGGAATAACATCTCCATAAAATATTTTAAACATACGAATGACAATTCCTGTGAAAATAATTGCTAATAAGAATATTATTACAATTCCAATTACAAAATGATTTTCTTTGAAAATTGATGTAATCACTAATACTTCACTTGAAAATACACTAAATGGCGGTGTCCCCGCAATTGCAAATAAACCCAATAAAAAAACAATTCCTGTCACGGGTAATACCTTTAATAAACTTTTTACATCTATGATATTTTTTGTTTTATATTTTTGCAAAATATTTCCCGTTGATAAAAATAACATTGATTTAGTTAACGAATGATTAATCATATGTAATACCCCACCAAAAATTGATAAGGGTGTAAATATTCCTAAAGCAATAGCAATAATCCCCATATGTTCAATACTCGAATATGCTAAAAGACGTTTATATTCTTTTTGTGAGAAAATTGAAAACCCTGCTGTAACCATTGATAATATCCCAATAGATATTAATATTCCACCGGTAAAATAACTATTTTCAAAATGATGATTAACAATTGCCAAAATTCGAATAATCCCATACATTGCACCATTTAATAAAACACCAGACATTAATGTACTAATCGGTGATGGCGCCTGACTATGTGCATCTGGAAGCCAAGTATGCATTGGTGCCAGTCCCACCTTTGTTCCAAAACCTATCAGAATAAAGATAAATCCTAATCGCAAAGTCGATCCTTTTAATGCACCTGCGTTTTGATAAAGGGCTGTCCAATCTAGAAATTGACTACTCTCTATCACCCCAATGGATGAAAATTGTAAAAATGTAATACCCAGTAATGCAATTCCAATTCCAACTGAACAAATAATAATATATTTCCAAGCCGCTTCAATCGCATCTTTTCCATTATAAAAACCAACTAAAAATGCCGAAGCTAAGGTTGTTGCCTCAATTGCTACCCACATTACGCCAATATTTTTTACGATTACTGCAAGTAACATTGTAAAAATAAAAGAAAACATTAACATATAATAAATTTTAAGTCGTCGACAATCAAGCTTTCCCTCTTTTATTTCTTCTTCTAAATATCCAACTGAATAAACACTGGTCATAAAACTAATAATTGCAACTAAATCTAATATAATAATACTTAATGCATCAATGTATATAAAATCGCCAAATTTTATATATTCAATCGTACCAAATTCAATGACATCTCGGGTTAGCATCCCTGCAATAAGTATAATTAATAGTGATGTGACTACACTAATAAGATGTTGGCTTTTCTTTTTCTTTAAAAGAAAAAATAATATTACTGCAACAACTGGTACCCCTAATAAAACAAATCCCATTATTTTCCTCTCAAATCATTAAACTGATTAATATCAGTTGTTCCAAATTTTTCATCAATTCGAAATACCATTATTCCCATAATAATAACGCCAACTAATATATCCATTAATATTCCAATATCTACAACAAATGGCATGCCATTAACAGCAAATAATGCCGTTACAAAAATGCCGTTTTCAATCACTAAAAATCCTATTATTTGTCCAATTGCTTTTTTTCGACTAATCATAAAAAGCAATCCAATTAAAATTACTGATACAGAATTCACTACCCTCGAATTTAAATACCCCGTATTAATTTCTTGGGTTGTTGACAAAGAAAAATAGGTAAATGCAACAATAAAACAACACATCATAATAAGAATTGGTATATTCATGAAAAAATCTTTTTCCACCTTATATTCAACACTTTTATAGGTTTTATTTAAAAGTCTTGGAATATAAATCACTTTAATACCAATAACAACCATACACACCACTAAAATATCATAATTTCCTTTTTCTAATAAGCTATTAATTCCCATGATCCCTGTTAAAAAAGCTATCATAATCGACTGAATTCTAAAGGTTTTAATATACGATTTTATTCGTTTATTTGCCATTAAAACAAAGGATGATATCAAGATTAAAACGGATAATGCATCAAGATAATTTGCCATTTTCAACCTCCAAATACAAAATATTGTAAAAATCCAATAAATGATAAAATAAATCCTAATGCAGCAAGATTTGGAATACTAAAAAGCTTTAATTTTACAGTACTCACTTCAGCTATCCCAATAACAACGCTTGCAATTATTATTTTTAGGCTATAAATTAATATTGATACCATCACACCACTAAATCCAATCAAATTAATAAACTGATCATGTGGTATGAATATATTCACCAACAACGTAATCCATATTAATTGTTTAATCGCTGCACCATATTCCATTAAAGCAAGACTTCTTCCTGAATACTCAAGAACCATCGCTTCATGAACCATAGTTAATTCAAGATGTGTTCCTGGATCATCGACTGGAATACGCGCTGTTTCAGCGATGATAATAATAAACATTGCACAAAAAATCAAAATAAACACCGGATGAATCAACGGGTCTTTTACCGCTTTCATATAATTCATCATATCAAAAATAGATGTTGATTTTGCAATTAAACCGATCGTAAATAATGAAACTACAATAGATGGTTCAATCAATGCCGAAATCATTGCTTCGCGACTTGCACCCATTCCTCCAAAAGTACTCCCTGTATCGAGCGCTCCAATCATCATAAAAAATCGTCCTAACGCCAATATATAAATTAATAAAATCATATCACCGCCATACCAATTTGGCTTTATTAAAGTTGAAACTGGAACCAATAAACTCCCTACTAACGCTGTCGAAAACACAATAATTGGTGTTACTCTAAATATCCATGAAGCCACATCCGATACCACTGGTGTTTTTTTTAATAACTTTACTAAATCAAAATACATTTGAAAAACAGAAGCACCTTTTCTCTTTTGAGATATTGCTTTTACTTTATTAATAATGCCATTTACCAGTGGGGCCATGAGAATAAACATCATTGTTTGTACACTCAAATAAATCATTTCTTTCATTACTACATTCCCCTTCTATACAAGCCTGTTATAAAGCATTAATCCTAATACAGATACAAAAATATAAATTAGATAAGCATGAACACTTCCTGTTTTTATAGCAACTAATATCTTTAATGAAATATTTCGAATAACACTCACAACGGGTGCATATAAATATTTTTCAAAAATTGGTTCCGTCCACACTTTATATCGAATTGCTCTTGGAAAATAAGAAGAAGCACCTTCTTCTATTTCAACTTGTCTTCCTGATTTATATAAAACACTTAATACAATTCCCAATGGTTTTGAAAACCCAGTTGCTGTATATTGTGTTCTTGAATTCAATCCATTAAAACCACAATCCCAAGTACCATACTGTTTCACCTTTTGTTTTCCTCCGATAAATCGAATCACGATCAATGTCATCATCGCAATCGCAAGTACTGCAATCATAATTTCAATTGGCGAAATATGATTTCCCGATATAACTAATGGTGTATAGGCTTTTAAAAACACCTCTTGACTATTTTCTGCTTTTCCTAAAATATCAAAAATAACCCCATCAATGCTTTTTAAAAACATTTTTGGAAAAATGCCAATTAGCAAACACATGATTCCAATCATTCCCATTCCACAATTCATGATTTTTGGTACTTCTTTCGCATTTTTTGCAACATCACTCCGAGGCAATCCTAAAAAAGAAATTCCAAAGAGTTTAACAAAACATCCAAGTGCTAATGCGCCTGTAAAACCAAGTCCAGCAATTCCTAAAATCCCTAAAATATTTAAACCTGCTTTACCTAAACCAATACTTAAAAAAAGTGATTGGTAGGTTAACCATTCACTTACAAAACCATTAAATGGAACAATTCCTGATATAGCAAGAGAAAAAACCAATACCAATAATCCTGTCATCGGCATTTTTTTTATCAATCCACCTAATTGATTCATCTCTTTTGACCCTGTTGCATATTGTATCGATCCCGCACCCATAAAAAGTCCACCTTTAAACAGTGTATGATTTAATGTGTGCAACAATCCTGCACCTAATGCTAATCCTCCAAGCATACTGTTGTTTTGAGCAAAACCAATAAAAGCAACACCTAAACCAATTAAAATAATGCCAATATTCTCCACACTAGAAAATGCTAACATTTTTTTGATATTATCCTCCATCAATGCATAAGCTACCCCTAAAACTGCAGATACTATTCCAAAGCTTAATATTACAACACCCCACCAGGTCGCTTGAATCTCTAAATAATAAAGCATAAATCGAATCATTCCATAAATAGCCGTTTTGATCATTATTCCTGACATTAATGCCGACACATTACTTGGTGCCGCTGGATGAGCATAAGGTAACCAAATATGTAACGGAATCATACCTGCTTTTGTCCCAAATCCAATAAAAAATAAAATAAACATCATATTTTTTGCTCCAATTGGAATTGAATTCGAACTTATCGATAAATCAAATGATTGAGTATAATAATACATCATCATAAACGCAATTAATAAAAAAGCCGTTCCAATATGTGTCATGATCAAATACAATTTACCAGCCTTTTGATTCTCTTCTTTCTCTGCTTCAAAAATAACCAGAAAATAAGAAATAACTGCCATCGCTTCCCATGCTGCATAAAAAACAATCGCATTCTTTGCTACCATTACAAAAAACATTGATAAAATAAATGTTGCATATAAAAAATTAAATAATCCTATATTTCTTTTCCCAAAATAATGGGTATTATATCCAATTGAATACATGGATACCGCGATCACTAAAATTGAAAGACACAGTACAAAGAATGCTGAAAGATTATCAATTTTAATCTCAATTGATAACATTGAAATACTCGACTGAAACAATGTCATCGTCGATTCAGTATATCCGATCAGCAGTTTCATCAATGACCCAACGATTCCAAAAGCACCACCAATAATACAAAAAACATTAGAAATAACATTGCACTGTTTTTCGTGTTTCATTAAAATGAGTCCTACTAATCCAGCCCCTAAGTAAAATAAAATTGATACACAAAAAATAATATTTTTTTCTCCCATATCAATAATTATTTGAATCATATTTTAAGCCTCCTTATTTTATGCCATATTTTTTCATTGAACTTTTAAATCTTCTCGATTAGCCATCTATCGTAAGATGCCATTGTTTATTATATCTCATACTAATCTTTTGTCAAGCAATTGCAATCTATCTTTCTTCTTATTTCATTACCCTTTTTATCTGTAAACGTAACGCATTGTATAGGGGTTTTACGCCATTATTTCGGATTTTTATCAATCGCATTTCTTTCTATTGAAAACCTTTAAATTCATTTATAAAATGCGTTAGCTTCACTTTCTATGTCATTCCTTTAAACAAAGTGCTTTGTTCTTTGC
>LGOV01002773.1_pt12 | contig 13303 bp, 12 predicted proteins | sample 469881 | NCBI WGS metagenome assembly LGOV01 (sample SAMN03857199, study PRJNA290197) | marine sediment metagenome | biome: marine cold seep biome; feature: cold seep; material: marine sediment; isolation source: sample #5579, elevator 3A push core 41 containing 12 cm of sediment... ...
ATGGGAAAAGGTGCAGTTGTTTTAGCTATCTTTATAGGAGCTAATAAATTAGTTACTCCCATAATTAGTAAAGATGCTTTATCTTTAGCTAATGAATATAATTTGGAAGTAACCTATAATACTGTTGTTCCTTATATAATAAATAGAGATGGAGATGGACGTTGTCCAATTGAATCTTCTGTTCTTGAAATTGAGAGTATTAAAGACGGCTTCAATAAAATTATTAAAACTTTAAAAGCTTTATCAAATAAATAGTCTACACTTTTTGAAAGTGTAGACTATTTTTATTTGTCTAGTGGAGGTCTTGGACCATAATATTGATAATATCTTGCTTCAATTCTTCCGTTATATAATTTTCTTTGACGATCTGCTGGTTTATGATATGTTTTTTCAAAATCTTCATATGCAGTTAAAATATATTTACTCCATGTATCTAGTTTATTAAATATATTTCCCATATCTCTATATATTTGTATTACTTCTTTTTCATTAGAAAGTCTTTCACCATACGGTGGATTACTAATTAAGATACCGTAATTGTCTTTATATTTGATATCTCTAAAATCACTTGTAGTGAAAGTAATACAATCATCCACTCCTGCTTCTTCAGCATTTTCCTTAGCTGCATCTATGTTTGTTTCGTAAATGTCAGAAGCTAAAATTGTTATTTCAGAATCATAATCAATTGCATGAAATGCATCTTTTATCTCTTTTTTCCATATTTCTTTACCAATAAAAGACCAATGTTTTGAAGCAAAATCACGACTAATACCAGGTGCGATATTTCTCCCGATTAAAGCGGCTTCAATTGGGATAGTACCTGAACCACAAAAAGAATCATAAAGCACTCTATCTTTATTCCAAAAACTTAACATTATTAAACTTGCAGCTAATGTTTCTTTCATAGGCGCTGCAACGTTTCTTACACGATAACCTCTTTTATGTAACGCTGTCCCTGATGTATCAATTGTTAAAGTAGCAACATCTTTTAATATTGATATTAAGACTGTATACTCTGCTCCTGTTTCTTTAAACCAAGTAACATTATATTCTTTTCTTAAGTTTTCGACAATTGATTTTTTTACAATTGCTTGACAGTCTGAAATACTAAATAATTTAGATTTTACTGATTTACCATTAACAGTAAATTTACCATCTTCAGGAATATACTTTGCCCAATCTAGGGCTTTTGTTTTATCAAAAAGCTCATCAAAAGTATAAGCTTTAAATTCACCTATTTTAAGTAGTACTCTATCAGCACTTCGAAGCCATAAATTAGCTCTAGCTATTCCCGCTTCGTCACTTAAAAATGTGACTTTACCATTTTCTGTTTTTGTTACTTTAAATCCTAATTTGATTAATTCTCTTTTTGCTACTGCTTCAATACCAAAGGTAGTTGTAGCTATTAATTCATATTGTCCCATAATATCTCCTTAAAAAAACTTATCTTTTTGAAGATAACGCTGAGTAAGTATAATCAACTGTTTCATCTAATTCTAATTTACTAGCAGCATCTTCATCAATAATAATAGTACAATCCGGATGAAGTTGCAAGATTGTTGCAGGAACTTTATTACTTATTTCACCATTTACTGTTTTGTTAATGACTTCAGCTTTCTTTTCACCTGATGCTATTAAGATGATTTTTTTAGCAAACATAATGTTCTTGATTCCCATTGTTATTGCGAATTTTGGCACTTCTTCTATACTGCTAAAAAAACGTGAATTATCTTTTCTAGTTTGTTGATCTAACTCAACAATAAATGTTTCATTACTTAAAGATGTCCCTGGTTCATTAAATCCAATATGTCCGTTACTTCCAATACCCAATAATTGAATATCACGTTGGTTACCAAGAAGCTTTTTATCGTATTCTTCAGCTAATTCATCTACTCGTGATAAATCATTGCTGGGAATATTTATATTATCATTATTGATATCTACATCTTTAAATAAATTTTCATACATAAAAGCATAATAACTTTCAGGATGTGATCTACTAATACCCACATATTCGTCTAAATTAAAAGTCATTACGTCCTTAAATGTTATTATATTTTTATGGTATGCATCGATTAAATTTTTATAAATTCCTAGCGGTGATGAACCTGTTGCTAGACCTAACTTTAGTTTAGGATTTACAATCAATGCTTTTATTACTATTGCTGCTGCTTGTTGCGACGCATCTGCATAGTCTTTACATATAATTATCTTCATTTTTTTCACTCCATTAAATCTTACAATCTAATTGTTCTATTTTTTATGTTTTTCTAAAGATTCACGAATATTTCCATTATGCTCAGTTAAAATTTCTTCGATTTTAACTGGATCTTCAATCTGCGAGATTATACTAAAAATAGCATATTTTACTGATTTGAATTTTAATAAATACTCCTCAGCAACATCTTCACATACACCAGTTATTTCCATAACTATTTTTTGCGCTCTTGATACTAATTTGTTATTTGTCATTTGGACATCAATCATTAAATTTTCATATACTTTTCCAATTTTAACCATTGAAGCAGTTGTAATCATATTTAAGATTAGTTTTTGAGCTGTTCCTGATTTCATTCTCGTTGAACCTGTTAAAGGTTCAGCCCCAGTTATAGCCTCTATTGGATATTTTGAAACTTGAGCAATTTCAGAATTTTCACTTGTTGTAATACAAGCTGTATTACAACCTAATTCGTTAGCATATTCAATAGCACCTATTGGATAAGGTGTACGTCCACTTGCTGCAATTCCGATAACAAAATCTTTAACGTTTAGATTATAATTTTTTAAATCTTTTATCGCTTCTTCTTTTGAATCTTCAGCATCTTCAATTGAAAATCTTAAGGCGTGATCGCCACCGGCAATAATACCAATAACTAGATCATTACTTACACCAAAAGTAGGTGGCACTTCACTAGCATCTAAGACACCTAGTCTACCACTAGTACCTGCACCTAAATAGAATAATCTTCCTCCATTAGTAAATGTTTCAGTAACAATATCAACAACATCAGCTATTTGATCAATCGCCTTTTCAACTGCTAGAGGGACAGATTTATCTTCGTCATTAATAAGTTTTAATATTTCACAAGTTGAGCTTAAATCAATATTTTTAGTATTATCATTTCTTTTTTCCGTACTGATTTTACTTATATCAACCACAATATCACCTCTTAGAAATTTTTGTAAGTCCTAGATAATAAGCTCCTTTTACAGGTTGTTCATCATCTTTACAAATCTCATAATTTATTTTGTATTTATTAAGCTCACTAATTATCGTATCTATAACATGGGGAGCATTTAATAAAAATCCTCCTTTAAATCCAATCATTACATTTTCTTTTTTCTCAAACTTGTTGTAAGCATAAAATGCTTGTCTAGCTAAGTGTTTTCCTTGTGTAACAAATAACTCAATTGCTTCTTTGTTTCCTTCTAATGCAAATTGTGAAATAAATAATGATAATTTTGCGATATCTTTTTTGCTACCATTGTAAACAAAATTCTTAATATCATAATGGCTTTCACAATTAATCTCTTTTAAGATTGCTTTTGATAATAAGGAATACTCCATATCTAATTCGTTTTCCCTAACAATATTTTTTAGGGCGTTGATTGACAGATGATAACTTGATCCTTCATCGCCTAATAAATGTCCAAACCCTCCTAAAATACTACTAACATTATCTTCGCTTTTCATGATAATACTTCCTGTACCACCTAAAATCATAATAACGTTCATATTTCTATTCTTCTTAACTGAATATAGTGCTATTTCAGCGTCATTAGTTAAATTGATACTAGTATTATATTTATCTTTTAAGTAATTTTCATATCCTTTTCCGCTAGGTAGTTTAGATATTCCTGCTATTCCTAACTGAATATGTAATATCTCATCACTTTCATTTAAGCGATTTAGAAGAGCGTCTATCGTATGTTCAATGTTTTTCATTGTTACTTCAACACTTACACTAAAGTTAGCATATCCATTTTCAATTCTAATAATTTCATTTCCTTTTTCATCATATAATGCCCCTAAGGTGTTTGTTCCACCACCATCAATCCCGATATAATATTTACTCATAAGTAATTGGAACCTTTCCTCTTAATATTAGTTCACCTTTTAGATATTCAATTAATACTTTAACTGAATTAGGTGTGTATTCATAAAAACATACATAGTTTTTAATTTGACTTTCGTTAAGGAGATCATAGGGGTTACGCATTGCGATAACATGAAGTTCAATATCTTCTTCTGACATTTCTTTAACTAAATCTAGTTGTGCTCTATAAATATTTCCGTTATATGTGCACACGACTACTTGATCATAATCTTTTGATAATTCTACTGCTTCTTTAATACTTTGTTTTGATACTCTTGAATGAATTTCTAGAGTATCAAACTGTGGTAATTTCTGCTTAACTACGGTAATGATATCATATGATCCATCAGCCTCATCAGCAATTGTCGTTGTTGTTGGTTTAACAGCTATTACTAGTGTTTTACCTTTTTTCATAAACTGTTTCCCACGAATTAGTGTTCCACCATTTCGAACAATGTTATACGACATTTCTTTTGTTTTTTTATTTTCAACAATATTTTCAACTTCACTATATTTCTCAGTAAAATCAATTGTATCTAATTCCTCTTTATATTTTAATACTCTTAATACTCTTTCATTTAAATCTTCTTCACTAAGTTCACCTGAAGATACTGCTTCTTTAATTTTGTTTATTGCTCCAATTTGAAGATTCTCTTGATGTGATAAACAAAGTAAATTTGCACCAGCTTGAACTGCCATTAGTGAACCTTTTTCAGTTGTGTAGTTATCTTGGATTGCCTTCATTTCCATACAATCAGTCATAATTAATCCTTCAAATTTTAACTGATCTCGCAATAATCCTGTTAAACATTTTTTTGAAAGTGTTGTAGGTAAATTATCTTCTGTGTAAGCTGGAAAATTAATGTGAGCGCTCATAATTGCTTTAACGCCGTCATTAATAGCTTTTTTGAAAGGATAAAGTTCTACATTTTCTAGTCGATATCGATCATAACTAATTGTTGGTAAAGCGAGATGAGAATCTAATTGTGTATCTCCGTGTCCTGGAAAATGTTTAGCAGTAGCTATCACATTTTCTTGAAGACCTTTAATAAACTTAGTTCCATACTCACTTACAACTTCAGGGTTATCAGAGAAACTTCTAACACCAATTACAGGATTTTGAGGATTATTATTAACATCTAACACAGGAGCTAAATCAATATTTAGTCCTAGTGATTTTAATTCTTGTCCCATATGTTTTCCTGAAAGATAAGCATTATTACTATCGTCACTTGCAGTAATCGTCATTGCACCAGGGAAGAATGTTCCTCCATTACGTAATCTTGTAACCATTCCACCTTCTTGATCAATACTAATTAAAAGGGGAATCCCTATATTTTCTAGTGCTAATTTTTGCAAGTTCTTTGTTAATGTATGTACTTGTTCCATTGATTTAACGTTTCTTGTAAATAAAATTACGTTTCCTGCACGATAATTTTTTATTAAATTAATCGCATGATTGTTTACCTCAAGTGCATCAAATCCAAACATAATTAACTGCCCTATTTTTTCATCAATAGTTAATTTGTTGATATCATAATCATTCATATAAATGATACCTCTCTTTCACAACTGTAAAGATTTTAGAATCAATTTCTAATTTAGAAATAATCTCATCTAAATTTAGTTTATTTGTTCTTAGGAAGTTGCCACCAGTAAGTAAATCAATCATCGGATGCATACCTTCTTTATAAGGTTTCCTGAAGTTAAATTCTTGGTTGTTTTCTTTAATTAAATGTATTAGAGTATACCCCGTTGCAACGGGCTTAAACTCTTTTTTATTTGTTACAAATATCTCTATTCCTTGACATAAAATATCTTTGTGTTTTGAGAACATCGGAGTAAAGAATAACTTTCTAAATCTTACTCCTTTTAAATCTTTATTTTGCAAGTCTTGAAGTAGTTTATCAACATCAAGCCAAGGTGCTCCAATGATAGAAAATGGCTTCGTTGTTCCTCGTCCTTCTGATACGTTAGTACCTTCAAAAATACAGGTTGTTAAATAAGTAAATGTACTTAAAGGTGTTGGAATATTTGGAGAAGGTAGCACCCATGGTTGTTGTGTATCTTCAAATAACATATCACGACTATAACCATCCATTTTAACAACACTTAATTTACAGTTAATTCCATATTCTTTATTGTATAAGGTAGCCAACTCACCAACGGTAAGTCCATACCTTTGAACTAAAGGATAATATCCTACAAACGATCTAAAATTAATATCTAAAATATTCCCTTCGACTTCACGTCCTCCTACAGGATTCGGTCTGTCAAAAACAATAAACTCTTTATCATTTTCAGCCGCTGCCATCATTGTATAAGCTAAAGTATATATAAATGTATAAAACCGTGCCCCAACATCTTGGATATCAAAACATAATATATCAATATTTTCTAACATTTTAGGTGTAGGTTTTTTAGTTTTTCCATACAGGGAATATACCATACAACCTGTCTTTGGATCGATATAATCATCTAATCTAACACCAGCTTGTAAATCACCTCTAACACCGTGTTCTGGCGAATAAAGAGAAACAAGTTCTGTCTTTTCGTTAAGAATATCAATCGTTGATTTAAAATTACTATTTATACCTGTTGGATTAGTTATTAATCCAACTTTTTTATTTTGAAATAAATGGAGATACTCATCTATCTTATCAATACCTACTTTAATCATTTTTATCACCAAAGTTCGATAGGAAGAAGACGATATCTCTTGTAATTAGGGCGTCAATTAATAATACTAATGAAACACCCATAAATATAAATATCATCGCAGTCGGTGGATAAATTAATAATAAGAATACAGCAGAGTTAACAATCAAAAGTACCAATGTACGGAAATAGAATTTTCCAGCAATAATAAAAGATAGTTTAAACATCGTAAGTAGCCTTGTTCTAGGGTAAACCTTAACTACCACTATCGAACATACTGATACAGCATATAAAGCTGCTAGTAAAGCTAAAGTAACATAATAACCAACTTGATAAAACATTGATGGCTCTGTCTCTAATACGGTTGTATAGTAACGGACATTTAAGAATCCTAAGGTAACACTAAAACCGATGATAAATCCTATCAACATTTTTCTAGTAATATCTTTTTTAAAGTAGCCAAAAAAGCCACTAAACAGTTTAACATTTTCACCTTTTGTATAGTCGTGAAACATGTTATACCCTGCTGAAATAGCTGGATAAATAGTTATTACTGGTAACGAACAAACAATAACCATTAGGTTGATCGTTACCAGTCTAATAATCCAATCAGCAAATACATTAATTTTTGAGTTAACTAACTTTTCAAAATTCATAATAATTCCTCCGTTAGCCTACGATACCTGTTCTTTCAATTGATTCAACAAATTGTTTTTGCACGAATAAATACATAATTAACAATGGTAACATCATTAACAGTGCAGCAACGTTTGAAATAAGCGCTAAGAATAATGGGTTTTCCCAAACATCTTGTCCAATTAAATCTAGTCCACCAGTATAGAATAAAGCAGCGTACATTCCTTCAGCAGCGTTTATTAACTGCATTGTTAATAAAGGAAAATCAATTGAACTTACTTCAAATATTTTAACATAATAAACATCATTCCATTGCCATACAAATGCAAATAATCCTACAGTTATTAATGCTCCACGAGCATTTGGTAACATTACATTCCAGAATGTTCTAAAGACACCAGCACCATCAATCATTGCTGATTCTTCTAGTTCCATTGGTAATCCTCTAAAGAACTGTCTGAAGATGTAAATAAAGATACCACTTCTAATTCCCATTCCTAATCCACTCATCAAATAAATTGACATTTCATTACCAATAAGTCCTAAATCTCTAAAGTATAAATATTGTTGTAATGATAAAGCTTGAGGAGGGATGATAATTGTTAAAATAACTAATATAAATAATATGTTACTACCTCTAAATCTAAGACGACTAAATGCGTACCCAGCTAAAGAAGTTGATAATATTTGTAAAAACATCGAAATTGTACTTAACTTAATTGTATTAATTAAAGCTCTTTTATAGTCTAATACAACAGCTGCAATTTGAACATTCATTAACGACCAATTTTGAGGAATCCATATAACTGCAGGATTATTAACATCCTCTGGTGCTCTTAATGCCATTGAAATCTGTTGAATAGTTGGAAACAAAATAACAAAACATAATCCAAATAATAAGACACTTCTAGCAACAACCATTGAAATTTCTTTTGTCTTTTTAGAACGAACCATTTTATTTTTAGGATCATTAATATTTTCTACGAAGCTCTTATATAAATATTTAATATTATTCATAGTGAGAACCTCCTATCTTAAGTGCTTTAGCAATAAAGGCAAGCGATACCAACATCACGATTATAGTTCCAACATAAATCCATGCCATGGCGGAACTAAGTCCCCAATTCTGATGGTTTAATTCATCACTAATAATATCACTAACTGGAGAGGTTAAAAAGGTATCTACTAAAGCATAAACTGTTACTGTAACAATATGAGGAGTAACATTTGGCAAGGTAATTAACCAAAGCATTTCATAAGACGTTGCACCCTCAATTTTAGCAGCTTCATAAAGATGTTTTGGAACAGATTGAATACTTGCTAAGAATAACAATATTGGTACTCCTGCTAATGATAGAATCGCATATATACGCGATATTAAATCAACTATAAAAGCAATCAACCCAGTTGTCATCCCTGTCTGTAATAGATAGAACTCTAAATCAAAGATTTTATCTATTCCTTGTTCTTCTAGCATTGAAGCAATAGCATCTCCACCACCTAAAGCTGTTGCAATGGCGGCTGAATTTAAGATAACTGGAATAAAGAATATTGCACGAACAAAAGCTCTTCCTTTAAATTCCATATTAAGCATAACTGCAATAAATAAACTAAAGATTAATAAAACAGGTAAATTAATTAAAGCATCAATAGTTGTATTAATTAGTTCTACTTTAAAACTCGTATTTCTAGTTACATGTTCATTGAACGCATAAATATAATTATCTAATCCAATAAACTCTTTTAATATTTCTCCTGATTTAGGCGTTAATTCATAAAAGCTATAACGCAGTGATTCAAAGAAAGGAACCGCAAACAACATTGTAACTCCAATCAACCATGGTAACAAGAAGATAATTCCCCATAGTAATTTTTGTTGTTTATAAGTTAATTCTATTTTCTTTTTAGGAGTAATATTTTCTAAAGGTTTCTTAACTGTCTTTTCAGTCATCTTAGTCCACCTCCACAACGATATAGTTCATGGCAAGTATTTCATCTGTACCAATCGTTACATCACTTAAATTGTAATTAATGATTATTTCTAATCCGTGTGAATAAGTTACTTTATATACATTCGTTTGAAGCTGAATATGTTCAATTAAGTATCCTTCATGAATACCTATATCATCAAGTTCTTTAACCGTATCTTCAATACGATCTAGCCAGTTATTATAATTAGTTGATAAATAGTAATTATATGGCGTATTTCGCAATTCTTTTGAGTCATCATAAGAAAGTGTATATTTGATATTAGATCCTGTTTCAATTACTTTCAAGAAATTATATTGAAAACTTCTAGAAGTAGCTAAATTTAAACTAGCTGTAGAATAATCAACCATTCCTGATAAGACAAGTTGTACTAACGGAATCTGATAATCTAGTATCGCATAAAGCGTTGTTTCTGTTGGTAAATCGGTTATATAATTCGTATAAGGAATCGCAAATCCTAATGGATTTGAAATCATTACTTCTTCTTCAATATTAGATAATAACGACTCTTGAATCCTTAAAGCATCTTGTTTGTATAATTCCTCACCTTTAGTGTAATCCCCACCTAATACAGATCCAAGCATATCAAAAGTTAAATAGTCTTGTTCATAATCAGCACTAAATTCATCCAATATTAATTGTAGATATAATGGATTAATAATGTAGTCATCACTCATATAATTAAATGTTGTTTCACTGTAAGGTAATTTTGATGGCAAATGATAATTAAATAGTAATGATTGTGACCCATCAATTCGACTAGATGTATATCTAAAATTATCAAAAGCTTTATTATATTCTGAAGTTGTCATCAGTCTTACACGAGGATATAAATTGATATTATGAAGTTCTAAATAATCAAGGAAATCAGTATAATCACGTTTTCCTCCTAAGACCTTTTCAACATCAAATCGATCACTAAGTGTAGTCTTCATTCCACCGTTAATCATTCCAGTGTAGATAACATTTATATTATCGATATCTCGTAATAATAATTCATCTAATATAACTTGCGCTTCTTCAAAACTTGTTAAAGAGTTATCCGAGTAATGAGGAACACCTAAAACAAATTCTTTTTGATCGTAAGCACCAATAAATTCAGTTGTTAAGATTGTTTGATTTGTTACGTCATCTCCACTAAACTGTTCATTAGTTATTAAATAATCTTGATATGCATTTGCAATACCAACATAACTATTCGCTGTATCATCTAAGAATATGTACTTAGTTGTAAAATCAGTATGGACAATATTTTTAGTATATAAATCAAGACCATAACTACTATATCCCGAACCTAACGTAATTGATTCATTTTCTCGCATTTTAAACGATACATAAACCTTATTGTAAGAATCTATTCTACCAGATACATCAGCATTTATTGTTGCCATTGTATCACCTTGTGTGATAATAGCTGCAAAAGCTGACGTTTCTTTAACCATTCCATATAACGGAATACTAATTTTTTGTTGTTGCTCTGGCATCTTATAATCTAAGATTGCAAGATCTTCACCGTATAATCTTTTTGAGTATGGCTCTTGGTAAAACTTACCATTATTAAATTCAATTACAGCCCCACTACCGTCAGGTAAAACAATATAACCTTCAGTAGGAACATCCGCTATTTCAGAAACAGCAGTTCCGAAAAGTGGATATAATGAAATACTCGCAATTTTAACATTACCTGGCTCAACAATTGATTCATTAATTATTGTTGTTTCAATACCTTCATCATTTAAAGAAACATTTATTCCTACTTCAAAAGATACTTGTTCGTATTGTTCTGTAAATCCATATGAAGCATTTTCTGCAATTGCTTGTTCTCTTGTATATCCTAATTCTTCATAGAATACTTTAAACAATCTTTTCTTAACTAATTTTGACATATCTTCATATTGTACAATTTCATATACTTGTAGATCTTCATCAAAACCAGTATAAGCAATAGCTTCTAATAAATCTCTACTTTCCATAGCTTCTAATACCGCTTTTGGTAAAAACTTTGGAAAATGTAGGTAATCAATTTCTAAATCTTTAATTAAATAAAGCACTTGAAAACCATCATCAGTATACTTAATCTGGAACGTTCTTTCTCCAGCACTTTCTAATATACTAGAAGGATGATAAATACTATATTTATAATTGTTAATTGTTGCTAAAGACCCAGCACTATTAAAATATGATAACTCTAATGTTGCTTTTTGTTTATCTAAAGCTGAGTTAGTTATTGTCTTCAAAGGGTCTAACTGCCATGGATCTAATGTTGTAGGATTTGACTCCCAAACAATACCGGTAGTTTTGTCAACCACTTTAAAATATGATGTTGTTTCATCTAAATATAACTCGTAATTATTATTACTCGTTACTAATTTATCAGTATTACTTAAAGTTTCAGATTCAACAAATCCATCTTTTGAAAATGCAATTAAATCAGTTTGCGTTGTTGCACTTGGGCTCATATTAAAGGCGAAAAGATATGCCGAAACCAAGATTAACAATAACGCGATAATAATTATTTTATATTTTGTCATATTATTAACCTCCATTTCTACCTCAGTGAGATTTCTTCATATATCGCTACAACAAACGATATAAACTGTTGAATTAAATCAAAGAATAACAATCCTAAGAACATCATAACTAACATTGAAACTACTGTTGCTATAAATGCTAATAGTGTTTTTCCTAATCCATATGCATGGATATTTAATATACCCATAAATAACATCCATCCTGTTGAAACAAATGCCATTGCCATTAGTAACTCATAAAATGCAATTTCTTCTAATGTTAATAAATTTGATAAGATAACACTTGGGAACCCAATAATAACGATTGGGAATAACGCATACCCTGTAACCATTAATATTTCTTTATATGTTCCTTTACCTTCCATCAATGTTGTCACAGACCAGTTCCCAACAGTAAATAATACAATTAGTAAAATTACTGCGAAAATTTCTTGTAAACTATTTAACATTAACGGATTGTTTTCATTAATAATAAATCCTTCATATTGAAACTGGAAAATTCTAAAGAACGCAAATAATACTATAAAAACGATTGCGACTGAAAGTTTTCCTTTTTTATATCTTTTAAATTCTTCAAATCCATCAAACGGATGGAGCAAAACATATTTTGGAAATTTAATAAAATCATTGTAAATTGTTTTAAGTTTAGTCATCATATAAAATCGATCCTCCTTTTTTATAAGTTGAATAGATTTTAAGTCCTATTACCCCACCAGCTATCAAGACAATAGACCCCAGTATTAGTCCAAAATTAGCTTCAAGAATTTCATTTCGATACCCTTTAAAAGCTTTTGAGTAATAGTATGTGTCATGTCCTAATTTAAAATATTCCATTGCTTCTTCATATTTTTCTTGGCGTAATAATAATTTACCAATTCCGTTAAAAGCAATCTCATAGTTAGAATTAATCTTAACTACTTCTTCCCATATTAAAGCTGCTTTTTCAAATTCTCCTTCATCGTGATAAGCAATTGCTTGGTTAACATATGCTCCAAATTCAGTTAATTGATAGATAACAATTGTTTTCGTTCCACGATCTAAAATTAATAAATCATCACCAAAATAATCAATTGCTACACCTTCACTAAATTTATCACTTTGCGATCCTTCATCACCATTAATATAAAGCAAGTTACCTTCTCTATCATAAGTAAATAATCGTGATCTTTTTTGATCTAAAACTGTGTAAATACCATTATTAGTACTACTAATATCAATCAATTCACTTGGACCATCAATAACATAATTATTTGATCCAATAACAAAGTGAATATCTCCTTTTGGAGGAAAGTATCCATTTCTCTTAATAACGTCAACACCTTTAGGATTAATTAACTGAATCGGATTATCAGTATTATTTTCCGAAGTTTTTGATGTTGCGTAAATAAAACT
>LGOV01013878.1_pt1 | contig 13282 bp, 9 predicted proteins | sample 469881 | NCBI WGS metagenome assembly LGOV01 (sample SAMN03857199, study PRJNA290197) | marine sediment metagenome | biome: marine cold seep biome; feature: cold seep; material: marine sediment; isolation source: sample #5579, elevator 3A push core 41 containing 12 cm of sediment... ...
TCACCGATCATGATGATCGACTGCGTTTCCGGATCGGCCAGGAACATCTCGAGGATATCGATATGTTCGGACCCTTTGATGGGGTCGCCGCCGATGCCAACAGCTGTGGACTGGCCCAGACCCAGATCGGATGTCTGTTTCACTGCTTCATAGGTTAGCGTGCCCGAGCGCGAGACAACGCCGCAGGTGCCGCGCTTGTGGATGTGGCCCGGCATGATGCCGATTTTGCATTCGCCTGGGGTGATAACACCTGGGCAGTTGGGGCCAATCAGACGTACGCCCAGCTCGTCGCACTTCACTTTCGCTTCGAGCATATCCAGCGTGGCGATGCCTTCGGTGATGCACACAATCAGCTTGATACCGGCGTTCGCCGCTTCAAGGATCGAATCTTTACAGAACGGCGCAGGTACGTAGATAACGCTGGCTTCCGCACCGGTTTTCGCTACCGCTTCTTTCACGGTATTGAAAACGGGCAGACCGAGGTGCTCTTGGCCGCCTTTACCCGGCGTAACACCACCGACCATTTGCGTACCGTAGGCAATCGCCTGCTCGGAGTGGAACGTGCCTTGGCCACCGGTAAAGCCCTGGCAGATGACCTTGGTGTTCTTATCGATCAGGATGCTCATTACTTGCCCTCCGCCGCTTTAACGACCTGCTGAGCCGCGTCGGTCAGACTGGTAGCCGCGATGATGTTCAAACCGCTCGATGCTAGTTTTTCAGCACCCAGCTCGGCGTTGTTACCTTCCAGACGTACGACAACCGGTACGTTGACACCCACTTGCTCAACGGCACCGATAATGCCTTCAGCAATCATGTCGCAACGTACGATACCGCCGAAAATGTTAACCAGAACGGCTTTAACATTGTCGTCAGAGAGGATGATTTTGAACGCTTCTGCCACGCGCTCCTTGGTGGCACCACCGCCAACGTCCAAGAAGTTAGCGGGCTTGCCGCCGCTCAGGTTGACGATGTCCATGGTGCCCATGGCCAAACCTGCGCCATTAACCATGCAGCCGATGTTGCCATCAAGCGCGACATAGTTAAGTTCCCACTTCGCCGCATCGGCTTCACGCTGATCTTCTTGCGAAGGGTCACGCATGGCCTGCAGATCAGGGTGACGGTATAGGGCATTGCTATCCAGACCCAGTTTGGCGTCGAGGCAGTGCAGATTACCCTCTTCAGTGACGACCAGCGGGTTAATTTCCAACAGCGCCAGGTCTTTGTCGTGGAACAACTGAGACAGACCCAGGAAAATCTTGGTGAACTGCTTGATCTGGTCGCCCTTTAGGCCCAGCGCAAAGGCTAGTTCACGCGCTTGGTACGGCTGTGCGCCGACCAGCGGATCGATTTCGGCTTTGAGAATCTTTTCCGGCGTCTCTTCTGCAACCGTCTCGATCTCAACACCACCTTCGGTAGAGGCCATAAAGACCACACGACGGGTAGTACGGTCAACCACGGCACCGAGATACAGCTCATCGGCGATGTCAGTACAGGTCTCAACCAAAATCTTGGCAACCGGCTGACCTTTTTCGTCAGTCTGGAAGGTTACCAGATTTTTACCCAGCCACTGCTCAGCAAATGCTTTGGCTTCAGCCGGGTCTTTAATCAGCTTAACGCCACCCGCTTTACCACGGCCACCGGCGTGAACCTGGGCTTTAACCACCCACATGTCACCACCGATTTTTTTGCAAGCCTCTTCCGCTTCTTCGGGCGTGTCGACTGCAAAGCCTTTAGACACTGGTAGACCATAGTCGGCAAACAGCTGTTTACCTTGATACTCGTGAAGATTCATCGATTCATGCCATTGGTTGCATGTGACTCGAACGATGACCCGTATTCTTTTAAGAGCAGCCTTGCAAGAGCGGTCTTAAAAGAACGGGTCATCCCCGTTCTTTCGATCTTTGTGGATTAAGACAAAGCCGAAAGTTTGCGCCACCCTTAGAAGGTGGCGCTTCGTTGTTGCTTACTGAATTACTTACGCTTCTTGCGATTGGCCATATGAATCGCGTGGCCATCTACCGCAAGCGCTGCTTCGTGGACAGCTTCCGACATGGTCGGGTGTGCGTAGCAGGTTAACGCCAGGTCTTCGGCGCTAGAACCGAATTCCATGGCAATCACGCCTTGGGCAATCATCTCGCCAGCGTGTTGACCCACGATGTGCATACCGAGAATACGGTCAGTTTCCGCATCGGCGATAATTTTGGCACTACCTTCGGTGGCGTTATTAGCCATCGCGCGGCCACTTGCCGCGAAGGGGAAGGTGCCGGTTTTGACTTCGATGCCTTTCGCTTTGGCGTCTTGTTCAGTCATACCGACCCACGCGACTTCCGGATAGGTATAAATGACGCTAGGGATCGTATCGTAGTTCATCTCGGCCTTATGGCCAGCGATGATATCTGCCACCATGATGCCCTCTTCAGACGCTTTGTGCGCCAGCATCGGGCCGCGTACACAGTCACCGATAGCGTAAACGCCCGGGACGTTGGTACGGCACTGGTCGTCGACAAAGATAAAGCCGCGTTCATCCAGCTCAATGCTGACACCGTCGGCGATGACGCCTTTGGTGTAGGGACGACGACCAACACAGACGATGAGCTTATCAAAGGTCATCTCTTGTTCGCCGTTGGCATCGCTGTACTTCACAACGACTTCTCCGCCTTTGACTTCAGAACCGGTGACGCGAGCGCCCAGTTTGATATCCAGTCCCTGCTTCTTGAGCAGCTTCTGCGTCTCTTTGGCGACTGTGGCGTCTACCATCGGCAGAAAGCCGTCCATTGCTTCAAGCACGGTGACTTCTGAGCCCAGACGGTTCCATACGCTGCCCAGCTCAAGACCGATGATGCCGGCACCAATCACGCCCAAACGCTTGGGTGTTTCGGTGAATTCCAGCGCGCCGGTAGAGTCGACAATCAAGCCTTCGGTCAACGGGGTCGGCGGAATTTCCACCGGTACTGAGCCCGCAGCGATAACGATGTTATCGGCATCATAGGTGGTGGTATTGCCGTCGTTGTCAGTGACCTCAACCTGCTTGCCAGACACCACTTTACCGGTACCTTCGATCGCAGTAACGCCATTGGCCTTAAACAAGCCAGAGATGCCGCCGGTCAAGTTCTTAACGATCTTGTCCTTGCGCGCCATCATCTTGGTAACGTCCATGGAGACGTCGCTGGCCTGAATGCCCATATCGTCGAAATCGTGCTTGGCTTCAACGAACTTATGGGATGCTTCAAGCAGCGCTTTAGACGGAATACAGCCCACGTTCAAGCAGGTGCCACCGTGGACAACATTGCCTTCTTTACCGATCCATTTTTCAATACAGGCCGCTTTTAGGCCCATTTGTGCAGCGCGAATGGCGGCGACGTAACCGCCAGGGCCGGCACCGATAACGATCACATCAAACTTATCAGCCATGTTGGCTCCTTTAGCTTGCTGGCCTCCCCCCATTTTAACTCGAACCGGGCGGGAGGCTGTGTGCGATTGCAGATATATCCTAGTTAAGCATCAGCGTACTGAATCAATATGACGCTTACGTTTTTTTAGATATCTAGCAGCAGACGTGCCGGGTCTTCCAGCAATTCTTTTAGAGTAACCAAGAATTGAACGGCGTCTTTGCCGTCGATCATACGGTGGTCGTAAGAGAGCGCCAGATACATCATCGGGCGAATCTCGACCTTGCCGTTGATGGCCATCGGACGATCCTGGATTTTGTGCATGCCCAGAATGGCAGTTTGCGGCGGGTTGATAATTGGGGTCGACATCAACGAGCCAAAGGTACCGCCGTTGGTGATGGTAAAGGTGCCACCGATCATGTCGTCCATGCCCAACTTGCCGTCACGACCACGCTTGCCGAAATCGACAATCTTGCGCTCGACGTCAGCAATTTTCATGCTGTCGGTGTCACGCAGTACCGGTACGACCAAACCACGGTCGGTGGATACAGCAACGCCGATATCCTGGTAACCGTGATAAACGATGTCGGTGCCGTCGATAGAGGCGTTCACATCCGGATAACGCTTGAGCGCTTCTGAAGCCGCTTTTACAAAGAAGCCCATAAAGCCCAGCTTGATATCGTGAGCTTTTAAGAACGTCTCTTTGTACTGCGCACGTAGGGCCATGATCTCGGTCATGTCCACTTCGTTGTAGGTAGTCAGCATCGCCGCGGTTTGCTGCGCCTGAACCAAGCGCTTGGCGATGGTCTGACGCAGACGACTCATCGGTACGCGCTTCTCGATGCGCTCACCCTCGGCAGCCGGTGCAGCGGCAGCTTTCGCTGGTGCAGACGATTTTGCTGTTTTCTTGGCAGAACCGTCTTTGACCGCTTTCTGAACGTCTTCTTTCAAGATACGGCCACCTTTACCGGTGCCCTCAATCTTGGCAACGTCCAGGTCGTGCTCGGCAACCATTTTACGTGCGGCTGGAGCGAGGATTTTGTCACCTACTTTCTCGTCGGCGCCATCGTCATCGCTGCTATCTGCTTTAGCGGACGCTGAATCACCACCGCTTTCGCTACCACTGTCACCACCCGCCCCTTCGGTGAAGGTCGCGAGAATCGCTTCAGATTCAACTTGGCTACCCTCTTCGGCTTTAATTTCAGCCAGGGCGCCATCGGCCGGAGCGACCACTTCCAGCACAACCTTATCGGTTTCGATGTCGGCCAGCACGTCATCGCGCTTCACCGCTTCACCGACTTTTTTGTGCCAAGTTGCCACGGTGCCTTCCTGGATTGACTCAGGGAAGCTGGGGGCTTTTACGTCGTGTTGCTTGCCGCCACCGCTGGCTTGTTTCTCTTTTTTCTTACCTTCGGATTTCTCTTCGGATTTCTCTTCAGACTTTTTAGCGCTGTCATCGCCAGAAGGTTTCTCTTCTTTTTTGCTGTCAGACGCGCTGCCTTCGCCGATTTTGCCCAGCACCTGTTCTGACTCAACCGTATCGCCCTCTTCGGCCATTACGTCGGTCAGGGTACCCGCTTCCGGTGCGACGACTTCCAGCACCACTTTGTCGGTTTCGATCTCAACAATCAGCTCGTCACGCTCAACGCTGTCACCCGGCTTTTTATGCCACGCCGCCACTGTGCCTTCGGCAACGGATTCCGGAAAGGTTGGCGCTTTGATCTCAGTAGCCATGTCGTTTCCCTTATATGTTCTCTAAATCCGGTGGTCGCTTATAAATTAAAAGCGTCTTCCACCAGCTGGCGCTGCTGTTCAGTGTGGACGGACATATAACCAGCTGCTGGAGCAGCAGAGGCAGGACGTCCCGCAAATTTCAACTCGCGACCAAGGCCATCTTTCAGCATATCGGCCACTGCACGCATATTGTGCTGGCTGGAGTACCAAGCGCCCTGATTAAGCGGCTCTTCCTGGCACCACACAATGTCTTCTACGTTGGTATAGTCTTGCAGCGCTTCCAGAAGCTCTTCTTTCGGGAACGGATAGAGCTGCTCAACACGTAAGATTGCCGTGTCATGACGCTCATTCTCAGCGCGCCAAGCGGCTAAGTCGTAGTAGACCTTACCAGCACATAGCACAACGCGTGTGACCTTCTCCGGCGTCAAATCCGCCTGGTCGGCGAGCACCATGTGGAACTTGCCGTGGGCGAGATCTTCAAGGCTCGAAATCGCTTCTTTGTGACGCAGCAGCGATTTAGGTGTCATCACCACCAGCGGTTTACGCAGCGGACGAATCACCTGACGACGCAGTAGATGATAAATCTGTGCGGGCGTGGTGGGTACGCAGACCTGCATATTGTGCTCAGCACACATTTGTAGGAAGCGCTCCAAGCGCGCCGAAGAGTGCTCCGGGCCCTGGCCTTCGTAGCCGTGTGGCAACAGCATGGTTAAACCACACACCCGGCCCCACTTCGTTTCACCCGAGGAGATGAACTGATCCACGACCACCTGGGCGCCGTTAAAGAAGTCACCAAACTGCGCTTCCCAGATCACCAAGTCATTCGGCGCAGTGGTTGAGTAGCCGTACTCAAATGCCAACACCGCTTCTTCCGAAAGGAAGGAGTCATGAATGGTGAAACGCGGCTGACCATCGGCCATATTCTGCAGCGGAACATAGGTAGTGCCATCTTTCTGGTTATGCACCACCGCATGACGGTGGGAGAAAGTACCGCGCCCAACGTCTTGCCCGGTAATCCGGATCGGGTGGCCCTGCTCTAGCAGCGTGGCGTAGGCTAGCGTTTCCGCAAAACCCCAGTTAAGTGCCAAACCACCAGCCTGCATTTTACGCCGGTCTTCATAAATCTTGGCCACTTGGCGCTGCACTTCGACGCCATCCGGCACTTCACACATGCGAGCCGCTAACTGCTGCAGACGCTTCATATCAAACGTCGTGTCGGCATCACCAGACCATTCGTGACCCAGGTAAGGCGCCCAGTCAACGAACAGAGAAGCGTTGGGCTCTTGCACCAGGGCATTGGCAACGTGGTTGCCTGCCACGAGGTCATCACGATAGGTTTCGATCATCGCTTTAGCGGACTCTTCAGAGAGCACGCCCTGATCAACCAAGCGCTTGGCGTACAGCGAGCGCGCAGAAGGGTGATCTTTGATCTTGGAGTACATCATCGGCTGCGTGCCTGACGGCTCGTCAGCTTCGTTGTGGCCACGGCGACGATAGCAAACGAGATCGATCACCACATCCTTTTTGAACTGCTGGCGATAGTCGAGAGCGACCTGGGTGGCGTGCAGCACTGCGTCCGGGTCATCGCCATTGACATGAAAAATAGGCGCTTGAACCATCTTGGCAATATCAGTGCAGTATTCGGTAGAGCGTGCATCCAGCGGATGCGAGGTGGTGAAGCCCACTTGGTTGTTAATCACAATGTGGACGGTGCCACCGGTTTTATAAGCACGGGTCTGAGACATCTGGAATGTCTCCATCACCACGCCTTGACCGGCAAACGCCGCATCCCCGTGGACGTTGATCGGCAGTACCTTACTGCCCTCTTCGTCGTTACGGCGATCTTGGCGGGCACGCACCGAACCCTCTACGACAGGCGCGACAATTTCCAGGTGCGACGGGTTAAACGACATCGCCAAATGGACTTCGCCGCCCGGGGACATGACATTCGAACTGAAACCCTGGTGGTACTTCACATCACCTGAGCCGCGCTCGATGACTTTCTTGCCGTCGAACTCATCAATCAAGTCAGCTGGGTTTTTACCCAAAATATTGACTAGCAGATTGAGTCGACCACGGTGCGCCATACCGATGACCACTTCCTTGGTGCCGTAACCGCCAGCACGCTGGATAAGCTCGTCCATCATCGGCACAAACGATTCGCCGCCTTCAAGACCGAAACGCTTGGTACCTGGATACTTGGATGCCAGGTAATTCTCCAAACCTTCGGCGGCCGTCAAACGCTCCAACACGTGCTTGCGCACGTCGGCACTGAAATCAGGCGCACTGCGTACCTNNGTTGTAGCCAGCGTTTCTCTTCCGTATCGACGATATGCATGATCTCGCAGCCGATCGAGCGGCAGTAAGTACGCTCCAACGCATCTACGATGTCACGCAGTGGCGCTTTGTCGATACCTAAAAAGAAAGAACCGGTTTGGAACTCGGTATCCAGATCAGCTTTTGAAAGCTGATGAAAGGACAGATCGAGATCGGGTACGGGGGTGGGATTACGCAGCCCTAGCGGGTCGATATTGGCCTTTTGATGGCCACGGAAGCGGTAAGCGTTAATCAGCTGCAGGACTTTTACCTGCTTTTTGTTTTCACCGCTATCGGCAGCGGCGACTACCCGGCCCGGGCGACTTTCGCGCCCCAACTGGTAGAACTGATCACGCACGGGGCTAAGTGGAACATCGTGGGAGGCACTGCCCTCGGGGCGCGGCAACTCATCAAAATAGCTGCGCCATTCGTCAGGGACAGACTCAGGATCGGCGAGGTACTGCTCGTAAAGCGCTTCCACGTAGTGAACATTGCCGCCACTAACGTGAGAGGAACGCCACATCAACTCCATTATGCCTTGTTGCATCTCTCGGTCACCCTGCACTGATGGGGTGGTATCGGTATCGTCGCAAACATGCGGCGACATCGCTATTGCCCTGCCGGCGGGGCGGGACATTTGCCGGCGGCGCCGGCCAACGGCCGGAAACCCTGTTCGTCTAGCTATTCTTCATCTAACACTTTATGTCGCATCTAGCGTTCATAGTGTGTTTCTAGCGGTCATACGATGTTTCGTCTTCAGTTCATGCTCGAAAGCCGGTACCCCAGGCACCGGCTTTCAAACTTGTCTGATCAACGGTGCGGCGTGACGCCGCACCGCGTGACAAACCCTATGATAACAAGCGAAGCGCCATGATTTAAGTGGCATTATCACCCAACTTAAGTGGCAGGCGCATTTTTACTAAGATGTCATAGGCTTAGGTAGCATCAGCAAGTAACATTTCGCGAATTTTACCAATTGCCCGGGTAGGGTTGAGCCCTTTTGGGCACACCGCAACACAGTTCATGATGCCACGGCAACGGAACACCGAGAACGGATCTTCCAAGTTGCTCAACCGCTCGCTGGTAGCCGTGTCACGGGTATCGGCCAGGAAGCGGTAAGATTGCAGCAAACCAGCAGGGCCGACAAACTTCTCGGGGTTCCACCAGAACGACGGGCAAGACGTTGAGCAGCATGCGCACAGAATACACTCATACAAGCCATCTAGCTTGTCGCGCTCTTCTGGCGACTGTAGGCGCTCAATGGCAGGCGGTGGCGTGTCGTTTTGCAGGTACGGCTGAATACGCTCGTACTGCTTATAGAACAAGCCCATATCGACGACCATATCGCGAATAACCGGCAAGCCCGGCAGCGGGCGCAGGGTCAGCTTGTTGTTTTTGACAACATCTGACAGCGGCGTGATACACGCCAAGCCGTTTTTGCCGTTCATGTTCATGCCGTCTGAACCGCAGACGCCTTCACGGCAGCTGCGACGAAACGCCAAACCGCTGTCTTGTTCCTTCATCATATGAAGAACATCCAGCACCATCACATCGCGGCCTTTAGTATCGACCTGAAACTCTTGCATGTAAGGTGCGGAGTCGGTTTCCGGATTGTAACGGTATACGGATACCTGAAGATTGGACATAGTGACTCCCTCTCGTCTATGCGGCGTTTAGTAGGTACGAACCTTAGGCTCGAACGTATCAACGGTTTTCGGCTTGAAGTTAACGTCGCGTTTTTTCAGCTCTTTCGTCGCCGGGAAGAAGAGCGAATGCTTCAGCCAGTTGACGTCATCACGGTCTGGATAGTCGTAGCGCGAGTGGGCGCCGCGGCTCTCTTTACGCTCAAGGGCAGCGATCGCCGTCGCTTCTGCCACTTCCATCAAGTTATCAAGTTCCAGTGCTTCTACACGGGCAGTGTTGAAGGCATTGGACTTGTCAGGCAAGTGGGCATTGGCGATGCGCTCACGCAGTAGCGCTAGCTTGTCGACGCCTTCCAGCATGTTTTTCTCTTCGCGGAATACGCCGAAGGAGGTCTGCATGATTTCCTGAAGCTCAGCTTTCAGCTCAGGAATACTTTCACCACCTTCAGACTCATTCCAGCGCGTGATCCGCTTCATGGCCGACTCAATATCAGACTCGGAAGCGTCCAGGTACTCAATGCCTTCGTTCAGGGCGCCTTCAATAAACATGCCTGCGGCACGCCCGAAGACCACGAGATCCAGCAGCGAGTTACCGCCCAAGCGGTTAGCACCGTGAACAGATACGCATGCTGCTTCACCACAGGCAAACAGGCCGTTAACGATATGATCGTTACCGCTTTCGTCCATGGTAATCGCCTGACCATGAATGTTGGTCGGTATACCGCCCATCATGTAGTGGCAGGTCGGTACGACCGGGATCGGGTCTTTTGCCGGATCGACGTGAGCAAACGTCTTAGAAAGCTCAACGATACCGGGTAGGCGCTTACCAAGTACTTCTTCACCCAGGTGATCGAGCTTCAAGAAGACGTGATCGCCCTTCTCGCCACAGCCACGACCTTCCAGAATTTCCATGACCATCGAACGAGCAACAACGTCGCGGCCCGCCAAATCTTTGGCGTTCGGCGCATAACGCTCCATAAAGCGCTCGCCGTCTTTATTGATCAGATAGCCACCCTCACCGCGACAGCCTTCTGTGACCAGCGTGCCCGCACCGTAAATACCGGTCGGGTGGAACTGCCACATTTCCATGTCCTGCATCGGGAAGCCCGCACGCAGCGCCATGCCAATGCCGTCACCGGTGTTGATCAACGCATTGGTTGTGGAGGCATAAATGCGGCCTGCACCACCGGTAGCGAGCACCGTGGCCTTGGATTTAACGTGCACCACTTCACCTGTCTCGATGCACATGGCAATACAACCGACCACGTCACCGCTGGCATTTTTGACTAAATCCACCGCGTACCACTCATTGAGGAACACGGTATTGTTCTTCAAGTTATTCTGGTAAAGGGTGTGCAACAGCGCGTGGCCGGTACGGTCAGCAGCGGCACAGGTACGAGCTGCCTGGCCACCTTCACCGAAGTTCTTCGACTGACCGCCAAACGGGCGCTGATAAATGCGACCGTTATCCAAACGCGAGAACGGCAGGCCCATATGCTCGAGCTCGAATACCGCTTTCGGGCCTTCAGAGCACACATACTCCGCCGCGTCCTGGTCAGCGATATAATCGCCGCCTTTAACGGTGTCGTACATGTGCCAGCGCCAGTCATCATTCGGGTCATCGGACGCAATCGCGCAGGTAATACCACCCTGGGCAGAAACGGTGTGAGAGCGGGTCGGGAAAACTTTCGATAACACGGCCGTCTTTTTACCGGACTTCGCCAGCTCCAGAGCGGCTCGCAGGCCAGAGCCACCGCCACCAATGATAATGGCGTCAAACGTCAGGCTACGCAGATTAGACATGTAATCAAGCTCCCCACAAAATTTGAATGCCCCACACCAAGTACACGAAAATGCCCAAGATGATGACAGCTTGGACACCCACGCGCAGGCGAGTGGACTTGAGATAGTCGGTGGTGACGGTCCACAGGCCGATCCAGGCGTGTGCGGCTAAGGCGACGAACGCCAGTAGCGAGAAAATCCGCATCCACGTCTGGCTGAACAGACCGCTCCACGTGTAGTAATCGAGGTTCGGATTAAACAGCAGAAAGGCAACGATAAAGACCGTGTAGAGGGCCAAAATAACAGCAGAAACGCGCTGCATCAGCCAGTCAGAAAGCCCACTACGGCCAAAACTTGTAATGTTAGTTACCATACCCAAACTCCTGCCAGAATAATCAGAACAGCGCTGACCACGACGGTGATCTGCGCTTTTTTAACGCCACCCTCAAGGGTTACCCCAATATCGGCATCCATCAGCAGGTGCTTGATACCTGCTACAAAGTGGAATGCCAGTGCGGATAACAACCCCCAAGCAATCAACTTAGCCAAAAAATTATTGGCCAGTGCATCGCTAACGGCGTCGAAACCCGCAGGAGATGACAAGGACTTGCCCAGCGCCCAAAAAGCGAAAATCAGGCCAACGAACAGGATGACACCCGTGATGCGGTGTGTGATCGACGTCAGCGCCGGCAGTGGGAAATGTATCGTAGTAAGGTCTAGGTTTACGGGTCGTTTGCTATTCACGGCTTTGTACACACTCTCTTGGCCCGCTCTGCGACAGGTCGGGCATGGCCCGAGCGGGCGGTGGTTGCTGGAAGGGGCTCGGCCGTTGCCAAGTCGGGCACGACCACCTACCTGCCGGTCGCGCGCCGTGGATTATAAGAACCTTCGCCCTCGCTTACAAACCGAACTCAGCCCTAACTCGACTATGGTGCAAGAAAATTGTCCGCATCCTGAGTCGATTTTGCGCTGCAGCATGGTTATAGTGACAGTAGATTAGCAATTTGATAAGCCTGTTAACATATCATGTTAGCCTATCGTCAATCTTCTGACGTTTCGCCATAATGTAGGCTTTTTCATCGTATACAAAAACTATTCAAAGCAACAATATTTGTACAACCTGAAGCTAGCGCTTAGGCTAATTGACAAAATGTCGCACACTTCTATAGTGGGCAAGCCTTTTCGCCGGCGCGGTATGCGCAGCAATGACTTTACGTCCCAACCCGAATTCGAAAGGAGGCCAGCATGGCTGACAGGAAAGCGACATTGACGGTAGACGGTCTGGATAAACCGATCGAGCTACCCATGTATTCCGGCACACTTGGCCCCGACGTCATCGACGTACGCGGTTTAGGCGCTGAAGGCCTGTTCACCTACGACCCCGGCTTTATGGCCACCTCTTCCTGCCAGTCTGCCATCACTTATATTGATGGCGGCAAGGGCGTGCTGCTACACCGCGGCTACCCGATTGATCAACTGGCCAAAGAGTCCAATTTCGTAGAAGTGTGCTACACCCTGCTGTTTGGTGAGTTACCCAACGACGAGCAATACGCGGATTTTGAATCGCGCATTCGCAACCACACCATGGTTCACGATCAGATCAACAACTTCTTTAAAGGGTTCCGCCGTGATGCGCACCCGATGTCTATTTTGTGCGGTGTAGTGGGTGGCTTAGCGGCCTTCTACCACGACCACATGGACATCACTCAAGAGGAAGATCGTGTGATCAGCGCGATCCGCCTGATCGCCAAGATGCCTACACTAGCGGCAATGTCCCATAAGTATAATGTGGGTCAGCCCTTTAACTACCCGCGCAACGACCTGACCTATGCAGAGAACTTCCTCTACATGATGTTCAGCAACCCTTGCGAAGAGTACAAAATCAACCCGGTATACGCGAAAGCCATGGATCGCATCTTCATGCTGCACGCGGATCACGAGCAGAATGCCTCTACCTCGACTGTACGCTTGGCAGGCTCCACAGGTGCCAACCCGTTCGCTTGTATTAGCGCAGGTATCGCGGCACTTTGGGGCCCCGCTCATGGCGGCGCCAACGAAGCCGTGCTGGCCATGCTTGACGAAATCGGTGAAGACTCCGAAGAGAACATCCAGCGCTTTGTTGATAAAGCCAAGAATAAGGGGGAAAGTGTTGATCAAAATATGATGGAAGATCAATCAAATGACTTTCTTTTATCGTCTTTTGAACTTGAAAATATGGTACTATCTCAATTGGCTCAAAAGAATAAAGAACCTTGGACCGTTTTTGTGGATGCTTACAGCAAACTTAAGGATGAAGAGAAACCCCTCTTTAAAGGTGTTGTTCAAGACGTTAAAAAAGCGGCCTCAAATGTTCTTTCTGGTATTGACAATCCATTTGAGGATATTGGATCACTTCCTTACATACCCTCGGTTGTACCG
>LGOV01008967.1_pt1 | contig 13268 bp, 12 predicted proteins | sample 469881 | NCBI WGS metagenome assembly LGOV01 (sample SAMN03857199, study PRJNA290197) | marine sediment metagenome | biome: marine cold seep biome; feature: cold seep; material: marine sediment; isolation source: sample #5579, elevator 3A push core 41 containing 12 cm of sediment... ...
AAACCGCCGACAGCTGCTGGTCGTTGAGATACATATTCTTTTCTTTTTGTAAATATTCTATATAGTTCAATTTATTCTCCAAATCTATTGCTGTTGTAACACTACCTATTTTAACACATAATCATCAAATCTACATTATTAATAAAAGTCAAAGCCGTTAAAAAATATCAGACCATGGATAAATAAAAGTCTATCCAGGAATACTTCCCGGCCTTATCTATATTATAGAATCATTATATGGTTGATTCTTTATTTGTCTTTCGCTGATGCCAGAGCCTTGTCTACAATATTAGTTGGCATATTCTTTTCCTTTTCCCAGCCTTTGAATATTTTTCTTAAATCCGTTATAAGCCAAGGTCCAATTATCATTATTGACAATACCTCAGCCATTATGAATGCATACCATACATAATCAAGTCCTCCAAATCTAGCAAGAAGCCATGCAAAAGGAAGCAAGAAGACCATCTGTCTTGCAAAAGATGCAATTAGACTAATATATCCCTTTCCTAAGGATTGGAAGGTAATTGAGAATGTTATTCCCACTGCCGCCATTGGAAGACAGATGGACATTCTCTTAAGAGCCATTGTACCAACTCTCACCATTTCTGGAGAAGCATCAAACAACGAAAGGAGCTGTTTTGGAAACAGGTTCATAACTGCTGTTCCTATTACCATTATCATGAATGCAAATTTTACAGTGACTTTCAAGCTTTCCACCATTCTGTCCTTGTTTTTTGCACCATAGTTGTAACCCATTATAGGCATGTATCCCTGTGTAAGTCCGAATACAGGCATAATTATAAGTGACTGGAGTTTGTAATATACTCCAAGTACCGCAACAGCAGTTGAACTGAATCCTATAAGAATAAGATTAAGTCCCGATACCATTACAGAACCAAGGGATTGCATAATTATTGCAGGCAATGCAACAACATAAATGTCTTTTAGAATCTTTCTGTCTGGCTTAAAACGCATTAGATCTATTTCAACTGCATGCCTTCCGTTCCTTATTACAAGTACTATATATATGAAACTAAGAATCTGTCCTGTAACAGTTGCTATTGCCGCTCCCCTTATTCCCATTGCCGGCACACCAAAATAGCCGAAAATGAATATAGGATCAAGGATGATGTTTGATATGGCACCAACAAGCATTGCCTTCATGGGATGCATCATGTCTCCTGTTGCCTGGAGAGTACTCATACCCGCCTGGGCTATGAACCTGCCGAAGGAAAATACCATAACTATGCTTATATACTGAGTTGTAAGATTGATTAGATTAGCATCGTCTGTAAATACCGATACTGTATTCCTTGCGAAAAACAATCCAAAAATCAATACTGCTATGGAATACACGATATTTATGACAAATCCATGGTTAGCAGCTCTTGTGGCTGAAGGATTGTCGTGTTCTCCCAGTCTTCTCGATATGAGAGATGTTATTCCAGCGCTTGTTCCCATGGCAAGAGCTATGATTACAAGTTGAAGAGGAAATGCCAAAGATACTGCAGTAAGTGCATCCTCTCCTATCCTTGATACATAAATACTGTCCACTACATTATAAAGAGCCTGAATAACCATTGATATAATTGCCGGTATCGACATTGACAACACCAGCTTTTTAACAGGCATTGTTTCCATTTTATTTAATTTCTTATTCATCTAAACACCTTCTTTAATATTATCAAACATTCTTGTTAGATAATCTATTGTATTCTTTTTTTCATCTTCATCAAAATCATTGAAAAGTTTATCCTCCAGATAATATACAACTTCCAAGGATTTTCCCTTTAAGTTTCTCCCGCTTTCAGTTAGATAAACCATCTTGGCTCTTCCATCTTCCGCACAGATTTTTCTATCAATCATTCCTTTTTTTTCAAGCTGCTCGATGAGCTTTGTAAGTGACGGTGCCCTTACACTTAACTGTCTCAATATGTCTGACTGGGAAAGTCCGTCTTCTTCCCACAAACATCTAAGAACCTTGTTTTGCGATGATGTTATTCCATATTTTAAAAGCTTTTCATTTCTTTTCATTTGAAATGCATGGTCTATCGAACAGATTAAATATCCCGGCATTTTAAATTTGTCTGCCATAAAATCTCCTTTATAATTCCAAGGGTTCAAAACCCAATAATTTTATTTAGTTAGTTAAGTAAGTAGTTAATATAACATCTCCTTAATTCAATGTCAACACATAAAAACAAGATAATATTCAAGTATTTCTCAGTTTGAAAACAGCTCCCTAATATGAATACGATTTCATAATTTCCCAAAAATCTGTTATAATAAAGAAAAAACCAAAGGAAAGGAGTACTGAATATGAATGATGTTATTAAAGCCATAAAGGACAGAGTCTCTTTAAGGAGTTATAAAGACATGGACATTTCGAAAGAAGATCTTGATATGATAATCGATAGCGCCATGCAAGCTCCTACTGCCGGGAACATGATGCTTTATTCAATTCTGGTAATCAAGGACCAGGAAACAAAGGAATTGCTGAGCAAGTCTTGCGATAATCAACCTTTCATTGCCAAGGCTCCCGTAATTCTCATATTTCTCGCGGACCAACAAAAATGGTTCGACTACTATATTAAGGAAAATGTAAAGGAATATTCCGAAAAGGTTGGAATAGATTTCGAAGCTCCACAAGAGTCGGACTTGATGATTGCCTGCGAGGATGCCCTCATAGCTGCACAAAATGCTGTGCTTGCTGCTGAATCTCTTGGAATAGGATCATGCTATATAGGAGACATCATTGAAAACTATGAGTTACACAGAGACCTTCTTGGACTTTCAGACTGGACCTTCCCTATTACAATGCTTTGTCTTGGATATTACGAAGACGACTACAACAGGGTTCACAGAAACCGCTTCGACAAGAAGTTTGTGGTATTCGAAGAAAAGTACAGACATCTAACAGAAGAGGAACTTGATGAAATGTTTGAAGAAAGAGCACAGTTCTATGTAAAGTCAAACAAATACGACGCTGACAACTATGCACAGATGTTTTACGCCAAGAAATCAGGTGCCGAATTCAGCAAGGAAATGGCAAGGTCAGTTAGAACTGCCATTAAGAAATGGACAGGTGAACTGTTGTAATACCTATTCACTCCACAATAGAGAATTTACCTCAATTAGAAAACATCAACACTTCAATGAATTTTACATAATTAATTTTCATATGAAATAATTTGGCAGGCTGATATCAGCCTGCCTTTACTATGTCCATATCATCCATTTTCATCATACTCATCCGCCTTCTCACTTTTCACCGATTTTCGATGCTTATTTATTGTTTTTCGATAAAAATTTATTGCTTTTTGATTATTGTCGTGTTAAACTGAAGCTGAAGAAACAGAAAATCAATACATTAAAGGATGTTTTATTACTCAACTAAAGTTGTGGTATAAAACTAGGAGGCCCTATGAAATATTCTGGAAAAAAATCACTTGCAACATTTATGAAATTCTTTTTATTGTTACTGGAGGGAGCTGCTATTATAGTTCTGTTTGGATTGCCAAAAATCCTAGGCTTTTATCTAATCTGGATTGAATCAATCTTTTACAACAAAGTTCTCTACTACGGACTTGTCGTCATTCTTTACATAACTGGAATCCTCGCAGTACTAATATTGGATACACTGAGAAATCTCTTTTCAACTATGGAAGAAGCAAATCCCTTCATAAGAAAAAACGTAACAGCACTGAGAAGGATGGGAGTCTATGCTTTCATCGTCGGAGGAGCATATTTTACAAAAATATTCTTTCTCAATTCATTCATGACAATAATCGCGGTCTTTATCTTCTTTATTGCCGGAATCTTTTGCATAGTACTTGCAGATCTTTTCAACCAGGCAATCATATACAAAGAAGAAAACGACCTCACAATATAGGAGGCCGCCATGAAAATAATAGTAAACCTTGATGTCGTAATGGCTATGAGGAAAATAGGTCTATCAGATCTTGCCGGAAAAGTTGGAATAACAAATGCAAACCTTTCAATACTTAAAAACAACAAGGCAAAAGCAATTCGCTTCTCTACACTTGAAGCAATATGCAGGGAGCTTGACTGTCAACCAGGCGACATACTTGAATTCAGCAGGGAGGATCAATAACAATGGATACAGCAATTAAACTAAACGAAAAAAAAAACTTAAAATCAAATTTGATGTTCATATATTCCATAGGACTTGGAATGATTTTCGACTTACTCTTCTACGATAATAATATAGGTCTCAACTATCCACTATATGCACTATTCTTTCTTGGTGGAATCTACCTTTTCATTAGAAATGATGAATCATTTTCCTTTGTGAGGTTCATGGCATTCTCGGTTGTAATCATGTACATAGCATCATCATTTGTCAGATTCAGCCTCTCATCAGTAATAAACATACTGAACTTCCTTGCAATACCAGTTCTCATTGCAGTACTGCCAGCTCTTAGCGTGAAGGCTTTTGATTCAGAGAAAAAGCTTCCTCTCATTGCATTGGAAAGATTCATAATGTCACTTGGTGGATTTATTTTCATAGTTGAAAAGACATTCAAAATTACATCCTCTACAATAAATGTAAAGAATAAATCAAAGACTTATGGAATAATAGCAGGTCTTTTCCTCAGTATTATTGCAATGGCAGTTATAATACCTCTCATGGCAAGTGCGGACATGATATTTAACGAGATTGTGCTTAACCTAACCAAAAATCTGTCTACTGGAATTGAATTTAAAAGACTGCTTTCTCATCTTTTCATTATCTTTATTGTATCTGGATACATGTATGGATTCCTTAGAACTGTTCTTCACAAAGCAAAGAAAAAATCATTGAATAGTGAACTTCCTTCACCTGGATCGATTGTAGAATCAAATTCGACCTTTGACAGCACCATTCCCCTTACAGTATTCTTAATAGTAATAAATCTGCTCTTCCTTCTCTTTTCATACATTCAGATAAAATACATCATATTAGGCGGAACTGATTTTCTTCCTGAAAACATAACCTATGCAGAATATGCAAGAAGTGGCTTCTTCCAAATGATGATTCTTTCAATAATTAATTTTTCAATAACCATCATTCTAAGCAGCCATATATCAAAACTCAAGAACACTAGAACTTTAAAGATATTGCTTACATCACTAAGTATATTTACAATAATAGTGGTTTGCTCCTCCTATTCACGGATGAACCTCTATGAGAACACCTACGGATATACTAGACTGAGATTTCTTGTATACATCATCCTTTTTACTGAAGCCGGTCTCAACTTGATGCTAATGTATGAAATTTGGAACAAAAACTTTGGATTCGTAAGATACGGACTTCTTTCAGTTCTATTTGTTTTTCTGATGCTAAACACCGTAAATATCGACAGCTATATAGCTTCAAGAAATATAGATAGATATATTGAAACAGACGACATTGATATGAGCTATCTCCTTTATCGCCTATCCTCTGATGCATCTTCTGAAATACTTAGGCTAAAAGACATGGATCTTGGGGAATGGACTGATGATCTGGAAGAATACTATATCGGACACCGTGGCTATGAAACCAGAAACCTTTCATTTATGGAATTCAACCTATCCGATAAAAACGCCTACGAAAATGCAATTGAATATTTTAACTAATCAAAAGAAGCAGCAGCCGAAACCCAAAATTTCGAGCAACTGTTTCTTTTATATATACTTATAACTCATTTATAAATTTGTATATAGCCTGAAAACGTTTAACATGAACATATCTAGTATTTAAGCTCTCTACTTATAGACAAACCCTTCTCCCTATGGTATTATTGGTGTGAATAAATCAAAAGATAACGATTCTCAATAGACAAAAAAACAGCTACAACATCAATCTTTTGAAATACAATATGAATCAAGAGAGCGTATTATGAATAAAATTAAAAACAGTAAAAATCTAGGGGTTATCCTTATTATATCATCATCATTATTTTTCTCACTTATGGCTACGGCTGTAAAGTCTGTAAATGAATTCCCCTTGGCAGAAAAAGTGTTCTTCAGAAATTTCATAGGATTAATATTCCTGTCCTTCAGCCTCATAAAAAACAAAGACATATTAAAGGTAAACAATAAAAAACTCATGTTTGGGCGAAGTGCCTTCGGAATTCTGGGAGTGTTCTTCTTTTACAATTCAGTATCACACCTCCACCTTTCGGAAGCAATGGCTTTAAACAAGCTTTCGCCGTTTTTCGTCATAATATTGAGCGGAATATTCCTGAAAGAGAAGATTAAATCTTCGCAGATTATAGCAGTATTCGTAGCACTCGCAGGATTATTTGTACTTCTGAATCCAAAGCTCAACATACCAATCATTCCAGCCATTCTTGGAATAACAGGTGCATTTTGTGCTGGTAGTGCATATACAATGATAAGGCAGATGAGACTAACAGACAGCCCTTCATCAATAGTTTTCTATTTCTGTCTAAGCTCATCATTGGTGTCACTGCCAATGATGCTCAGTAATTTTATAATGCCCACTGGCATTGAATTTCTACAGCTTTGCCTTATCGGTATAATGGCCCTTGCAGGACAGCTCGCCATGACAAATGCATACAGATATGCCCCTGCTTCTCAGCTTTCGATATACACATACCTGAACATTGTTTTCTCGGCCTTATGGGGATTTTTATTCTATGGAGAGTCATTGACCCTTTCATTCATTGCAGGCGCAGGACTAATTATATTTGCGGGATATATCAACTTTCTTTCTTCAAATAGCAAAATTGGAAAAGATAATAATAAATCCAAAATACTGACCAATACAAAATAGCTAAACCAATTCACGAAATATTATCGTGAATTTTGCAATATCAATCGGTTATTGCGAAATCAACTGTTGACAAATCCCATAATGTAGTATATATTCATCTTAAGAATTCACATGACTGACGGAATTGCGGAATTAACCGCAAGGGAGTGTGAAAATTGTGTAATGCCGACCGTCTGGGCTAAATGTCCGGACGGTTTTTGTATTTTTTGTCCGGATACAATGGAGGTCAAAATGTTTAAGAAATGGAATGAATTTGAAAAAGGTATATGGGCAGAGGAAATAAATGTAAGAGACTTCATACAGAAAAACTACAGTCCATACACAGGAGACGAAAGCTTTCTCGTAGAAAAATCCGAAAGAACTGCTAAACTCTTCACCAAAGTTGAAGCACTCCTTGAAGAAGAGCAAAAAAGAGGAATCTACGATATCTATACAGATGCTCTTGCAAGCATAGACTGTGCTGGTGCAGGATACATTGACAAGGACAACGAGACAATAGTTGGTCTTCAGTCCGACGGACCACTCAAGAGACTAATAAACCCTTACGGTGGAGTAAGAATGGTTGAAGGAGCAATAAAGGTATACAACCTTGATATTCCGGAAGACATACTGACAGACTTTAAAAAATACAGAAAGTCCCACAACGAAGGCGTATTTGACGTATACAACGATGAAATAAAAAAGGCAAGATCTGCAGGACTTATGACTGGACTTCCCGATGCATATGGACGAGGAAGGATAATCGGCGACTACAGAAGAATAGCCCTTTATGGAATAGACTACCTCATAGAAGAAAAGAAAGACTACCTTAAGAACATGTCCTTTCCTTTCACAGAGGATTCACTGAGAAACAGAGAAGAAATATCAGATCAAATAAAGGCTCTTAAAAAGATGAAAACAATGGCCTCTGCATATGGAATCGACATATCCATTCCTGCAATGGATGCACAGGAAGCCGTACAGTTTTTGTATTTTGGATATCTTGCAGGAGTGAAGGAAAGCAATGGAGCTGCAATGTCCCTTGGAAGAACAAGCAGCTTTTTAGACATCTACATCGAAAAAGACATTGAAAAAGGGCTAATAGACGAAATACATGCACAGGAGCTTATAGACCAGTTTGTAATAAAGTTGAGAATAATAAGACATCTAAGGACTCCAGAATATGATGAACTTTTCGCAGGAGATCCAAACTGGATTACAGAAGTTCTTGGTGGAACAGGAGAAGATGGAAGAACACTAGTTACAAAGACAACATACCGTTTCCTCCACACTCTTACAAACCTGTCTGCTGCACCAGAGCCAAACATGACTGTACTGTGGTCAGAAAAGCTTCCACAATCCTTCAAGAAATACTGCTCAAGAATGTCAATAGAAACCTCATCAATACAATATGAGAATGATGATATAATGAGACCAATGCATGGAGATGACTATGCCATAGCTTGCTGCATATCTGCCATGAGAGTAGGTAAGGAAATGCAGTTCTTCGGAGCGAGATGCAACCTTGCGAAAGCACTTCTCTTCGCAATCAACGGCGGAGTAGATGAACTCTCAGGTGAAATGATAATTGAAGGAATAGATAAAATAGATTCAGAAATCCTTGATTTCGACCAGCTAATGGATAACTACAAAATAGTTTTGTCAAAAGTTGCAGAACTTTATGTCAATACAATGAACTCAATCCACTTCATGCATGACAAATACGCCTACGAATCGGGCCAAATGGCTCTTCATGATGGAATAGTGGGAAGATACATGGCCTTTGGTGTTGCAGGTCTTTCAATAGTAATGGACTCCTTCAGTGCAGTGAAGCACGCTGAAGTTAAAGTTGTTAAGGAACATGGACTTACTACAGACTTTGAAATAAATGGAGAATATCCAGCCTATGGAAATGACATTGACGAGGTGGACTACCTTGGAAATGAAATACTTTCATTCTTTACAAACGAGTTGAGAAAACACAAGGCATACAGAAATGCAAAACATACCCTTTCAGTGCTTACAATCACTTCAAATGTGGTTTACGGAAAGAAAACAGGAACAACTCCAGACGGAAGAAAGTCTGGAGCACCATTTGCACCAGGAGCAAATCCAATGCACGGAAGGGACTCAACAGGAGCACTGGCATCACTGAACTCAGTTGCAAAACTTCAGTATAATAATATCTGTGAAGATGGAATTTCAAACACCTTCACTGTTATTCCAGAAGCAATAGGAAAGCTAGACAGACACAGAATAGACAACCTGGCAACAATTATGGACGGATACTTCAGCCAGAAGGGACACCATCTCAATGTCAATGTATTAAGAAAAGAACTTCTTCTGGATGCATATGACAATCCAGACAAATATCCAAACCTTACAATCAGGGTTTCAGGATATGCAGTTAAATTCAACAAGCTGACTAAAGAGCAGCAGATGGATGTAATCAACAGAACCTTCCACAAAAAAATGTAGTTAGGTAAACAGGAGTATTTTATGATAAAAATTCATTCAGTTGAAACAATGGGAGCATTAGATGGACCTGGCATAAGAGTAATATTCTTTCTACAGGGATGTCCTCTTAGATGTCTTTACTGTCACAATCCAGATACTTGGGAATTATCGGGGGGAAGTGATTATTCAACTCATGAGATAATCGAGAGAGCGTTGAGATATAAACCTTATTTTAGAAATAATGGTGGTATCACCTTCTCGGGAGGCGAGCCACTTATACAGGCTGAAGAACTGCTAAAAGTCATAAAGCTGGCAAAAGAAAACGGGCTTCATACAGCCCTTGACACGTCGGGGTATTATACGTGCAAGGACAGTGTGATTTCTGAACTTCTTGACTATACAGACCTTGTGATTCTTGACATCAAACACGAAAAAAGAGATATGTACAAAAAAATCACAGGCCTTGAAATTGACAGACATAAGAATTTCAAAGAACTTCTGGAAAAAGCAAAGTCAAAAATCTGGCTTAAGCACGTAGTAGTGCCTGGTCTGACCGACGATATAGAACATATGAAAAGCCTGGAAAAAGAAGCACGGACATATCCACTTGACAGGGTTGAAAAACTTGAACTCCTTCCCTACCACAGCTTGGGCGAAATGAAATATGAAGAGCTTGGTATGGGCTATCCACTTACAGATACGGAAGAAATGGATATGGAAAAACTTAAAGAACTGAAAAAGCATATAAAATTAGACTGTCTCATTTGAGACAGTCTTTCTTTTTCGAGTCATAGACAAAGCACCTAGGCAATCAATATCCTCAAGCTTGAAAGATCAGTCATTCCCTTTATCTTAATCTCCTGTACCGCCAGCTCCAGATATTTCGGATCAGTAGTTATTGTTTTAGTCAGGGACTGGATTAGCTTAAGTGCCACTTCGTCATCCATTCCCCTGTTTGAAATGGCAAGTCCAGTCAGATTAAACTTCATAAGACCGTATACTATGCACAACTTCATATAGAAGTTCCATATTTTTTCAACATTCAACATCTCACTTCCATATATGAAAACATGGTTAACTAGATAATTTTCCATTATGTATTCCCGCTCTTCCAAATAAGACTCCAGATACCTTTCATATCCTTCTCTGTAGCATCTTCCTATCTCCTTTGCTTCCATAGCACCAAAAACATCAAGAACCTTCCAGAGGCATTCCAGATATCTACCTGATGAAAAGGCCATACCGTCCTTTTCGTTAAATTTCATGGCCAGCAAGGCATTCAAAATATCAAATTGCTCTTTATAGTCAGGTAAAACATCATGATTGAAACCATTGTCACCTTGTATCACCTTATGGAGATACACTCCAGCATTATACAATCTATCACTTATATTAAACTCTCTGTCTTTAAGAATTTCAATTACTGATTTTCTATACTCCTTGAATCCCCTGATTTCAACCATGTTGTTGATATCTATGAAGTTTAATGAAATATCATCAAAATCAACAAACTCCTGAAGATTTTCAAAATCCATTCCATCCTTGTTCATAAGTACCAGCTCGGCAGCAACGGAACATGACATCTGCAGACCTCTTTCCATTTCACCACCAATCATAACAACCGCCCTTGGATAACTCTTGCAGGTTTTCGAAAGACAGTCTTCCCCTAGATTGATGAATACCTCACAGTACTTTTCATCATTTAGGAATGGACAGGTCATGTCACCTTTTAAGTTCATTATCCCGTAATCATCCTCATTTTCAGAATTATCATTCACGGTCAATCCATCTTCAATGATTCTCTTTATAAGGGTATTTTCACTTTTCATATATTTTAAATAAGTCTTTTTATCTATTGTTATCTTCCATCTCTCACAACATGATTCAAGACACTTCTCAGGATCGCATTTAAACCTTGAGTAATATTCAGGCTGCAGTATATTATTAGCTTCACTCATTTTTCCACTCCTATAAAATCAAAGTCAGCGCCCTTTAAGAACGCTGACAATTTATTCAACATTATGCTGAAATTTTCTTTTTCAACTTGGCCATTCTTCTATTCCTGTCCTTGAACATAACATATCCAACGGACAAGACTATACTTGTTGTAAGAACCGAAACACTATACAGCAACAGCTTTGCTGTTAGTGATACAATTGCTGTCTTTTCTATTATCATTACAAATAAACTCAAAAACAAAGGATGAATCAAATAGATATAGTATGAACTTTTCCCAAGTATATTTATTTGATTGTGAAATCTTTTCATTCTTTTAACCATAAACAAACCAGTCAAGTATAGAAACGGAATCGCAAGTACACAGTGGAAAAACCATGCGTAAATCAAGTTACTGCTGTTTACTATATATAGATATGAATACATCAGTGATGTTGTCACAAATATCAATAAGAACAACCATTTTATATGATTTCTTTTCAAAAGTTCAATTATATTGTTGTAGTTTCTAAGTACATATATTCCTGCTGCAAAGAAAAACATATACTTGAAAAACACTCTGTCGCTTAGGGGAAAGCTTGCTCTTAAAGTCATAATATTTATTGCCAGTACAACCGCCAGTATGAACTCATCGCTGAATACTTCAAACAGTTTGCAAAACACAGGAATGAGCAAATACATCTGTACAAGTATTATAATGAAGTATAGATGGTAACACAAGGTTCCCGTCAATATCCCCTTTATAAGGAATACAGGGTCAAAGGCATAGTATCCCATATATACATATACACTGTAATAAACAAGACAAATGGCTACATAGGGATATAATATTGTCGCAAGCCTCTTTCTAAGAAAAAGACTGAAATCCCCCTTGTGTTTTTCAAATGATCCGTAGCAAGTCATTCCACTCAGAAAAATAAACAAGGTTGTTGCATACTGCATGGTTCTGTTTAAAAATATCACAGTTTTAGAATGGATGCTTCCACCAACGTATCCCGTGACCCCTATAGCAGTAATATGAATCATTACAACAGCAATACAGGCAACCACTCTCATATAATCAAGTTCTTTAAGTCTTCGATTTGTCATTAATAACTCCTCAAACCATTTCGGATAGTGTTTTCAAGTTGTTATCACTACCTCATATAATTATATTTTATCGTAAAATGTTATTTTGTCAAGAAAGCAGCTTTGCTGCGTTAACCGCGTGAGTGGTATTAAGCTACAAGAAAAACACGCTTCCTGTTGGGGCTGGTTGTAACACATGTCTGCAAGTGGTATAATTTAAGTATGCTAAACACTAGTTATATTGAATGCTTTCAGAAAATTTGAACAATTGGTAGAAAGAGAATATGTTTCTTCATGTTCTAAAAGGATGTGATTTATGAAGAAATTACACGCCAAATTCATCGAAAGCTCAACCAAAGGTCAATACCATATATATATATTCAAGTTTAAAATGGATGACTCGAAAGACTACTACTATATAAGCATAAGATTCAATGACAAGGTGATGAAACAACACGAAATTGTAGATTCCGATTTAAAAAAAATTTCATCAAACATTGCAAAAAGCAAGTTTATTATTAATCAAAACACCAACAAGTTCAATACCTCAGATATGCATGATAATGTATATATTAACTGCACTTATGATTTGAATTACTACTGGCAACACAACTAAATTCTAAATACTTTAAAAACCCATTTGCAAAAATGGGTTTACTTATTTTTTGTTGTCACTGCAAGGTTTGTAACGGTTGGTAAACATGCGCCCAGTCTGAATATTCAATTTGTCCGCAAGTTCATCAGGTGATTTCACATTTTCTGCCTTGCAAGCCTTAATCAGCAAATTTGCACAGGCAAGACAGTCATCCAAAGCATCGTGGTGATTGAATTCAAATCCCAAAAACTCCGACACAGTATTGAGCTTGTGGTTGTATAGTTCAGGCCAGGTCTTCTTTGCTATCTTTACCGTACAAAGATAGTCGAAGCTTGGATATTCAAGTCCGTAAAGGTCCAGTGATTTTCTAAGAACGCTCATGTCAAAACTTGCATTGTGTGCTACTACAAGCTGTCCTTCCAACTT
>LGOV01004252.1_pt4 | contig 13267 bp, 24 predicted proteins | sample 469881 | NCBI WGS metagenome assembly LGOV01 (sample SAMN03857199, study PRJNA290197) | marine sediment metagenome | biome: marine cold seep biome; feature: cold seep; material: marine sediment; isolation source: sample #5579, elevator 3A push core 41 containing 12 cm of sediment... ...
GATGATTCCCTACGGATACCCTTTTTGATATCTAAACCTTCTTTCTTTCCGGTGATAGTGGTTTCCTCTTTGCCAATATAAATACTTACGGACTTCAGGTAGTCCACGTCTTCAGACAATAATTTATTGATGTTGTCCAGCATTGGGATGATGTCTTTAGACAGTACAACTTCTTCATGTGGTACGAAGTTGTCCAGTATATGATCCACATCTGGGAAGGTTCCATTTACTATTCTGCTGGAGATAATTACATCCTCCGATGTTGCGAAGTTAATCCACCCACCGGATACAGCATACTCAATGATGTCCGTGAACTTTAATATGCTACTGATAGAGCTTTGTGGAATGAGGATGGGCTTTTCAGCACCTACTGGGCACGCCACCCTAGTGCATCTGTACCCATCACCGGAGTATAGGTAGTCACCTATGATAGCGATGCAGAAAATGTTGTCCGAATCATAGCTGTTGGAGGATACAGAGAATCGGACTAAGTCTAGCTTTTCAAGGAAGTTATCTGGGAGTTTATTCCAGGTCATGTTTTGTAAGTTCAGTGAAGCGTAAAAGTCTTCCACTACTGTAGACTCAGAGATAGTGGAGATTTTTGCACATGTACTGATTGAGGTTATAATCATCTGCCCTTCACTGACTTCTATGTCTACCTCGTCCTCGGTAATACCAGATAAAATCTTGGACAGATCCTCTGCCGGCACGGAACAGTTTATTCCACCTAACTCTAGAGGGTATGAGATTGCTATCTGATCATTCCACGTTCCGGCAATGTCATCCCTGAAGATAACCCGGCTCATTTGTGCAACTAAATCCTTTTTACTGGTTGCCGGAAGTAAGTTTTCTACGACCTCCCGGAAGTCTTTTGTTTGAATGCGCATCTTTTAACTCCTTTAAAAGTTTGAACATCTTATCGGTTTCAGTTTTGAAGAAGAAACTACCTAACCGATCATACGATCCGAATTCTCTCATGCAAAACTCTGCCAGTTTTCTCTCTTTCAATGGTTGATTTATAAATTCGAAATTGCCAGCGAAAAATATCTTTGCTTTCACAGATCACCCACTCCATTAGAATAGTCTGTTAATTTTAGGTTGCCAAGGCCACGGGTAATCGGGACAACTCTCTGCTACTTTGAAAAAATATTTAGCACAAAACAGATATCTTTGTACATTGTTATTAGATATGCCTTCCTCGTGTACAGTTTCAACGGTACGAGAGTTTTTATCGATTAACGTCTCATTAGCTTGCAAAATATGTTTGCTGCTTACAGAGCGAACGGAAGAGCTTCCTAGGCAAAACCCCATTTCGGATATAAAATCGAGTACCTTCTCCCTTTCCATTCCAGTTATGTTCTGGATGTGTGTGCCTTCGATAGAGATTCTTGGTGATCTGGCAGTTATGAATAGTCTGTTTGGAGTTTTATTCCATTGGTAGTTTCCATGAGGGTTGGTTTTGGGGATTAGAATCATTCCATACTGTGGGTAACTGACCCATGAAGAGGTATCAATTGATTTAAATGGGTACCTGGTCATTAATTCCGGTGACATTAAACCGAAACCATGTACATCACACTTAGGTAAATGATCTGGGGTGTCACAGATAATCGAAAAGCACTTATCAAGGAATGCTTTTCTAGCACCTGTACCAATACCACCAGCCATACCACCCAGGGCAAAGTATGGGTACTCCATACATTTGTAGAGATACTTTATGTCATCTTCTGTATGGTACACAGGCAACGGATTGAATCCATACTCTTCCATTATTGCCTGGTTATTCCAAGTGGCTTCAGCATTACCTATGACATCCAGGACAACATAAGTGGAAATTAGTTCCAGGTTTTCATTTAAGTATTCGATATAATCCCACAAATCTATTGGATTACCACTTGAGTCAGCAGAAAATGCACCTGAATCCAGTAAGAAATTAATCATTTCACCACTTTTGCCCTTTCATAACGTGACCCTTTTTCAATCTCCGTCAAACCTGTTACATCTACACTGCCTCGGAATTTAAGAGCCCCGGCTAGAGATATTACAGCCCATTTCATCATGTTATTCATTTCATCATCGGTAATTAATTCACCCGTTGGGCCGACTTCCCTCACACCCTCAAAATGAGCTCTACCGATAGAAGTAAGTCGATAGTTTATATCCCCACATGAAACTTTTATTTCAATGGGTTCATGGATAGATCCTAAAGAACTTAACTCAACAGTTAATTGCTGCAAATTTTTATCTAAATCCAATGTTAATGGAAACATAGTCCTCCTCCTTTTTGGATGTCTATCACCCCAAGTCTTCATCCAATAGGATAAAATCTTAGAAGCCCTCAGCTCTCCAGTTTCAGGGAACTCCCTTAGTATGTAGGGCACAGCTTTAAACATATTGGTTCCACCGGATTCCCGTAGAGCATCCAAAAATTCTAGATGCTCTACTTTGATATACTTCGGTAGCTCTGTCATAACCAACCCCGATTCATAAAGTCAGCTTTTAATGGAGACATGAGCGCCCTAATTTCGGGATGTGCCCCTGCACTGGTACGTAGGTTAAAGATATGTTCCCATTCTGCGATGTCGGCAGTAGCCACAAGCTCTGCTTTCAATGCTATTGGCAACACGGATCTTGCTATTTGGGCAGAGCATCCAGTAGTTACGAGAGACCGATATGTTTCTTCCGTACGGAGCATTTCAACTTTCCACAATGATTCCTGAGCTTCAGTTAATCCCGGTGGTTGGTGAACCTGTATGTTGTCATACTTCACAAATCTGGTGCTCTCTTGTGTAATGCCAATACGTCTGCGATGCCGTACGAATTCATGTGTTACCCCACGGGGTGCGATGAACCGTACCATGATTCTTCTCATGCCAAGTGGTATCTCAGTGGGATCAGTCACAATTTCAAACTCGGTCTCTTGTGAAGGTTCTACTGTCTTGGAAATCAGGTCACGGAGAAATCCAAATACCAGATTACCAATCTCCCNNCCCTTGGTATTTCTGGAATTTCCAGCCAGGCTCTAAAGTTACCACCAATATAAGTGTAACCATTAGCCATTTCAACCATATGAAATGGTGTGTAGTAACCAATGGGGAACGAGAGATCACCTACCGTATCGGCGATATTAACATTACCTTTTTTCTTCAGTACAAGGTTAGAGTGTTCGAGTACTGAGTAGTGTCCACGCTTTGCGATCATTTGGCAAAACGCCTTGGCACCATCCCTAGTGATTTTGTCCTGAGACTGATATGCAGTACGACCGGCAACCTCGATCCATTTCAGTGCTTCTACTGCATTAGTGGGGCACTCCCCAAGTATCTCATATCTGGTTTCAACAATCTCCATGATGTTTTCTCCTGTCTTAAATATTTAGTTCTATGTCCTTTATCTCTGGACCAAAACCTAGATGGGTAACTTTTGGTAGTGTATCTAACAACTTATCCAACTCCATTTCAGATAGATAGTTGCAGAAGTTTAAGAAAACGTAATCTGGTTTTAGATACTTCAACACCTTGGAATATCCACTATGTGAAAAGGTTGCAACTCTCCTTTTTCTATGAGTGTTAGTGGTGTACTCCGGTGGTACTCCAATCTCTTTCCAGGTTAACTCCTTAGAGTCGGAATAAAAAGGTCCGGAGTACCCAACTATCTTACCCTCTTCTACAATGTTACCTACTCTAATAGGGAAAGTTCGGATGCAGACAATAACGTTCCCTAGATATTCTGGGTGTACTTGAGCATCCGATAAACTCTGACTCACCGTGATTTCCCTAGAAGTGCAGTAAGGGTAAGCTAATCCTGAGTTTAAAGATAGGTCAAAACCCTGTGGAACTTCTATTAATCCCGTGCAATCTTGATCTAAATAAAACTGAAGGTCAAGTTCATGGACGAAAGGTTTGAGTGAGGGGCAGTCTCCTGCTAACTTAGCCTCTCTATTGATCTTCCTGGAAAGGGCAGCTCCCACACCCTTTCGAGTGGATGCTATTTTTTTAACTCCACCCTCTTGCTCACTATCAATGTCTTGTGCTTCAATGACTGCGGCCCTCGGATGAATATATAGATTATCTGGTAGTATGTTGAAGGTATCAATCTCCTTTAAGAGGATAACTGGATCTATTATAGCTCCAGCACATAGATATATGGTACATCTTTTATTCAGTACCCCCACTATAGGAAGATGGTGAGTCACATAGGGTTGTCCGTCTCTGTAGAAAGTATGTCCAGCGTTGGGGCTACCAGAAGAGACTGCAATATCTACATGCTCATAGGTACCAATGTAAGAAGCTATAAGCCCCTTCCCAGTGGAACCTAGATTCCCATCTATCAATATATTTAACTTACCAGGTTTAAGAATGATGGATTCTCCTGATATTTTGAATTTCATTACATAGTTCTGGTATACATTCACCAGAGCTTTCCCCGTACTTTGTGCATTCTGAATCTTTCAAATGCGTACAATTGGGTGGATGGTAATGATGTTTAAACCTAAGAAGATCTTCTTTAGACAGAGACCCGTCGTCTTCCCAGTCCAAAATACCCAACTCGGAATCTATTTTAAATTGCTGTCTTGGTGATAGTTTAAAATAGTTTTCGGGTCGTTTGAAAGATTGCTCGAACATTTCTTGGTTAGTCATTTGTTTAACCCTCAAGTTTATAAAAGAAGTGTTAGGGTGGGATTCGAACCCACGAAGGATGCACCGGCTTTTCTGCACCACTATTGTAGAGCTACTACACAACGGCCCCATTGACTAGGCTATGGACTACCCAATACTTCTTAACTTCCTCTACTTGATTTCCATATATCAAGGATGAGTACAATAGTTGTACCAACTAAACAACCCAGGACACAACCTATTGATATAGTTTCCCAATCTCCTACTGGTACGTATCTCCATCTTTGTGGAGCATAGATGTATCCGTATAAGTATCCACCTAGTATGGTAGATACCAAACCCACTGTCAAATAGAATTTTCCCATAAGCTACCACCCATTACCATTAAGTCATCCACTTTGTTCCCAAGCTCCTCAAGTGTAGAGTCATTGACTATCTCAATAATAGGGAAGCTGGAGTAAATGACTTGTTCCGAAACGTGGGACTGATCAATTTTGTATGGGTTGTCTGGTCTCATTACACTGATTAGGTGTCCACTATACTTAAAGATAAAATCGAGTTCATTTTTAAACCGGACATCATCTATCACTATATGGGTTTGCAAATTCTTGATAAAGTCACCTTCTACTTTCTTTATCCAGAAGTCGAAACCAAAATGATTACGCATACATTCAGTGGCGAATAGCTGCATTATTTCTCTTGGTGACTTGTCCCATCTTGGATTGACTATTTCTTTCAGTTTTGGATCTAAAAGATTGACCATGGGAATGTCAAACAAAGAAGCTACCGCTCTTTTTACGTGTGTGGCAAATGATAGGGGTAAAAATTCATATTTCCTTACTAAGTGTTTTGCAATGGAAGTCTTTCCCGCTCCTACTCTACCCGTTACTCCTATCAGCATGTCGATCTCCAGTCCAATAATCAAGATTTGGGAATTCTTTTCTTTCTAACCATATGATAGAATCCAAACTACCTACCACGTTGGAGCAATTACCATGTAGTCCTGTGCAATTGCCTACTAGTCCAGTACAGTTACCGTATATTCCGGTGCAATCGCCGTGTAATGTTGAACAATCACCATTCAGGGAAGTTATATTACCGTGTAATCCAGTGCACTTTCCACTTAACCCGTTGAGTGTGCCGGCTATCCCAGTACAATCACCGTGTATGAATGAACAATCACCACAAAGCCCAGTACAGTCCCCCTTCAATTCTGAGCAGTCTCCCCACATTGTGGAACAATCACCACACAATTTGGAAATGTCACCATACAATCTAGAGCTATCACCGAAAAGATTCTTTGCTATTTTTCGCTTCAGAACTTTACTCATAGTTAACCTTCTCCCTTAATCCATTTTATTATTCGTCTAGCGAGACGGTATACACCACAAAAAACTGGTGTAAATACCAGAAAACTTATAAAGAAAACGCTCCAATTAAAGTTATCAAGATCCATGTTCGGGCTCTATATTGTTTGGACAAGAGGAGCAAAAATCGTCTTCACTTCCTATGTATTCTTCATTTGAACAGAACTCGCATTTTACGGAAATTATATATCCATAGCCACGAAACATTTCTGCATCGAGGAAGGCTTCTCCTCCACATTTAGGACATATTATTGGAGGGAACTCTTTTAGGTAGTGTTTTTGCACCGTCATTAGTCATGGTTTCCTTGGGTAACGTCCATTGGCTTCTTACTTATGGAGAAAGTTTCCTCATCAAATAGTAACGTGGGGTAATGGAGAGAGAAAAAACCCATCTGAGTATAAGTTGGAAAGAACTTATTACCAAACAATCTGAAGTATATCTTTCCAATGTACAACCCAGGTTCAACTATTCGGATAGCATCTACCATCCTATTCCATTTACCTGTATTTCTCTTACCTTTTTCATAGTTAAGGTAGACTTCGCCTTTTGGTAAGCCTGGAATTAAATCCTTAGTGATTGTGAAAAACCCTTCATAGTCCCCGTTGATATAGTTTTTACCATCACGTGGAGTATTTGGATCAACATAATTTGAAATGGCCTTTTCCCAAACCCAAACCCAGTTACTATAAAAATTGAATGGGCCTGAGAGAATGGTTACTTCGTAAGTACTACGAATCTCGGATATGTTTGGTGGTTCGGCCTTATTCCAAATCTCTTTAAGACGTTTCTTCTTCATTTTGGATCTCTCCTATGTTTTCTAACATATGCTTGGCTTTGTCTTGTACTAGTTCGGCTGTTTCTAACTTACTTCTTAATAGGAAGATTTGCCTTCCCCTTCTCCTAACAAACTCAACAAGGGCACCCTCTTTGGTCTTAGAAGCAAACGGTCTTAGACCATCTTTACATATCCTTTTTGGTTTGTTCTCTGAATAGGGAGGCTGTGGTCTAGGAACAATCCATAAACTTTTTTCTGTCTGCCTGACGACCACAAAAACTTTCAGTCGTACAGAAGTGTGTCCAGATGGATTATCGTAACGGTATAGTTCCATAGAATTTCACTTTTCCTCGGTGTACGTTTGTGCTACACGGTATATTTCTATAACCGTCCCTGGGTCTAGGAACCTTGCTGAATCTGGGGGAAGTTTACCCATTATTGCCACGAAGGTATTCATTTCATGAATGCCCCAATAAGAATGGATACAATAATCTAGGCAGGCTTCCCAGTCCTCGGGTGCTAAACTCTTCAACTTGATAAGAGCGATGTCTTCCGGTGACAAATAGGTCCTTATTCTCATAGTGCACCATTTGAATCTGCCATGATTCCCCTTAACCGTGGTTACAACTGATGCTGAACGGATTGGTAGAGGGTTTTACAGCAGTTATATCCATCACCCAGTTGCCAAGCGGTTTGATATTTATGGGATTGAAACCCTCATTGCTTAACCAGAAGTATGCAAGTTCCGGTGTCCATAGTGATTGATGTCCCCTGCCACCTTCATTGGAATCCAATGTTGGGTCGAGAAGTTGATACGTGATCTCCCGGAGAAGGGTGAGTTTTGACATATCAAATGAACCAAGGTCACAAGAATCCATGTACATCTTGGCGGCTTGTTTGAAGTTCGGAACCTTTATGTATAATTTCCCATTGGGTTGAAGGAACTCATAGAGACAGTACAATAAGTTGGGGATGTTATCCAAGTGTACATGCTCCATAACCATTGTGGCATTAATGGTTTTGAAATAATTCTTTGGCAATTCATGGGGAGAGAGAATTGCCCCCTGGAATATCCAACAGTTCTTTACGTTTGAGTAATACCGTGCACAGTCTGGCATGTGCACGTCGATATTGACCTGGTCCTCTTTTAATTCAGAACCACACCCTAGGTTTATCACACTGGGCATTTCCCCAATACCTTTTGATAGTAATTCTAACATGTTCCCTCCTCAGAAAGTCATTAAAAGTGTCTCTGGTTTTATGTTTCTGGCATCTACATATACATCGGCAGATACCTTGCCAAGTATTAATTGATGATACATTACGTGATTCTTGATCAGCCATGCTGTTGTGACTTCAAAGTCCTCTGGATATCGAGAAGAATGGATGATAATTGTATGCCCAGCATTATAAAGCTCTCTAATCTTTGCTACCATATAGGGCCTTGGCGTCCTATTTTTGTAGTGATCTTGAGAGTGCCCTATTTCCTCCGTAGTTATAGTACCATCTAAATCAATAGCAAATTTCATTCTACTTTTCCTCTGGAAGGTTTACCATATCAGCCCAATGAGTTGGCTCATAAAATTGGTCAGTGATAAGATCACCGTTAATTTCATTCCAATGCTTATTATGGTAAATTTTATTTCTATAACCTACCGTAACATATTTATTATACGGTTTAAGCATTCCCGAATTTCCAGTTAACAGCACTATGATATCATACGGAGCTGAACCAATGGGCCTCCATTCTATTGTACTCATTTAGGTTTACCCCATTGTTCTTTTAGTTTCTGGACTTTCTCATGATTTCTCTGAATAGGATCTACACTCTTTTCCCGATTAATTTTATTAAGATAATCAGTGGCATATCTGATTATAGAATTATTCCTCTCTAGAATATACTTACCTTCCCTAGCTCTTTGTAGGTACTCCCGTACCATATCCACATTTGTAAAGTTCAGTTCAATACCAAATGCTTTTACGGCACAGGCTTTACGAAAGCAACTAGGACACTTTCCACAGAAATTCATAGTTGGATGATAACAACTTGTTGACTGCATTATCTTATGCATTCCATTTGGAATGGCTAGTAAGTACTTGACAATGTCCTCTTTGGTAAATTCCCAAAATGGGGAAGTAACTGTTACTTCCCTGGTATCTAATTGCTGCATGGCAATGGTCATAACATTAAAAGCATGTGGACTTTTGTCTGCTACTACATCGTCCTTTATACCTGCTATGATTATATTATGTCCATACTTTGCAGCTCTAAGGGCAAACAATAGATTTCGGTATGGGATATACGCATTAGGACCAATGGCGTCTTTGTATAGTTCAAGAGATTTATCTATTATGGTGTCTGGTACTAGACTCTTAACAGCGGTAAGCTCCTTTTTACAATAACCACCACCGTAGTCAAAGTAAACAGTCCTTGGACGGCCTAAATAGTAATAGGCTGCTAGACTGTCTAGACCACCACTGAAACATAAGATAGTTGACATAAAAATAACCTCCAATTAATAACCATCTTCATACATAAGATAAGCTGTGACCATATCGTTATTATGTGCTTTTGCTATGTGTTTATTTTTTCGCTTTTTGTACCTGGATGGTTTGGGTGCACATGCCTTTTTTAATCTTTCTATTTTGTGGTAACATGAAGAACAGGGTTCAAACCAAATTTTATTATCGGTATGCCCCTTCATGAAAAGTTCCTGTTTGCATACTGCACAATAATATTTCATTTGTTATCTCCAAATTTACAATAAGCAACCTCTTATTAAAACTCGAATGTTCCTATTCCATACTCTTCGGGCTTAAAGTTGTTGATTTTATCACAACCGTCCCGCATGGCAGTCATTGCTCCACTTTTTCTTCTATCCGAGATAAATTTTGGTTTGTTTAAGCATGAACATTCCCAACTATTCGGTCCGCAGAGTAACCAGGAGCAGGTGTCTGCCCCATGTCCAATTTTGCACAACTCTTTGACCTCATCTAAAGTAGGTATGATTCGAACTTCATCCTCATCAATGACAGCTTTCATGGTTTTCTTAACTCTCCGTGTATGTAGTTACTTATGTCCAGTTTACCTTCTTTAACAAGGTGGGAGTCAATGTGGGTATTCCAAGCACATCCCGGACATCCTTTAACTATTTCTTTGGCATTGCTTTTGAATGCCTCCCATTCACCCGCAAGAGTTGTCATGTCAAATTGTCTACCGTCTCTTATCTGATAGTCATCACAGATATGGACAGAACCATCACAATCAATAGTCACCCAACTTGGGAAGCAATCTGCTTTACCACAGTTCCAAGAATACTCTCTCAGAACCCTATAGTTTTCTGCAGAAATAATGTCTATGAACTCTTTACTGGTGTGGACTAGGTATTTGTTCTCCTTCAGACGGAGAACGTCTTTTAAAATATAATCCAAGTCCTGTAGATCAGAGTCATCAAAGGTGAGCCCTGTTCCAGCTCCCCTGCATTTTGAGCCGGGCTGTTGGCGAAATGGGTGGATAAAATCAAAGAAGATCCAAATACCATATTCTGAAAACAGTTTGATAGTTTCGGGTAGTGCCCGAAAGTTTGTCTTTGTAAGGGTAATGATAGCGGCGACATCCCGGATGTTTGATCCCAGACTTTGGAAGTACCGCAAGTATTTAATTGCCAGGGCAGACTTCAGTTCACTGGCATGATCAAGTGGTTCGATGTCATAGCTCATTGAAAGACTGGTGGCTCCGTGAGCATAGAGAAGATTCAATTTTTCTTTCAGGGACTTGACCACCCCACTAGTAATTACTGTGGTATTTAATCCAATATGCTCTGCGAATCCAACTGCCTGTGGTAGTTTACTAAAATCTGCTAGTGGTTCTGCTCCATATATGGCTACAAACTTACAACCCAACGCTTTAAGGTTTTCAAAGCCAATCTTCCAGTCGTCCAGAGACCTTGAATTTCTCTCTCCTGAAGCCATAGCACAATAGGAGCAATTTAAGGGACACACTCTAGTCCATAAGATTTCTGCCTTGGTTAGATTAAAGTTCATAAAAGGTCTCCTAAAACAATCGCTGGATTTAATACTGTCAGTATTGGAAAGCTGTCTTAATAGGGCCGTAAGCTCATCTGTAGTAATACTGCAGTTTGAGGCCGTAGGAGCTATTATCTTGAAAGCCTCGTTTACCTCGTGGGTATCATCTGTACTCATTAGACTTTTAACCCGTTTGAAATGGCTTCTAGTTCTGCAGCCGATACACCGCGTATCTGAGTGTATATCTTCTTGATATGTTTGTATATCCGTCTCTTTTTATCAGCCATAATGGCCCCTGACCGTACGGTGGTCTCCCTACCTACACCACTAGAGAATGAAGTTTCTGTTCGGTTATGTTCCGTGTCCCAAAAATAACTACGCTGGCGGTGGGTCTCATCACCGTATACTATACGACGGAGCAACCTGGATTTTTTTCCATTCATAGTAAATCCTTTTTGGAGTTGTTTAAGAGAGCAAAGAATTCAGCCCTAGTTTCTGGTTGCGACCTGAATATCCCTGACATAGATGAGGTCTCAAAAGTGGCCTCGCTTTGTTTAACCCCTCGTACCTGCATACATTGGTGGCAGCCAGATACAATCACGGCAACACCTAATGGTTCAATTCTTTTACTAAGAGCAGTTTTAATATCGTGGGTGAGTTGCTCTTGTAAGACAGGTCTGGCACTTAAAATTTCAGCCATTCTGGCTAACTTAGAGGCACCTATCACATTCCTTCCATTGGACGGCACGTAAGCTATTGTTATTTTGTATTTTACTATTAGAAGGTGGTGCGGACACATTGATATTGTATCAATACCAGAGGAAAAGATCATATCACTGTAGTGAGTAGGGAATGTCTTTTCTAATACCTTATCAATCTGCTCCCCTGTATTTTCTATACCGGAAAGCATTTCTGTAAATGCTCTGGCCACTCTTTCGGGAGTCTCTTTGAAATTTGGATCTTTTCTCCAATTCTTCCCTGTTATACCATCGAGCACTAACTCCATCCCAGATGTAATAAGTTGTTGATTCATATAAGACTCCAATAAATCGGGGCAGGAAAATCTCCCGCCCCGACTGTTCTCATTGAGACCCACCTACTGGATCAGCAGTACCAATTATCTTCTTCGGTTATTGTACCTTGAAATGGGAATCGTTGAGCTCATCCCCTTCAGTTTCTTCTATTGCGATGGACAGATCATTGGCCAGGTGCTTGATATGTGACATAACTCTGGCTCTTTTGATGCCCAGATCGTCCATGATTTCCTGGACAGTGCCGCCTTCAAAGAGGGCATCATCAAGCTGACCGGACATAGCAGATTGGATATGGCCGTATCTGCTTCGTGGTGATTCTTTCTTGGCTTTAGGGGTGGATTTGTCCTTGGCCTTGACTTCTTTTCCTTTAGCCTTCCCTTTAGCCTTCCCTTTACCTTTACCTTTGCCCTTCCCTTTGTGTTCGCCTTCTTCTTCATCCTCACCTTCGCCTTCTTCACCCTCACCCTCTTCACCTTCACCCTCTTCGCCTTCGCCTTCGCCTTCGGTATCCCCAGAGTCTGTTTCCCCATCGGCTATGAGGGCGTTAAATACATTTACCACCTCATCAGGGAAATCGTCCTCATGGTTAGGGGCCAGCCTTTCCACCTCTTCGATGAACTGTTGTTCCAATATCACCCTCTTCACACCAACGGATCGAAGTGTGTTTAGATCCTCGATCTCCATATTGTTAAGAGCTTTGACGGCATCCCTCAACTCTTTGAATGAAATCGCCATTACATATTCCTCCTGAGAACCTTGGGTTTATTTTCTTTCGGTTTCTCCAGTTCTCTATCAAAGTAAACCGACCTGCAGTTTGGGCATGTTCTAACATCGCTTTTTCTAGGTACCCAGGTATGACCACAGCGTTTGCACGTTATGGTGGACATATCAATTTTCATTCCATCCTCCTCTTTATCCTCCTTATGTACTCGATAGTTTTATATGTCTATATGATAGAGTATAAAGATAGCGCATAAGAAGTTCATTGTCAAGAAAAAATGTTAATCGACTCCAATTAATTTATGAATTTGTATGTTCAGGATTACATCAAGTTTTTCCTTTATAATCCAGGACATTAATGTCTTAGGTGACAACTGGTCATGAATAGGTGAGAAAGCTATTTGTGCTCCCGATCTCAGCTCCTTAATTTTGTTAACAGCAAAAACGAAGTCCTCTGGATCTTGGATCAAGAATTTGATGAAGTCTGTCTTTGTTAAACAGTGGTAGGGAAAGCACATCCTATTAGATGCACCGGAGCTGGGGCCTTTGTAATCAACCACCCAATTGACTGTTTGGAATCGTATACCATTTGTCCTTTTAGAACCACTGGTCTCTATGATAATAGAAAAACCGTTCATCCCAAGCAGATCTGTCAAATCATCCATGTTTGGTTGGATGAGGGGCTCCCCGCCTGTTAGGATTACGTATTGATGACCAAGAGCTTTTAC
>LGOV01007599.1_pt2 | contig 13238 bp, 10 predicted proteins | sample 469881 | NCBI WGS metagenome assembly LGOV01 (sample SAMN03857199, study PRJNA290197) | marine sediment metagenome | biome: marine cold seep biome; feature: cold seep; material: marine sediment; isolation source: sample #5579, elevator 3A push core 41 containing 12 cm of sediment... ...
AAATAATCCTCTTATTTTGTAAGAATTAAATTACTTTACTTTATCTTTATAAATGTAAAAACAATTAAAATTCCAAATCTGATGTATTTACTAATAGCTCTGGGAGTAGTTCTACTGATAGTAGGATCTTCCTTCGTTGTGGTACGGGATTAGAATTAGGTTCAAAATTTTTGAATCCCATTACCTAAAAATAGCTTCAATGTATTGAGGCTATTTTTTTTTATACTACTTTTGTAGGTCTAAATAATCTGAGGACATACTTATCTTAAGTAGGATCTTACTAAAGATAAAGCGGGTTATATAGGTTTTTTTTTGAAGTTGAATTTTTTTTAGAATAGATGATATGTTACAAGTTCAGTATATAAGAGATAATAAAGAGAGCGTTATAAGTGGTCTTAAAAAAAGGTTTTTTGACGCAGAAGAGCCAGTAGCTAAGGTATTGATGTTGGATGATAATAGAAAAGCTACACAAAATAAGCTTGATTTATCATTAGCAGAACAAAAAAGAATGGCTGCTGAAATTGGTGGTCTTTTTAAACAAGGTAAGGGTGCAGAAGCAAATGATTTGAAAGAGAAGGTGGCTCAAATGAAAAATGAGTCAAAAGAATTAACTGCCGAATTATCTAAAATTGCTGAAGAACTTAAAGATGAACTGTACAACATTCCTAATGTTCCGCACGAAAAAGTTGTAGCTGGAAAATCGGAAGATGATAATGAAGTTATACTTGAAGTTGGTGAAATCCCTAATATGGATGATAAAGCTTTGCCTCACTGGGAGATTGCAACAAAATATGACATTATTGATTTTGAGTTAGGAACAAAAATTACTGGTGCTGGATTTCCTGTTTACAAAGGTAAAGGAGCTCGTTATCAAAGAGCACTTATTAATTATTTTTTAGATAAGAATACAAGCGTAGGCTATAAAGAATTCCAGGTTCCTCACTTGGTAAATGAAGCTTCAGGATATGGAACAGGTCAGCTACCAGACAAAGAGGGTCAAATGTATCATGCAACTGTTGACAACTTGTATTTGATTCCTACTGCCGAAGTACCTGTAACAAACATGTACAGAGATAAAATTTTAAAAGAAGAAGATTTCCCTATAAAGGCTACTGCATACACTCCATGTTTCCGTCGTGAAGCTGGAAGTTATGGTGCACATGTAAGAGGTTTAAATCGTCTTCACCAATTTGACAAAGTAGAGATTGTACAGTTGCAACATCCAGATAAATCATGGGAAGCACTTGACACTATGGTTGATCATATTAAAGGTATTTTAATTGAACTAGGATTGCCTTTCAGAATTTTAAGACTTTGTGGTGGAGATACTGGATTTACATCGGCTATGACTTACGATTTTGAAGTATGGTCTGCTGCTCAAAAACGTTGGTTAGAAGTTTCATCAGTTTCAAACTTCTTAACTTTTCAAGCAAATAGATTAAAATTAAGATATACTGCTAAAGATGGTAAAAGACATTTAGCACATACACTTAATGGAAGCTCACTAGCTTTACCTCGAATTTTAGCTGCTTTGTTAGAGAACTATCAAACAGAGAAAGGAGTTGAAATTCCAGAAGCATTAAGACAATATACCGGATTTGACTACTTGGATTAGTTGTCAATAAAATTTAATAAAAAAGGTCATTTAGATAATTATTTCTAGATGACCCTTTTTTATTTTCGCCCCGATTGTAGCGTTACCCTGCAGGTACCAAAATTATTGAACAAATATTTGCAATGGCTCTTTCCTTTTTCGGGAAGAGCCTTTTGTAAATATATTGTGAAAAAATTTGGAACCGAAGCGTATAAGTGAAAAGCGGGAATTAGCGCCTAATAATACTTATCCAATCTTTCTTTTATTGAAATACCAAAATATTATTGGAAAAACGTAAAGAGTTAGAATTGTAGCCGTAATAATTCCAGAAACAATTACAATTGCCAATGGCTTTTGCGATTCCGAACCTATCCCTGTTGATAATGATGCTGGGATCAACCCAATAAAAGATGTTAGGGCAGTTAATAATACTGGTCGTATCCTACTGTGTACTCCTTGTTTTATTGATTCTACAAGATTCAAACCTTCAGATAAATTATTTCTGAATTTTGAAAGCAGAATTACTCCGTTTTGAACACTAATACCAAATAAAGCAATGAAACCTACGCCAGCGGCTATACTGAAATTAACATCCCAAATTAATAGTCCGAAAATTCCTCCTATCAGCGCAAATGGTACGTTTAACATAACTAATCCAGCATCTTTAGCATTACCGAATGTTGATAATAGAATCACAAAAATAAGGATTAATACAACTGGTACAACTTGACTTAGCCTTTTTTGAGCTCTAACCTGACTTTCGAATTCTCCTTCCCAAGCCACATGCATACCATTATCCAGCTTCACTAACTCTTCGAATTTTTCTTGTGCTTCGGCAATAGCACTCCCCATATCCCTACCACGTACAGAGAATGTGAGCCCTCCGAAACGTTCGTTATCACTTCGATAAACAAATGCTGGGCCGGTAACTTTTTTAATTTCGGCAATTTCGCTCAATTTTACTTTTGTATCTCTTATTGTTGGAACCATTATGTTACCTATTGCTTCCATATCATACCTATATTCTTTTTGATACCTTATTCTAACATCAAATTTTCTATCGCCCTCATATAGTTGTGTTGCAGCCTTACCCCCTATTGCCATTTCTACAACTGATTGGGCATCGGCTGTACGAACTCCATACAATGCTAATTTTTGTTGATCTAAATGTATATGTAGTTCTGGCTGACCTACAAGATTAAGAATGTTTAAATCTTCAATACCTTCAATATCATTTAATACTTTAAATGCTTCTTCCGATTTTTCTTCCAGCCTAAAAATATCATCTCCAAAAATTTTGAGGGACAAAGCACCTTTTACACCAGAAACTGATTCTTCTACATTATCCATAATTGGCTGCGAGAAATTGAACCTTATTCCTTCGTATTTTTCTAAACTATTTTGAATATTATCTATCAACTCTTGTTTTGATATTCCACTTTCCCAATCGTCATGGTGTTTTAATTCTACATGAAACTCGATATTAAAAAAGCCTGTAGGATCAGTACCATCATTTGGACGACCTGTTTGGGATAATACTGCGTCAACTTCTGGAAATTCGCGTATTGTACTACGCAACTGTTGAGTTACATTATACGATTCATCAAGACTAACACTGATTGGCAAGAATGCTCTAATATAAATAGAACCTTCATTTAACTGCGGGAGAAACTCCGTACCTAACCTACTACCTCCAAATATACCTGCTACTAAAACTAAAGATACAGTAGCAAATGTTATGGTTTTGTTTTTGAAAGCCCACAAGAAACTGTTGAATGAATATTTATGTACATTCTTAATAACAAAAGTTTCTTTTTCTTTAACATTTTTATTCAGTATAAACGAAATAAGTACTGGTATTAATGTTAGTGACATAATTAGTGCTCCAAGCAAAGCAAACCCAAATGTATAAGCCAATGGCGAGAACATTTTACCTTCTACCTCTTGGAATGCAAATATTGGAACTAAAGCTAATATGGTTATCAACTGAGATGAAAGTAGGTTTTTCCCAAGCATAGAACCTGTTTTTTTGATAATTCCCAACTTGGCTAGTTTATTGAATTTTTCCATTCCTAATTTCTTAGCTCGCTTGTCGAGCATAACAAACAGGCCTTCAACCATAACCACTGTTCCATCTACTATAATACCAAAGTCAATTGCTCCTAATGATAGTAAGTTAGCCGACATTCCTTTCATTCGCATCAATATTAATGCAAACAATAATGATAATGGAATTATTACCGTAACCACTGCTGTAGTCCGCCAATCGGCCATAAATAGGAATACAATTATTATTACAAAAAATATTCCTTCTGATAAGTTTTTTAATACTGTTGATGTTGTAAAATCAATTAAATCGGACCTATCGTAGAATGTCACCATTTTTACATCATCAGGCAAAATTCTATTATTCAACTCTTCTATCTTTGCTTTTACTCCTTCTATAACTTCAGAAGGATTTAAATCCTTACGCATTACTACTATACCTTGAACTAGATTAGATTCGTCATCGCGTCCAACTATACCTAGGTTTGGAAGATGAGCTTCTATAACATCAGCAACATTTTTTACTAATACTGGGCTATTACCTTTTATATCAACAATTACATTTCTTATCTCGTCAATATCGTTAAGTTTACCTATACCTCTTACTACATAAGCCTGATTGCTTTGATTAATTATTTCTCCACCAACATTTACATTTGAATTCTCTAATGCTTCAAAAAGCTCTAATGATGTAATTCCGTACTGTTCCATCAAAACAGGGTTGGCACTTACTTCGAAAGTTTTTACTTCGCCTCCAAAACTTACCACATCGGCAACACCTGGCACAGATAATAATTGACGCTCAATAACCCAATCTTGCAAAGTCTTCAGTTCTCTGATACTTTTTGTGGGCGAATGTAGAGTGTAACGAAATATTTCACCCGTTGGACCGTATGACGGTTGCATTTCAGCATCAACATCATCAGGCAAATCTACGTTCATAAGTCTATTTGCTACATATTGTCGCGCTTTAAACTCATCGGTATCATCGCCGAAACCAACCGTCACTACAGATAATCCAAAAAGTGATATACTTCGAATATTAGTTTTTTCCGGTACAGCATTTAACTGAACTTCGAGAGGTACACTAATAAATTTTTCTACTTCCTCAGCACTATGACCGGGCCATTGAGTAATTACAACTACTTTAGGATTTGTTACATCAGGAAAAGCCTCAATTGGAGTATTCATGGCACTTATTATCCCTGCAACTATCATCACTCCAGTTAAAAACAGAACTAAAAATCTATTTTTTAATGAGAATGATATTATATTTTCTACGAATTTTTTCATTTATAATTGACTTTTAGACTTTGGCGATTATCTATTGGCATTTGTATACTATAACTGATGCTTTAATCAAATCGACAAATACACAATTCAACAATTAAACTATTACTGCAACCTCTCATTAACAAGCTTGTTATACATCAACAATGCATAATCTGTTACAACTTCTTCATTAACTTTCAAACCTTGCTTTATAAAAGAGAATTCCTTATTGCGATTATTAATCTCAATTATTCTTATTGAATATTCTCCTTTTTCATGAACAATTACAAGATAATTTCCTTCCGAAAACAATACAGATTCAGATGGTACAGCTACTATTTCTTCGTTTTTTGATATGTCTATCCATGCTGATGTTAACATTTCTGGCAGTAATGATTTTTCTTTATTATCAATAACTACTCTGGCTTTCATTGTTTTTTCTTCAGGATCAAGAACTTTCATTATTCTATTTATTTCTCCTTTAAAAACCATATCAGGATATGCTTGAGCTTTTACATTAACACTCATACCTTCCTTGATCTTTGCAATATCTGATTCGAATATATTTAGATTTACGTGTACTACATCTAAGTTGGAAATAGTGAACATATTCCCTTCAAAGTCATCTGTAATTCTTGAATATTTCTTAATATTTTGTTCAGTAATTACACCATCTATGGGTGCAACAATTGTAAGTATTGATTTATTTGATTTACCTATCAATCTTATGCTTTCTTTAACAGAATTATATTCAGCTTTTGCCATTTCTAATTCAGCTTTTGCCGATAAATATTCTGCTTTCGATATCAATTCATCTTCAAACATATCCTTAGCTACAGCAAACTCTTTTTCCTCTTTTCTTAATTCAGCTTTTGTAGCTAACAATTGATTGTTAATATCTGCAATATCAGATGATTGAATAATAGCCAAGACATCTCCTTTTTTTACAAAATCACCAGGTAATGTATTTACTGAATTAACAAAGCCATTTACATATGCAGGTATTTCTACACTATAATCAGGTGCAGGATCTACTTTACCTATTACATTTATTTGTTGAATGTGTTTACGAAGCTTAACCTTTTCAGTCTTCACCTTCTTCGACATAAATTCGCCTATAGTACCTTTTGCTTTTTCTTCAGTTTTTGATTCTTTATCGCACGAGGCTACTGTTATTGTCATCAATAGAATTAATGCTATATTAAATATCTTCTTCATTTTATATTTTTTTTGACTGTTTGCTATAGTCTTTGAAATTCATTTGGTATTATACTTACATTGGATTGTTGAAAATATCTTTTCCACTAACAAAATTTATTTCTTCTTTTGACTGAATAGTGTCAAGTTGAATTTCTATGAATTTGCTTATTCCCTCTTCTATACTTTCATAGAAATCAACAAATTCGAGTAATGACATGTTTTTCTTTGAAAACTGATTAAGTGAAGCGTGCAATACTTCTTCTAATTCGTGATAGAAACTTTCATCTATGGAGTTTTGTATTTCTTGCGAAAGCCAATATCTTTTATTTGCAACGGCCACTTCGCCATGAAGTTCTTCTAATTGTTGAAGCTTGTTAACTTCAGCTTGGTCGGCTTCTATTTTTGCTTTCTGAATACTACCTTGATTTCTATTAAAAATTGGAATCTCAGTACCCAAAGTCAAACCAACATAATCATTTTGTGCTGCACCTCTACGATCATACATAGCACCAACTACAAGGTTAGGTATTGCCTCCTTTTTTTCTCTATCAATCTGCTGTAAAGCGTAAAGCTTATCTTTTTCTGAAATAATAATATCAGGGCGGTTAATTATTGCCGATTCAAATAGTAAATCGTTGTTTATCAATACTTGTTCCTCATTTATTTCGTTACCCGATACTATTGCCACAATTTTTATATCATGACGAATATTTAATAACACTTTTAATGAAGCATCCAACTCTGCAAGATTATTTCTCTCATCTAAATATTCTTTCTGTAGACTAAGCAGTAAGGTTTTTAATCTAATTATTTCGATCTTAGATGTATTTCCTTTTTCATACTGAGCCTGATATTTATAAATCAAACCTTCAAGTGGTTCAATACCTTGTTTTAGTTTTTTGATTTTTATGTTAGAGTAATAATATTCTGCGAAAGTAAGTCTTACCTCTTTTTTTAAATTCCTTAACAATTCAGAAAACTCTAACTCAGAAATATCAATATTTATCTGATCTAGTTTTTTCTGACTACGCCTTTTTCCTCCTAATATTATTTCTTGCTCAATTGCCACAACCCTCTGTGCATTAAAATCATTTCTAAACCATTGTTTGTCATCACCATCCCAAACTGCAAACTCAAGGTTTAATTCGGGATTAGGCCATAGTTGATTTTGTCGTAATTCAGCTTCTTTTACATTAACATTGTATTTTATAGATATTAGCGAAAGGTTTTGTTCAATAAAAATAGCTTCTGCTTTTTTCATTGTTAATTCCATGGTTTTTGGCTCTTGAGCATAGGTTGAAAAGCCAAAAAGCAAGAAAGNNTCTTTTGCATTGATAAATTGTAATTAAAAAAATGTGATAAAATGTTTGTACGGATGTACGTTTTTCTGAAAATACTATCAGAAAAATATTATTTATGTTTCTATCAGTATCGTTGAGTATAAATGTTTGCTAATTCAAAAAATATAACCACAAAAAATGATAGAACCAAAAATTAAACCTTAGGAGGTGGAGGGGTGATTTCTTTTATTATATTATCAGCATCTATTGATGTTAATATAAATTTATGTATACTTTCTTGAGGCAGGTAGAATATTGGAATAGAAGGAGAATGTGTTTTGTAGTAATAAGAAATAATATTTACTTTATTTTCGCTAACATCATTGCTATCAGGTAAAGCATAATCATCACCCAATAAGCTAACAACAACCAATTCATAGATACTCTCTATTTCGTTTGTTTGCTCATGTCCAAAATTCAACAAATTATCATCAATATTTACACTTACATTAAGTAGATGAATACTAAGTAGCAATGGAATAATATGTTGTAATAGTTTCTTGATTTTTATGCTTTTATTTATTAGAATTTCAAAAATATATTAACCTTGTAACTATGTGAAATATTAATGATGTAGTCAATGATTTTTTTGATGAATATCATAAATATGAATTTTTAGCTAGTTTGTTAGATAAATATTAATCAAAAAAACGGTTCAACACACACAAGTTGAACCGTTTTTAATTATAGAAAAGGAATGTAATACTAATTTGTATATGCAGTTTCGCCGTGTTCGTAGATATCTAAACCTTCTTCTTCTACTCTACGAGAAACTCTAAGACCAACAGTTTTCTTAATACCGTAGAAAAGTATGATTCCGGTACCTGTAGCCCAAACAAATACTGCTCCAACACCTATTAATTGTGTTATCAATAATGATGTTCCACCACCGTAAAATAAGCCTCCATCCGTAGCGAAAAAACCTACTAAAATTGTACCTAATGCACCAACTACGCCGTGTACTGACACTGCTCCAACTGGATCGTCAATTTTAAGTACTTTATCGATAAACTCAACCGAATAAACTAAAACAACACCTGCAATTGCACCAACAATTACCGCTCCTCCTGATGAAATAATATCAGTACCTGCAGTTATAGCAACTAACCCGGCTAAAGCTCCGTTTAATGTTAATGATAATGATGGTTTTTTGAACTGAAACCATGATACTATCATTGACGTAACTGCACCAGCTGCTGCTGATAAGTTTGTAGTGATGAAAATATGTGCGATTGCTTCGGCATTAGCTGTACCTGATGCAGCTAACTGCGAACCTGGATTAAATCCGAACCATCCGAACCACAGAATAAATACTCCAAGAGCACCTAAAAGTAAACTCTGACCAGGTATTGCTTTTGCTTTACCATTATATTTTCCGATACGAGGACCAACCATTTTAGCACCAACTAAACCAACCCAGGCTCCTACTGAATGTACAACAGTTGACCCTGCGAAATCGTGAAATCCTAGTTCAGACAACCATCCTCCACCCCAAATCCAGTGACCTGAAATTGGATAGATTATTGCTGTTAAAACAACACTAAATATTAAATATGCTTTAAACTCTGTACGTTCGGCCATTGCTCCTGAAACTATTGTTGCTGCTGTTGCGGCAAATACTGTTTGGAACATTAAAAATGCTTCGCCAGGTATGTCTCCTTTAAATCCGCTTGAGAAAAATAAATTCATCTCGCCTATAAATCCTCCTATATCGTTTCCGAACATTAATCCGAAACCAATAAACCAAAATAATAATGACCCAAATGAAAAGTCCATAAGGTTTTTCATTAATATATTGGTTGTATTTTTAGCTCTAGTAAAACCTACTTCAACCAAGGCAAAACCAGGTTGCATAAACATTACTATTGCCGCAGCAAGTAACACCCAAACGGTATCTAACGAACTGCCAACTTCTACAATTTTTGATACTATTTCTTCGCTTTCTGTTGTAATTATCATATTAATATCTTTATCTGCTATAGGTTTTTGCCTTAGCGTTATGTTATCATTTTACTTTAAATGCCTAATGCACTAATCTAGTCCTCGTTTACAAATAGTGTTTTACCACCTGACTCACCTGTTCTAATTCTGTAACTTTCTTCAATAGAACTAACGAAGATTTTACCATCACCAACTTCTCCAGTATTAGCTGCTTTTAGTATTGCTTTAATTGATTGATCAAGAAATTGATCTCTAACTACAAATGATAACATTGTTCTTTCTATAACACTTAGGTCGTACATAACTCCTCTGTATACTCTTTCTTGTCGTGAGGAACCATGCCCTCTAACATCCCAATAAGAAAAGAAGTCTATACCTTCTTCGTGTAATGCTTCTTTTACTGCATCAAATTTTGTTTTCCTTATTATTGCTTCAATCTTTTTCATTATTTATAAATAGCTTTTTAACCTTTTGCCTATAGCAAGTATCTTTAAAGAAACTTACTACAGGGATTAGGTTATGATTAATATTTCTTCTTTCAGAAAATTTTCAATGGGGGTAATTGCTGGCTTGTATGCGACGTATTGATTATATTGATAATCCAAATACTAGGAATGCTTTTTTAGTGTTTGGATCGAAAATAAGTGATGTGTTTAATCCTAGTCCATAACTATCAGTCAACTTAACTGTTTTTGAGAATGAAGCACCTATGTTTGTAAATGCTGCTTGTGTTGTTTTGTAATAAATACTTTCGGATGTTACACCTCCAATAAATGTACTAATATCAATACCTTTTACATTGAACGTGTATCCTAATTCCATGTATGTTGAGTAATGTGTTGTAGGATCTCCTTCTTTATCATTTTCTTTATCTGCTCCATAAAAGTTAGTGGCAACCATAAAGGATAATGGTAATGATGATGTACCGTTAAAAGACATAGTTGCTTCTAGCACATGCCCTGTTCTTGCATTGGCGTATTCAAAAAAGTTGTAGTATGTATCTTCAACTGGAAAGAAATAATCTGTAATACCAACAGTGAACATATCATCGATAAAAGTATATGATGCGTAAATATCAAGTTCTTGAGAAGTAACTTCTCCAAAAGTGTAAGAACCCCATGTTCCTATTGCAAATCCTCCGATTGTATATTCTATATAAGGCTGAATTGCTGGTGCATTTTGACTAAAATTTAATCCACGCCATATATAACGAGATACAAGATCGGCTCCGATAGAAATTGGAGACTCTGCACTTGTCTCTGTAATTTCTTGTGCTTGAGTAGTTGAGATTAATAGGATAGCAACTAAACTTAAAACAACTTTTTTAAACGATTTTTCCATAGTTCTACATTTTTCTGAAACTATACTACTAAGATTAGGTTAGTAAGGGGTAGAATAGCTTCAATTTATATTTTAACGATTACCAACTGTAAGGTGTTTGTAGTGTATTTAACATATGAAAGCCACTACCTAGGATAAAAAAGTTTTCTTTCATAATTAAAAAACAAGAAACTAGCACTTGTCTGTTAGTAACGGGGCAAAAATATGTAAAATGTAAACTACCCCCCAAACTTATAGGGGGGTAATGTTGAAAATTTGCATAAAATTCACAAATACCCCCATAAAAATGAGAGTATGTTAATTATTTTATATCATTTAATAGAATTGCCNNAAAAAATAGGGGGTCATTCATGAAAAACATAGTTTTTCATGAATGACCCCCTAAAAAGTAGTGTAGGCTAATAAAGATTTAATGTAATATGCGCTTGTTTATTATTTTTTTGAAAATTGGTATGCTAAAATAACCCAAGAACTAAGCATTAACAAGCCCCCAATTGGAGTAATAGTACCTATTAAACTGCCTAACCAATCTATTTGCCATAAGGAATTAAAAGACAATAAGTAAATTGACCCAGAAAAAGCAATAAACCCTGATATCATTAAATTCAAAACCAGATTAATCTTTGAAAAATTAAAAACTTTTTCACTTATACATATTATAAATACTGCTAAACTGTGAACTATTTGATAAAAAACAGCTGTTTTCCAAGATTCTAGAGCTGTTAGCGAAAATATTTTTTTAAGCGCGTGAGCTCCTAATGCACCAAATGCAATTGCAATAGCCATAGATAGTGCTGCTATTATAACGTATTTCTTATTATTCATGCTTTCTAATTGTATTTGTGTAAATATAGTATTGAAAATAATCAACCATATAACAATGCTATAATTTATAATTTCCTTTTAGCCAAACTATAAATCCAGATACTAAAACAAAAAGTACGCTGAACCCAAAAAGTGGAATAAATAGAATATATAAATCGCCTAGTGCAAATTTAAATAAACGTGCTGTGTGCATTTCTAAAGCAGTATTCCAAAGAGATAATCTTGACTGTTGAATATCTGAAGGCATCTCTACTACTAGTCCTCCTTTAGGTAATGAACTCAAGCCTGTATTGTAATCAAAGTATATTTCTTTATCAAAATCATTACTATATCCTGCTGCCATTACCTCACCTATTGGACTTCCTCCTCGTGATAAACTTTGTATGTAAGGTTTCTTTGTAGTATAATCAATAAATGTATTATTGATTAAATCAAGTTCGAATAATCCATTAAATGTGCCTACTAATAACTTACCATCATCTACAAACTCAAAAACATTTACTCCCATTACACTTAATGGAACATTTATTGGAATTTGTTTTAATTCGGTTTTAAAATTGTCATCAGAATAAAATAAGCCCTCAATTGTAGCTATATAATAAGTATCATTTTCAGAGCTATATATTATTTGCCTCAATTTATCAAACCAAGCATTAGGTGTATCTAACTCGGTATATGGAATTTTAGAAACCTTAGCATAGGCAATAGGTATTAATAATGGTGGGCGTAAAAACATTCCTGTAAAAGCGGTAAAAAACAAAAAGACACCTAAACTCCAACCTATTCTGTTATGCCACTTTAGAGAAAACTTAAGTGTTTTTAACTGTGATTTTGCAGGTAACTTCTTTTTCTTGCGACGTTTAATTAATGATGGGAATAGAAAATATATTATCCCGGAAATTGCCAAAAATGCAAAAACCCCACCTACAAAATCTACTATTAATTTACCCGCTTCACCATATATTTCGCCAGAATGGATTACCCAAATAGTTTTAAATAATCCTATTTTATTATCGTAGCCAATAGGACTAGGTAATTCTGAAATTGTAAACTCCTTTAAATCTGATGTTCTTATAATTTCGGATCTAGTCAATAAAACCAATCCTGATTTATCTTCGATAATATCTACAATACGTTGATTTTTTGATGGTAAAATTATCTTATCCCACTTCTGATCATCATAATTGTAGCTATGAAGATTAAAAATTGTTGAAGCCAAAAGTACTCCAGACTTTGTTTTAAATATTTTTTCGATTTTTCTATTATCAACACCTTCTTCAAACCCAGAATTAAAATCCTGAAATTTATTTAATTCAGAATTAGTCAAATAAATACCAATATTACCATATACTAGAATTGAATCTTCAGAAAGTTTTAATGTTGACTTTACAGATGCCAGGTTCCAATTTTCATACTGAAGTTCTTTTGGCAGATAATTTCGATTTACATCAACCGACGAAAAAACATTACGATGATTTAATATTATACCAGATACGGTAAACAACAAAATGAATAGGGAAATAATTATCCCTATCCATTTATGGTATTTTTTGAAAAAATTAGATTTTTTCTTCATTAGTCAATTGTTCGTGAATTGCTTCGCTTATATCATTTCAATTATCAATCACTTTGAATTGCAATTGATATTTATGGTTCTACCACTAATGTTGTGGAAATAT
>LGOV01036380.1_pt1 | contig 13163 bp, 11 predicted proteins | sample 469881 | NCBI WGS metagenome assembly LGOV01 (sample SAMN03857199, study PRJNA290197) | marine sediment metagenome | biome: marine cold seep biome; feature: cold seep; material: marine sediment; isolation source: sample #5579, elevator 3A push core 41 containing 12 cm of sediment... ...
TTACAGTTAGGGCAAACGAAACCACTCATGTTTTCAACAATGCCGAGAACGGGGAGATCCATCTTCCTACAGAAAGTGACTGACTTACGCACATCAACAAGGGCAACTTTTTGTGGTGTAGTAACGAGCACTGCGCCAGAGTCTTTACCGAGCAGTTGAACAATCGTCAGTGGCTCATCGCCTGTTCCTGGGGGGCAATCAACGACGAGGTAATCAAGCTCACCCCACTCAACATCTTTAATGAACTGCTGAATAACTCCTGATTTAGCAGGGCCACGCCAAATTAACGCATCGTCAGCTGATTCAATTAAAAAACCGATAGACATCACCTTAAGGTTGCCGCGCTCAATGGGCAGCATGCCGTTTTCGTTGGTATCAGGACGTTGGCCTTCCATACCGAGCAAGGTTGGAATACTTGGGCCATGAAGATCAATATCCATCAGACCGACTTTGGCCCCTTGGCTGGCAAGGGATACAGCAAGGTTGGCAGCCGTAGAACTTTTACCGACGCCACCCTTCCCCGACATGACGAGAATTTTATGTTTAATCGCCGCTAAATTATTAGCCAAGCGTTCTTGAGCTTTCTCTTTATCGCATGCTTGCTTGTCAGTGTCAGAACAATTGTCGCTCTTGGAACATCCGCTGCAGCTGTCGTTTGCCATGATTGCATATCTCCTTGGTGAAATTATTTCAGTTGTTCAATATGAATGATAAATATGTACGCATTGGGAGACTAATCCTCTCAGGTATATTTTGTCAATTTAGAATATTACTGAATCAAGAAGATGTAAAATTTCATCGTAGTATCTATTGTGTTTAGTCAGAGCAAATATAGTATAACTCTGTTTTATTTCCCTTGACGGTCAGGTTAGAGGCCTGTTAGTTTCACTCTTTAATTATACCTGCCACGTATAATACCCATCTTTTATTTCTATTTTGGAGGAAAGTGATGAAAAGATTATTGATGTTGGTTACTGTGCTGGTCGCAGTAGCACTGGCGGCCCCGAGTTGGGCAGCTATTGAGTTTTTTGGTACCGCCAAAGTTAAGCCAACCTATTATTCTAATTTTGATTTCGATGATAGCGAAGATGATAAGTTTATTGCCAATGAAGCTGGCCTAGCCAAGGGTGGTCACATGCGTGCTGAACTGCGTTTGGGCTGGAAAGCTCAAGGTGAAAAATGGTCGGTGAAGATGATTACTGAGGCCGATGTAATCATGCAGAAGGATACCGCTGACCGTTCATTTTATAGTTCTTCAGAGAAGGGCTATAACCCAAATACTGGTGGTGAGTTTGGTATCGAGCGCGTTGAGTTACTATATAAGTTCGCACCCTCGGTTGAACTACAAACAGGTTGGGATATCCGCGCCCTAGACATCAAGTCTGGTGGTTTACTGTATGGTGACGATCATCCGTTTATTGGTTTTCGTGGTCAGCTAGCTAAAACTACCAAATATGAACTGCTCTATATCCCTATTCAGAACATGGACGGTATTAATTACGATCCCATGAGTAGTGACTCGGAGAATGACTGGAACGTCTATACGTTGAAAATCAATCAGCAAGTTGGCGATTTCAATCTCAGTCCATTTGTCGCTTATAGCGACAACGACTCGCGCGAAGCCCAAGTAGCTTATTACGGTCTTGAAGTGACCGGCAAAGCAGGCGTATTTAAGCCATCACTTGAGATCGTTGCTGCCGAGGGTGAATTTGATGACGGCAGAGACATCTCTTCTCTGGCTGCCTTTGTTGGTGTCGAGATGGATGTCTGTAAGGCATTTACCCCCTATGTCGCCTTCCGTTATACCCAAGGCGATGATGATGCTAGCGATGACGATGTTGAGGGCTGGGTTGGTATCACAGATATCGGTCGTTTCACCCCAATGATGGGCATGGATGGCGGTATTCTTAGTGAGGACTTAGGTCAGAGCTACGGTGCCACTCTCTACTCCCTCTCGCCTGAGCGTGCGTACGCTGATGGTGTATATAATCAGTCCCAATTTCAAAAAGTTGGTGAAGATGGTAACATGGTAGATAATAAAACAGCATATAGTGCTGCTTTAGCCGCCAATAACTACGGCGGCATTAGCAATAACGGTTCTGGTGACAACCCAGGGCAAATGGTGANNNCGGTGGTAGCTATCGGTGCCAAAGGTGATCTTTCCTCATTGGTTGATAAGTTAAGCTATAAGACGCAAGTATTCATGATCTGGTATGATGAGACCGATAACTTGCTCAATAAAAAAGATCCGGGTTCAGATGTTGATGATTATGCTGGTACTACTTTTGATCTGCAGTTGAAATATGCTCTTGATCCAAACTTCAGCATCGATTACATCTTCGGTGTCTTCGTTCCGGGTAATGGCATTGAAGATCAATATGGTGACGATACAGCGATGACAAACTGCTTAACCCTCTCTTGGAAATACTAATTCCGCACGGGTTAGATAGCTGACACATCACTCCCCAGTAGGATATCAATTCTACTGGGGAGTTTTTGTTCTATATAATGTGAAGAAAAATCCATAAGGGAGACATGCCAATGAAACGAAGCTTAAAAGGGCTGATCGTTTGCGCGTTGTTGTGCGTAGCAACGGTTGTAAGTGCGGCGAGTTGGCCGCAGGTTAAAAATCGCTTACAGCAATGGCGAGGGACAAAAGAGATTACTTTGCCGCAGGGTGTTGACCCTTTTGAAGATCAACTATTTACCCCAGTTGCTGAAACTGCTTTGATGCAGGGTTATGTAATATTACCTGATGGTGCAACAACAAACAGCGGCTTGGTTTTCTCAATTCGCAACACCAGCCGCGGCAAAATGTTGGTGCTTAAGCGCGGTGAAGATGGTGCTCTTTTAGCGATGGAGAAGATTGGTTCCACGACGTTGTCGACCACAACAATGGCAAAAACACAAATCGCAGCTACTCCTAGCGTAGCGGCTGTTGCGCCAGTACCACCTATTCCATTAGCACCGATAGTTCAATCTGTTGCTTTGTCCACTCCACAGCGATCAATCTCGCCTGTTATTACAGCATCGGCAACAACTCTTTCGGTTCAACATCCAGCTCCAGCGATTGCCCAAAATGAAGTTGTTTTCGAGATGGATGGAACGCCGATACAGGTTGTCGTCTGGCCTGTAGTTGGTGGCGGTGTCGATCTGTATGTGATGTATGATGATGCCATTCAACAAATGCACAGTGATGGTAGCAGTTTGCGCTTGGGGCAACGTTTTGAAGCGCCTATCTCACCAGTGCGTGCTTTACGTCTTGATATTGGTGATATGGACAGCGATGGTCAACCCGAGTTGGCTGCGGTATGGGCCGAAGATATTCGTGGAGTTTCCGATGGCACCAATTCATTGATCCATAGTTGGGTTTTATCTGTAACAAATGGCGGTGGCTTAAAGGCGATTAGTGATGATTTAGCAGGTTATGTTGCGTTAACGGGCAGTAAGGCTTATTTGCAAAAGCGCCTTGAGTTTGCAGCTTTTGCGCCCGAGGTTTATGCTTTATCTCTTGCTGGTGATAGCGTGATGGTGAGCGAAAAACCGATCCGTCTTGATACGCGACTATTGTTCAATCAACTTGAGTGGCCAAACAACAACAGTGCTTTGGTATGGAATGATGATGATCGCTTGATGTTAGTAGCGCAAAGTAAAAATACCCGCATTGCTGGCTCTACTTTGTTGACCGATTTTGGTCGTTATCAGGGGCCAGTGGTGTCGATTCCACTCAAAGACCCTGAATACCGCAGTGGCTTTTCGGCTGGTGATCGAGTTATGGCGCGTGAAGTGGTGCTTGGTCGGCGCTTAATTGAGCAACAAGGCTCGGTATTTACCCTCGTGCGCGGGCGTAGTAAAGGGTTGCCGCTGGTCGGTCGTCCAAGCGGTGCTGATCGGCTGGTAAAAATTGATCGTACTGAGCACGGTTTGAGTGCCGATTATCCATTCGCAGCGATTGAGGCATTTGTGGTTGATTTTTCGGTGTATGATCAAAATGGTCTTGAGGCGATTGTGTTGCTAAATGAGAAAGCCGATGGCAGTGGCCGTTCTTATTTGCGTATGCAGGCACAGCGCTAACCTCGCCGAGCTGAGACTGAATAAAAAAAGGGATGACCAAACGGTCATCCCCTTTTTTTGTTTAACCGATTGTTGACCTATTTAGCCAGTAACTGTTGAGCTGCCTTGAGAACGTTCTCGGCGGTAAAACCAAAGTGCTCCATCAGCTTATCACCGGGAGCGCTGGCACCAAAACCTGTCATGCCAACAATGTCACCATCGAGGCCGATATAGCGTTCCCAGCCAAAGGTTGAAGCAGCTTCGACAGCCAAACGCTTACGACAACTGTTAGGCAGAACTTGCTCTTTGTATTCAGCGCTTTGCTGCTCAAAGAGTTCCCAGCACGGCAGGGAAACAACGCGAGTAGCGACCCCCTGTTGTTGGAGTTGCTCGCGAGCTGCCATAGCATGTTGCACTTCAGAGCCGCTAGCGAGAAGGATCAATTGCAAGTCACCATCCTCTTTTGCGAGAACATAACCACCCTGCTGTACTCCTTCAGCTGCACCGAATTGACTACGGTCAATCGTTGGCAAGTTTTGCCGAGTAAAGATAAGGGCGGTAGGAGTAGTGCGATTCAATAATGCCGCGCGCCATGCTTGAGCTGTTTCATTGGCATCGCAAGGGCGAATGACATTTAAGTTTGGTACACTACGTAGCCCTGTGAGTTGCTCAACTGGTTGGTGAGTTGGGCCATCTTCGCCAACACCAATTGAATCGTGAGTGAATACGTAGATTGGTGCAATGCCCATCAATGCCGCCATACGCATGGGTGGGCGCATATAGTCAGAAAAGATCATAAACGTCGCCCCAAAGGGGATCAGGCCACGGGTGTGGCACATGCCGTTAAGGATCGAACCCATGGCGTGCTCACGAATACCAAAGTGGATGTTACGACCACTGCCAGCTGCGCTAAAGGCCCCCTCACCGTTGAGGTGAGTATTGTTGGATGGTGCCAAGTCGGCACTGCCGCCTATCATTAATGGCAAGCCTGCTGCCAAGGCGTTGAGAACCTTGCCGCTGGAGGCGCGAGTTGCCATGGAGCTACCAGCTTCAAATTCGGGCAGTAGTGCATCAACGGTTTCTGCTGTAAGTGGTTTGTCAGCGCACCAGTCAGCAAGCGCGCTGTTGGTTTTACATTTGCTGTCACATTCGGCTTGCCATTGTTGCTCAAGTTCAGCACCACGAGCTTTGAGCTCATCCATGTGGCTGTAGACAGCATCAGCAACTACAAAGCTTTGCTCAGGATCAAAACCTAATGCTTGCTTAGTCAGCTTCAGCTCATCACCGCCGAGAGGAGCACCGTGTGCTGCTGATGTCCCTTGCTTGTTGGGAGATCCTTGACCGATGTTAGTACGAGTAATGATCATCGATGGCCGTGGGTCGCGTTTTGCGCGCTCAATAGCCGCATCGACCTCTTCAAGGTTTTCACCGGTAACACGCTCAACGTGCCAGCCGTAAGAGAGGTAACGGGTTGCCACCTCTTCACTGAAAGCAAGAGAGGTGTCGCCCTCAATAGTAATTTTATTGTCGAGATAAAGATAGATAAGGTTACCAAGTTGCAAATGGCCTGCAAGTGAGGCTGATTCAGCGGCAACGCCCTCCATCACATCACCATCGGAACAGATGGCGTAGATGTTGTAATCAAACAATTCGGGGTCGAGGGTGTCAGCAAGAAATTTTGCCCCCATTGCCATCCCTGCGCCGACAGCAATCCCTTGGCCGAGAGGACCAGTGGTTGTTTCAACACCTTGGGTGTGGCCAAATTCAGGATGCCCCGGTGTTTTACTGTCGAATTGACGAAAGTTTTTCAGATCATCAAGGCTCAGATCGTAGCCGCTGAGGTGCAGTGTGCTGTAGAGCAGCATTGATGCATGGCCACATGAAAGGATAAAGCGGTCACGACCTGCCCACTCAGGATTAGCAGGGTTGTGACGCATGTGGCGATTGTAGAGAAGATACGCCAGAGGAGCCCCTTCCATTGGAGTTCCGGGGTGGCCGGAGTTGGCTTGTTGAACCGCATCTGCGGAAAGCAGGCGGATCGTGTCAATCGTTTGCTTGGTAACGTCAGAATCGAGAGGTGCAGAGTGCATGGATTGGGCTCCTTTGGAGGTTCTATATAGTGAAGCCTGATTTTAAACAGGATTAGCCACTTTTTGCAAGGTGTGATCGTGGTGGAATAACCGCTTAAATATTAAATTTGCTTGAAAATGTGTTTGTGGCGTTACATCTGCTGAATATTTACCGGCGTTTCGCGTGTTGCGGCTCTTTACATTGGCTGTGTAGGACGACTATGATTGCGTCGAACAGAATTTTAAGAGTTTCTCAAGTGGGGTTGTAAATGGAACAGGTAGATGTTGTTGTTATCGGAGCGGGAGCTTCAGGGTTAATGTGTGCAGCAGAGGCTGGCAAGCGGCAACGGCGGGTGGTTGTTGTTGATAGTCAAAAACAGGCTGGGCGTAAGATTCTTATGTCAGGGGGCGGGCGGTGCAATTTCACCAATTATGATGTCGAAGCACAGCATTTCATCTCAAAAAATCCCCATTTTTGCAAATCGGCTTTAAAGCGTTATACGCAGTGGGATGTGATCGATCTATTGCAAAGGCACGATGTTGCTTACGCCGAACGTGATCACGGCCAACTGTTCTGTGTGGAAAGTGCCAAGGATGTTTTAGATCTGTTGGTGCGCGAATGTCGCGATGCGAATGTTTCGCTGCGCTTAGGACAGCACATTGATACGGTCGAGCGTAATCCGGAGGGTGGTTTTACCGTAACGACCAAGAGCGGCAGTTTGAGTTGCCAATCGCTGGTTATTGCTTCGGGGGGATTGTCCATTCCGACAGCAGGAGCATCGCCGTTTGGTTATCAGGTTGCCGAGCAATTTGGTGTGGCGGTGCTGGCGACGCGCCCCGGCTTGGTTCCTCTCACGCTTCAGCCAGCAGATAAAAAAAGATTGTCGCCGTTGTCAGGTATTGCGGTTATGGCTGAAGTCTCCCTCGGTGAGGTGAGCTTTCGAGAAAATCTGTTGTTTACTCACCGAGGTTTGAGCGGTCCGGTCATTTTGCAGATCTCATCGTATTGGCTTCCTGGCCAGCCGATTCAGGTCAATCTGTTGCCAGCTGAGGATGTTATTGCGCTGATAAAACAGCTGGAGCAACAGCAGCCAAAGGTCCATCTGCGTTCGCTGTTGGCAAAGTATTTACCGCGTCGTCTTGTTGACACCCTTGTTCCTGAACGCCTTTGTGCTAAGGCGCTCGGCCAGTTGACGGTCGCTGATATTGCTGAAGTTGAGATTCTCGTGCATCAGTGGCGGGTGATCCCTAATGGCACTGAAGGCTATCGAACTGCTGAGGTGACCCTTGGTGGTGTCGATTGCGGTGCGCTGTCATCAAAAACATTTGCAGCGCGAGAGGTGGAAGGTTTGTATTTTACCGGTGAGGTTCTCGATGTTGCGGGCTGGCTTGGTGGTTATAACTTGCAGTGGGCATGGTCATCGGGGTGGTGTGCGGGGCAGTATGTCTAGGTGATGTAGCTGATGTCAGTGATGTTTATTGCCAACTTTTTTTAGGAAAAGATCGGCCCCTTAGTGCACTGCAGTAAGGGGCCGATGTGAATTATTAGGACTTTAGATAGGCTGTAATGCTCGCAGCAATGGTTTTGAAAATTTGGGTAAATTCCTTTTCATTACGCTCAAGCAGAGTGATACGGAAGCCCTGCTCAGCGGTTGAAAATGAGGTCAAAGGAACGACACAAATTCCTGTCGAAGCGAGAAGGTAGTAAACAAAACGCTTATCGTTCGATGTCCCTGGCTTTTCGACCAACTCCTCAATCATCTCGCGTACTTCTTTGTTGGGGATTGGTAGCGATTGGTTGGGCTTCAGTTGGTTCGCTTCAAAAGCGATACTCATATAGAACGCACCGTTGGTCCGGTTTACCTTAATGCCGGCAACAGCATTTAGTACATCGTAAGCGATATTAGAAAATTTTTCATAGCGACTGGTACGCTCTTTTAAATAAAGAGGATACTCAGGGTGGCTCATGATTGGTGGAATCGCTTTTTGAGGTAGCGTTGTTGAGCACACTTCAACCATCTTTGAATCGATGATGGATTGAATATAGCGGGCAAACATCGGATCTTTATCGCAATTGTAAACTTCGATCCAGCCGCAACGAGAACCTGGCCATGGCAGTTCTTTACTGATCCCCTTCATGGCGATAGCGGGAATATCACCAATAAGATCAGAGATCGGCTTGGTCGACTCACCATTGTAAATAATATTGTGATAAATCTCGTCGCAAATGATGAACAGATCATACTCTTTAGCGATCTTAATCATCTCAACCAGAATTCGTTCAGGATAAACGGCTCCGGTTGGATTATCGGGATTGATGATTAAAATTCCGCAGATCGCTGGATTGTATTTGATCGATAAGCGTAAGTCGTCGAGGTCGGGATACCAATTGTTGTCAGGATCTAGACGGTATGATACTGGTGCTTGGCCGGCGTGAGAGGCCTCACCAGATGAGTGAGTTGAGTAAGTCGGAGAGGGTCCGATAACACGCGCTTCACGTTTGAGGAGGCCATACACTTTTTGGATGGCATCGCCAAGGCCATTGAAGAAGATAATATCTTCAGCGGATATCTGCGCTTTGCCGCGCTTATTGGTCAGCTGCGCCAAAAATTCACGTGTTTCGAGAATTCCCTTTGTTGCGCAGTAGCCGTAGGAGCAGTCGGTCATGGCAAGGTCGGCAACAATTTTTTTCATCCACGCAGGGATTTTTTCCCCTTTTGCGATGGGGTCACCAATATTTTCCATATTGGTTTTGATTCCTAATTTAGCAAGTGTTTCAGCAATCTCGACGATCGCACGAATTTCATAGGTAAGCTCCCCAGCGCCGATATGTACAATGTTGTTTCTCATGATTATATCTTTCTTAGGCTACAGTTTTATTTGCACTGCGATACCAGTATGTAGCTGTGCAGTGCATTAAATATTAGCTTGTGTGGTTAGCATAGCGTCAAATTGTTGTCAACGTATTAAGTTGCATAGCTCCCACGTGAAGAGTGAATAGGGAGATGGGGGTTCGCTTTACAAACTGTATACAGTATCCAGATTAGAAAGATTGTCGTATAGGGTATAGTTAGGGTCAAAATATGTAAAGCAGTTGGTATATTAGTATGTTGAGAGGTTTTGTTGGGGGTGGCGGGGTGTCGCCTGTCGAAACTATTCTAATAAAATCTTGACAATATAGGGGCATTCCGCTAGAAAATACGAGGTTTGTTTACACTGTTTGTATTGTGTGCAAATGCACATTTTTGATAGGAACCTGTGCACAGCCAAAGTTGGCGAGTGTACAATTTGCCCTTCAGGGAGGCATGAAACGGTATGGCCGAACAGTATTTGGTCGATTATATGTATGTGTTGGTGCTTTTGATTGCAGGCATTGCTTGCGGTCTTGGCCCTCTGGTGATCTCCAGAATTTTTGCGCCACGGGAATTGTATCGTAAGACATTGGAACCATATGAGTGTGGTATGGATCCTTACGGTACAGCATGGAATATCCGATTTGATATTTCATATTACCTGTATGCGCTGATTTTTCTGGCGTTCGATGTTGATATTCTGTTCCTGTTTCCTGTCGCTACGGCCTTTGATCAGGTCTCGGCGGTAAGGGGGATATCTGAACTGCTAATTTTTGTAGGTATTTTGTCTCTGGCGATTGTATATGCCTGGGTCAAGGGAGTATTCACGTGGCCGAACAGAAGAAAAGTCTGCTAAACGTCCACTCCTATTCGAAGGAGTGTATAGAGCGCTATGATGGCGGTCTACCGCAGAGAACTAAGACCTCAGACGCAGAGCCATTACTGCAAATGAAGTTGTCCGACACGATCTTGAATCTGTGCCGGGCAAACTCGTTGTGGCCAATGACTTTTGGTTTGGCGTGTTGTGCAATTGAGATGATGTGCTGTGGTATGGCACGTTTCGATATGGCTCGCTATGGTGCTGAGGTGTTCCGTCCTTCACCTCGACAATCAGACTTATTGATTGTTGCAGGGACGGTTAATCGTAAGATGGCTCCAGCAGTGGTAACACTGTATGAGCAAATGCCAGCGCCTCGTTATGTTATCGCGCTGGGTAACTGTGCTATTTCAGGCGGTCCATTTGCTGTTGAGGCAAACTACGATGTTGTTCTCGGTGTTGACCAATTGATTCCTGTCGATATTTACGTTCCCGGTTGTCCTCCACGGCCAGAAGCTCTCATTGAGGGGATTCTGCAGCTGCAAGAGAAGATTACGGGTACGCGCTTCCCATTCCCTCAGAATAAAATGCCGGAGGGTAGATAATGGACGTTAAAAAAGTAATCAAGCAATGGAAGAGTCTGGCAACGGATGTTGAAACTGTCGACTATGCGGTCAGTGGTTACGATTATAGCCTGAGTCTTGAGGGTGTAAAACTGCCTGAATTGGCAAGCTTTATGCTGAAGCAGGGCTTTTATCTTGTTGATCTGATGGCTGTTCATGTGACGCCAGCGATTGAAGTGGTTTATCAGTTTGCTCACTTCGAAATACGGTGTCGTGTGTTGGCCCGTGCTGCTGTAGTGGACAATGAGATTCCAACGATCTCTGATATTTATCAGGGCGCAAATTGGCACGAGCGTGAAACTCGCGATTTTCACGGTGTCGTGTTTACCGACCACCCCAATCTGGAACCGCTGATCTTAGCGGAAGAGGATGTGGATCTGAAGCCGCTACTTAAGGACGAAAAAACACTGAAGGATGTTGGCGCAATACGTCGTCAACCACCCGAGCCTAAAGTAGCAAAACCTGAAGTTGTCAAGAGTCAGGAGCAGAGCTGATTGTCATGAATGTTGAACCATTAGAAGACGACAGACATCATCGCTTCGTACTAAATATGGGACCACAGCATCCTAGTACCCACGGGGTATTACGTGTGTTGTTGGAGCTTGAAGGTGAGTATGCAATGCACCTTCAGCCTGTACTTGGTTACGGCCATAGATGTCACGAGAAAATTGCCGAGCACAAGCCTGCGAAATCATTTATGCCTAATACGGCACGGATGGATTACTTAGGTGCCCTGATTTATAACCACGGCTACGCTCAATTACTTGAAAAAGCAACTGGAGTTGAAGCACCACAACGTGCCGAGTACATTCGCGTTATCACCTCTGAGCTTAACCGTATTCAAAGTCACTTACTTTGGTATGGTGCCTATCTTCTTGACTTGGGTGCATTTACCCCCATCATGTATACCTTTGATGATCGTGAGCACATTCTCGATATTCTTGAAGATATTACTGGCTCACGCTTAACTTATTGCTACTATCGAGTTGGTGGTGTTAGCCGCGATATCGACGATAAGTTTATCACATCAACGCGGGCATTCATTGATCGTTTGCGTGGCCGTTTCCCTATGTACGATGAACTTGTCAATGGCAACATCATCTTACAAAACCGTTTAAAGGACGTTGGAGAGCTAACTCCAAATATCTGTGCTCGTTACGGGATTACTGGTCCAATGTTGCGTGGTACTGGTGTTGGATATGATCTGCGCCGTGCTGAACCTTATTCTGTCTACCCAGAATTTGATTTTGAGATCCCCACCGAGACAAAAGGCGATTGTATGGCCTCTTTTAAGGTGCGCTTCCGAGAGATGGAGCAAAGTCTTCGGATCATTGAACAGGCATTGGATAAGTTGCCTGAAGGCCCCGTTATGGCGGCCAAGGTTCCAAAGAAATTGAAAATTCCTGCTGGTGATTACAACAGTTCCGTTGAGGCACCGCGCGGTGAGCTTTCTTACTATTTGGTCGCTGATGGGTCTGATACCCCATATCGCCTCAAGGTAAGAACACCGTCCTATTCTAACCTAAGCGTTGTCCCTGAGATGTGCCAAGGCATGCTGCTTTCTGACGTGGTATCGGCCATGGGTTCTTTGGACCTGGTTATACCCGAGATTGACAGGTAGAGCATATGGAAACCTTATATAGTATCCTCCCGGACTTGATCCGGATTCTTATTTGTGCAGCATGTGGTGCAGTGATTGTCTTCGGTAACGCGTTAGTGATGGGTTATGCTGAACGTAAATTGGCTGGACACTTCATGTTGCGCCCTGGCCCGATGGAAGTTGGCTTTCACGGAATTATTCAGTTGGTTGTCGATGGCTTGAAGTTAATGGGTAAGCAGCTTGTCGTACCAGCACAAGCAGATAAACCACTGTTTATGCTTGCGCCGTTGATCTCCTTTGCACCTGTTTTTGTGCCATTACTGGTGATCCCATTCAGTGATAAACTTCAAGGCTTTGATCTTGATGTTGGTTTATTATTGATCTTAGCTTTTGCCTCAATCAACGTGTTAGCTGTTCTTATCGGTGGCTGGAGTTCAAACAACAAATATTCATTGTTTGGAGCTTTCCGAGCTGTAGCGCAAAATGTCGCTTATGAAATTCCGATGTTGATCTCGTTGTTGGCGATTATTTTCATGACCAACACCTTCAGCTTGCGTGAAGTTGCTGCGGCACAAAGTCCAGTATGGTTTGTTGTTGTTCAACCTTTGGCTTTTATCATTTATATCGTAGCCATGGTTGCTGAGACAAACCGCGCACCGTTTGACCTTCCTGAAGCAGAGAGTGAACTGACTGCTGGTTTCCATACGGAATACAGTGGTATGAGTTTTAGCCTGTTCGTCTTGGCTGAGTATGCCAATATGTTCATCTGCTGTAGTGTTGCGACGGTCTTTTTCCTTGGTGGTAGTTCTGGAATTCCATTACCTTATTTCGAGTATAGTGGTGCCATTTGGTTCTTGATGAAGGTGTATGCACTGATGTTCTTTTTGGTGTGGATCCGCTGGACCTATCCGCGAACTCGTTTTGACCAGTTGATGAACTTTTGCTGGAAGTATTTGATTCCATTTTCACTGGTTAACCTTCTTATTACTGTCGTGGTGGTGAAACTGATATGAAATCCTATTTCTCAGTATTATTTACGGGAGCATGGAGCCTTATCGCTGGCCTAAAGGTCACTATCAAGGCACTATTCTCACCTATCGTTACTGTTCAGTATCCACGTGAAAAGCTTGTTATCACGCCAAACTATCG
>LGOV01023275.1_pt2 | contig 13159 bp, 5 predicted proteins | sample 469881 | NCBI WGS metagenome assembly LGOV01 (sample SAMN03857199, study PRJNA290197) | marine sediment metagenome | biome: marine cold seep biome; feature: cold seep; material: marine sediment; isolation source: sample #5579, elevator 3A push core 41 containing 12 cm of sediment... ...
AAATGCCGGTCTGGGGCGACCGTTACATGGGGCAATCTATGTCCGAATATGGACCCGATGAATTAAACGAATTGCGGATTCGGTCGCGAGTGCTTGAATTGGTGTACTATATCCAGTCGATCCAGGAAAAATGACGCGATCCCGAATCCAAATCATTGGGCGAGATCGATGAGCGTTGATACCCTTTTTTACAGCGTTAAAGGAGAAGTTGGGTGCCTGCAAAAACCTTTGAACAACCGGATTTCGCATCGCGCGATATCAAGGCGCCGGGTGCGCCGTCCGATGAGTCACCCGACGTCCTCGTTTACGTAGACGAAACAGAGTCATGTAAGAGTTCTATACCTCACGCTATCGCTGTCGCTTCGTCATTCGGTGGCGAAGTTATTTTGGTCAAGGTTCTCGAGACACAGGAGAACGGTTCGATACCGATTGATCCCGTTGACTGGGAAATTCGAAAACAGACGGCACGAACGGATCTTGAAAACCTCGTAAAAAAGTATTCCATGCCCGAATGTGTTGTCAAAATCAGAACCCTTGAAGGCAATCTGATTGACCAGCTTTGTGCCTGCGCCTCTCAGAAGCCTCAGGATATAATTGCAGTTTCCAGAAACGACAGCACGGAAGGTTTGAGGTCTCGGCATAGCATGCGGCATTTGGTGGATTTTGACATCGGATCGGTTCTTTTGATTCCGTCCAATGTCTCCGCATCCAACCCACAGAAATACAAGCGTATCTTCGTGCCGCTCGATGGATCGCCACTTGCCGAAAGTGCGATTCCAAAGGCCGTCGCAATAGCAAAGGCCCACGATGCCAAGGTGCTCATATGTCATATTATGCCTGATCCAGGGATCACGGTCATCGGACCTTCGGACAAGACCGCTGCCGCGCTTCACAAGCAAGTCTGGCTGAGAAACAGCCAGACTGGAAAAGACTATTTAAAACGAATTGCCAGTCGACTAAAGGATTCCAAAGTGCCCGTTAAGACGGTTTTCGTAGATTTGGGCGACGTAAGGCGCTCGTTGCTTGAAGCAGCTGACAAACATTCTGCCAATCTGATTGTAATTGCGTCGCACGGGCAGAGTGCGCAATCGGATGTTCCCAGTGGACATGTTGCAAGTTTTGTTTTGGACCACTCGACGATCCCGGTTCTGATGGTGCGCAAGCAGCATAGAAACGTGGATGCCCATACATTCTCGGACGTTCGTTCCAGCGGCTTAAGGGTTCCCGCCAAAACGAACAATGGATAACAGCTCCAAAATCAGTAAGAACGATCCGGACTTTGAACAAGCTCGGGAACTCGCGCGATCGCACAGCCTCCGACAAGGTCAGCCACGCGAGTTGGACAGCTATCGAAAAATGTCCGAATTGCCAGACTGGATGGAACGCGTACGCCGATATTGCCAACATCCACGCCTTGAACACAACCGTGCTGCAGACTGGTTTCTGGACAACAATTATCAGGTAACGCGCGCGATCCGGCAGTTGCGGGAAGACCTGCCCGCGAATTTTTACGCGAAGCTTCAGCCACTGGAAAGTCCGGACGTAGCTGGCATTCCCCGCGTCTATGCGTTGGCGAATGCGCTACTCGACCGGTTGCAGCCCAAGATTTCGAAAACCGGGTTGGTCAACTATCTGTCGGCCTATCAAGAGGTGTCGCCCCTGACTTACGCAGAGTTGTGGGCGCTTCCTTCAATGTTGCGGCTGGCATGCATCGAAAGACTGGTTCACGGGTTTCACAGGTTGAACTCAAATCTCGACCCCGCCTTTTCGGTTAGTCACCTCGTCAGTGCCACGAGAGATCAGGACGGCACCGAGGCCATCGCCGCCGCACTGACCAATCTGATCGTCATTAACACGATAAAATGGGAAGATTTTGTCGATATGACGAGCTGTATCGAGGCGGTCTTTCTGCTGGATCCGGCCGGTACCTATCCCCATATGACATTCGAGACCCGCGACCGCTACAGAAAGGTCGTCGAGGATCTGGCGGAGCGGTCGAGCCTGACAGAGATGGAAGTCTCGCAGGAATCGGTGCGTTTGGCGCTCGAGAACCGGAACGACACGCGCAGGGGTCATGTCGGATATTGGTTGATTGATAACGGCCAAAAAGAGTTAGAAAAAATAATCGGTTATCGCCCAAAATTCAGACAGGTCGTGGCAAAGAAAGCGATGGAAAACGCCACCCGGCTATATTTCATGGCGCAATTGGCGAGCTTGATACTCGCGATGTGCGTGCCCGTTGCCTATTTTTTGGTGATGGGCGCCAGCGGATGGCAGGTGTTTGGCAGCATCCTTCTTTCGCTGCTGCCAGCAACCGTAGTAAGCTTGACGGCCACCCACTGGCTGATCACAGCGTTGATTCCGCCGCGCACCTTACCTGAAATGAATTTTAGTCACGGAATCCCTGAAGAGTTTGCAACGGCTATTGTCATTCCGGTAATTCTAAAGTCCCCTGAAGAAGTTGCACATATCGGCGAAAGACTGGAAATCCGCTGGTTGTCGAATCCAGACCTGATGCTGCGCTTTGTTGTCTTGTCCGACCTGACAGACTCCGATACCGAAACCGATCCCGGCGATGCGGAGGTTATTCAGGCGCTGACCAAAGAAATCCGAAGGTTGAATGCCCGATTTGACGACGGCAAGGGTAGCCCTTTCAGCTTGATGCACCGCGCGCGCACCTACAATCCTCGCCAGCAATGCTGGATGGCGCGAGAACGCAAACGTGGCAAACTGGAAGATTTCAACTGTTTCGTACTGCAAGGTGACGCAACACCTTTTCCGGTTGTCGAGGGTGATACCGAGAGTTTGCGTGCCGCTAAGTTCGCTATTGTACTGGATGCCGACACCGACCTGCCACCCACCACGGCGGCCAGAATGATCGGTGTGCTTGCCCATCCGCTTAACAGGGCGCAGATTGATCGGGAAACGGGCAGGGTGACGGCAGGGTATTCGCTGGTTCAACCGCGGATCGACATTCTGTCGGATCGCGGAAAGGCAACCCAGTTTTCGCATCTCTACGCTGGCGATACGGCTATCGATATTTATTCCCGCGCTGCTTCTGATTTGTATCAGGACCTGTTTGGCTCCGGTATCTTCGTCGGCAAGGGCATCTATGATATCACAGCGATGCATCAGAGCTTATCAGGCCGAATTCCGGAAAACAGCATCCTTAGCCATGACCTTTTCGAAGGACTTCATGCGCGTTCGGCACTGGCGAGCAATATCGTACTTTACGAGGATTTTCCCGCCACATATCCCGAATATGCCATGCGGATGCACCGCTGGATCCGTGGAGACTGGCAGCTTTTACCATGGCTGACGCGACAAGTTCCGACCGCAACCGGTGATAAAGTCGAAAGCCCTTTAACGCATCTGGATCGCTGGAAAATCCTCGACAATATGCGCCGCAGCCTCGTGCCTGCGTCGCTGACGCTGTTCTTCATTGCAGGCTGGACACTGTTTCCGGGCAACGCGGCAATCTGGATGCTGCTGGCGCTCGCCGCGCCGGGAAGTTACCTGATCGGCGATATTTATGCGCTGTTGACGGGCGGTATTCGACGCGGTTTCATTGGAGATACCATCCACCGGTTTGCCGATCATGGCGGGCGCTGGTTTATGGCAATCACATTTCTAGTCAGCGACACGATCATCGGGCTGGATGCGATCGGACGAACGATCTGGCGGCTGTCGGTGTCAAAACAGAACTTACTGGAATGGACATCGGCGACTCATGAAGAAGCCTCTCTCCGGCAGAGTACGATCCGCGCTGTATCATGGAAACTGATGTGGCCTTCAACGGCTGTATCTGCGGCGCTTGCCGGATATCTCGCTCTGTATGATCAGGGGTCGTTCTTGTTTGCGGTGCCGATACTGGCGTTATGGATTTTCGCCCCCGAAATTGCGGTCAGGACGTCACAACGTCGCGTCATGCGCCGCGAAGTCCTGAATGACGGCGAGCGCCGCTTTTTGACGGCAATCGCGCGGCGAACCTGGTACTTTTTCGAAACCTTCACCGGGCCAGAGGACAACTGGCTGCCCCCTGACAACTTTCAGAAATATCCGCAAGGTATTGTGGCGCACCGGACCTCGCCAACTAACATCGGAATGTTTTTAACCTCGGCGCAGTCCGCACACGATCTGGGGTTTATTACTACTACCGATTTGTTGGTACGCTGCCGGAACACAATCGATACGCTGGACCGGCTGAAGACCTACAGAGGGCATATCCTGAACTGGTACGACACGCGCACGCTGGAGCCGTTGGAACCGCGCTACATCTCGACCGTCGACAGCGGCAATCTGGCAATCTCATTAATAGCAATGAAGACCGGTTGTGCGGATGCCGCAAATGCGCCAGCTGTCGATCCTCGAAATTGGGAGGGTTTGCGTACGATTCTTGATTTGCTGATTTCCTCCGTGCGCCGGATTCCGGTGCCAGATGCCGATGCGCTGGACACCTGCCAGAGCAAGATCGAGGCCGCGATCCATGACGCACAGGCTGATCCGTCACGGTGGCGTATCGGTCTTTCCGATCTGTCCGGCGTTCTGTTGCAGGAACTGGGACAGGTCATTCAAGACTCGATCGGCAGAATTTCCGCTATTTCAAACGAAGATATGAATGAAATTCACGTCTGGCTGGGCGTATTGCAGCACCATCTGCATGCGATGCAACGCGATATCGACCATCACCTACCCTGGATGTCGCTGTTGTCCGCCCCGCCTATTGGACTGGCCGAATTGGCCGACCGCATCGCAAAAAAACTCGCACCTTCGAAATCTATTTGGCAGACACAAGACACCGTTGCAGCCTGCCAGGCTGAGATTTCATCCGCATTGGCCCAAGGCGCGGCGTCAGTCGAGGACAAAAACTGGCTGGCAGCCGTTCAGCAAGCCATATCCGAGGGTGCCGAGCGACAGGCGGACCTCGCCCAAAGCCTCACCAAGCTCGGCCAAAGATGCGGTGCGCTGGCTTACGGCATGGACTTTACCTTCCTTTACGATCCAGAGGTTCGCCTGTTTTATGTCGGCTACAACGACAGCGTCGGCCAGATGGATCACAGCCACTATGACCTGCTGGCAACCGAGGCGCGGCTCGCCAGTTTTTTCGCCATCTCCAAACACGATGTGCCAATCAAACACTGGTACGCGTTCAGCCGCCCGATTACCCGCTTGCAAGGCAAGCCGTCAGTTCTGTCGTGGAACGGCTCGATGTTTGAATACTTGATGCCGCCAATTTTCCTTCCCAGTAACCGGGACACCCTGCTGGGCGAAAGCGTAGTGACAGCTATCGATTATCAGCGCCAATACGCGGCCGAACGCGGTGTGCCATGGGGTATTTCCGAGTCGGCCTTCGGGGTAACCGATGCCAGCAACAATTATCAATACCGGGCTTTCGGCGTTCCTGGACTGGGCATCCGGCGCGGGTTGACCGACGATCTGGTTGTAGCGCCCTATGCAACCGCGCTTGCGCTTTGTGCCCGCCCAAGCACGGCGGTGGAAAACCTGCGCAGACTAGATGGGCTTGGCGCGGTCAGCTGTTACGGTTTCTGGGAAGCGCTGGATTACACGCCCGCCCGTCTGTCCGGCAAAGGTGCCTTCGTGCCAGTCAAGACCTACATGGCACATCACCAAGGTATGATCCTCTGCGCCATTGTGAACGCATTGAAAACCGATATCCACGTCCGGCGAGTCATGGCTGAAAAGAACATGTCGGCTGTCGATCTGTTGCTGCAAGAGCGCGTGCCGTGGGAAATTCCGATCGAAACGGGCCGGATAGACGAAAGTTGGGAGGCGCATGACAAGCCCCCCACCATGCAGATGCCGTCGCCATGGATACCGTCCGCGGATACCGTCGCGCCGCAGATGCATTTGTTGGGTAACGGTCACATGTCGGCACGGGTCTCGGCGTCGGGCGCCGGCGGGTTGATCTGGAATGGCAATATGCTGACCCGCTGGCGGCCTGATCCGACGCGGGATTGCCACGGAATTTGGCTGTATCTGCAAGACGCTGTTTCGTCCGAACCGTGGTCTGTCGGTTACCTGCCGACGCATCAGACCGGTCAGGATAGCAAGGTTGTATTCCACCAACACATGATCGAAACTTTTCGTCGCGACCGGGAAATAGCTACACGACAGGAACTGGTCATCGCCCCGTATGACAACGTGGAAATTCGCCGGATTACGTTAATCAACGAAGGGGATACACCCAAGGACATCAAGCTTACGACCTACGGCGAGGTGGTACTTGAACCAGCATTGGACGAAGAGCGGCATCCAGCCTTTAGCAAGCTGTTCGTCGGCAGCACTTTTCTTTCAGAGCACAACGCCCTGCTATTCGAGCGTCGTCCGCGTCGCCCTGAGACGAAACCACCAGTTCTACTGCACGCGATGGTATCCGATGATCCTAGTATCACGCTTGCCGGATACGAGACCGACAGGGGTCGTTTCATCGGACGGGGTCGGACTATGCGCGATCCGCAGGGGCTGGAAACCGGCCTGAGCGGCACGACCGGTTTTACCCTTGATCCAGTTTTTGCGCTTCAGGTTCAGGTTCGGCTGGAGCCGATGGAAAGCAAGAGTTTTGCCGTTCTCACCGTCGCAGGCACCACGCGCCGTGATGTTCTGAATGTTGCGTCTCGCTATCCGGAACATGCGCTAGGCCGGACGTTCCGCGAGGCCTCGCTCGAGACTGCCCGAGAAGTTAATAGGCTTGACCTCAGCCCGGACCATCTGCCGGAAGTTCAGGTCCTGTCATCGCTGCTACTTCAGCCTTCGGCGCCGATGCGCGAAGTCCCCGAGGGTGGTCCTGTAGCGTGGCAGGGGCAGCCGGATCTATGGCGCTTCGGTCTGTCCGGGGACTTGCCGATTTTGCTGTTGCTCGTGGACCTGGACGGCGAAGTGAAGCTTCTTGAAATACTCCTGAAGGCCCAGAGGCTGTGGCGCCGGCGCGGTCTGCAAACTGATCTTGTTGTGCTTCAAACCGGCGTTTCCACTTATGAGAACCCTTTGAGAGAGCGCATTCTGTCCATCCTGCATGACAGCAAAACCGAAGGTTATCTGGGCCGTAACGGCGGCATTCACCTGCTCTGGTCGGACCAGATGGATAGCACGACCCGAGAGGGAATTATCGCTGCCGCGCATGTCGTCCTGAAACTGGATGGACAGAGACTGGATCAGAAACTGGACCGCGCCCTTGCGAGATTCAGCGCTTCGGAAATTTTCGAGCCAACGGTACCAGCCAACTACAGAGCCATGGACGATCCGAAGCGTCCGGACGGACTTTTGTTCGATAACGGCTACGGCGGATTTGATGCGGAGGCTGGTGAATATGTCATACACCTGACCGACGGGATGCGCACACCGGCACCATGGTGCAACGTGCTTTCGAACAACAGTTTCGGGACGATCACCAGCAGCGACGGCCTCGGCTTTACTTGGGCTGTCAACAGCGGTGAACACCGTTTGACGCCCTGGACGAACGACCCAGTGCTGAACACTCCTACTGAGGTGCTTTATCTGCGCGATGAAATGACAGCCGAAGTGTGGAGCCCGACGCCAGCGCCGATGAACGATGGCGCATCATGCCAGATACGGCACGGTACCGGCTATACCATCTGGAGCCGGAACAGCCACGAACTGGAGCAGGAACTCTTGGCATTTGTGCCAAAGGATGCACCGGTGAAGTTGATGCGCCTGAGGTTGAAAAACACGTCCAACCACGTGCGCCGCGTGACGGCGACCTTCTATGCCGAATGGCTGCTCGGGGCGCTTGAAACATTGTCGAAACCCCATATTGCCTGTCATTATGACGCTACCCTGAAAGCGATTATCGCAGGCAACCGGTGGAATCCGGAGTTCGGTGACCGCGTCGCGTTTGTCACCGCTTCCGTCGATCCGCACAGCCTGACGGGCGACCGCCGCGCCTTTCTTGGTCGACATGGCGATACGTCCGATCCCGAAGCGCTGCGCCGCTCCGATCTGGGCGGACGGTTTACGCCGGGCGGCGATGCTTGCGCCGGCTATCAGGTCCACCTCGATATTGAACCGGGCAAGACGGAAGAGGTCGTGTTCGTGCTCGGTGAAGCCGCCGACGGCGAGGTTGTGAACAGTCTGATCCTTGAGTGGAGAGATCCGGCGCGTGCCGATGCCGCCCTGCGCGAGTTGCGAATGCTTTGGAAAAGACGGCTTGGGGCGGTTCAGGTTAAAACGCCTGATCCTGCCTTTGACCTGATGGTCAACCAATGGCTGCCCTATCAAAACTTGTCCTGCCGGATTCTGGCACGCGCAGCATTTTATCAGGCCAGCGGTGCGTTCGGGTTCCGTGACCAGTTGCAGGATGTGCTGGCACTGTTGTTCACCGATCCCGATCGCGCACGACAACATATCCTGCGCGCCGCCCGCCGCCAGTTCGAAGAGGGCGACGCATTGCACTGGTGGCACCCGCCGCAGGGGCGTGGCGTGCGAACCCGCTGTTCGGATGACTATCTGTGGCTGGTATATGTCACGGCGCGCTATGTTGCGGTGACTGATGACAGTTCGATCCTTGACGAGGAGGTGCCGTTCCTGTCCGCGCCGGAATTGCGCCCCGAAGAATACGACCGGTATGCGCAGTTTGACGAAGGTGCGAGTGCTTCTCTGTTCGAACATTGCGCGCGCGCCCTAGACCGGATGATGGCCGTCGGCCAGCACGGTTTGCCGCTGATTGGGACCGGCGACTGGAACGACGGCATGGACCGCATTGGCGATGAGGGCGCAGGGGAAAGCGTCTGGCTGGCATGGTTCGAGATTGCTACGGTCAGCTTGTTCGCGCCTCTGGCGGAAAAGGCGGGCAACAGGAAGGACGCCAATCGCTGGCGGCGGCATACGCGAAAACTCCGCTCCGCGATTGCGGAGAACGCCTGGGATGGCGACTGGTACATGCGTGCTTTTGACGACAAGGGCATACCGTGGGGCTCCGGACAGAACGACGAATGCCGGATCGACTTGATTGCACAAGCGTGGAGCGTCTTGTCAGACGGGGCAGATGCCGACCGTGCGCAACGCGCGATGCGGTCGGCCTGCGAAAATCTGGTCGATACGGAAAACCGGCTGATCCGCCTGCTTGACCCCCCGTTTTTCCTGCCCCCTCGCGACCCCGGATACATTCAGGCATATCCACCCGGCATCCGCGAGAACGGCGGGCAGTATACCCATGCCGCAGCATGGCTTGGCCTTGCATTTGCGCAACTCGGAGACGGCGACCGGGCTTGGCAGGTCTTCGACATTATCAACCCGATAAGACGGTCAGCGGACAAAGCTGACGCGTTGCATTACTTGCGCGAACCCTACGTGCTGGCCGGCGACGTTTCCGGAACTGGCGCGCTGACAGGGCAGGGCGGTTGGTCTTGGTACACCGGCGCTGCGGGTTGGGCTTGGCAACTTGCGGTCCATGGAATTCTGGGCGCTAAACTGAATGCCAACCGGCTGTCACTTGATCCTTGCTTACCACTGGACTGGGGAGGCGCGAATTTGTCGCTCGAAGGGCCGAACGGGCGGCTCGCCATAACCATCGAGGATCCTGACCGCTGCGGTCATGGTGTTGTCCGGATCACCGTCGACGGAAAGGTTAGCAAGGCCAAATCCATCAATTTTCCGGGTGCAGGCAAGAGCCGCGAGATCGTTGTGCGGTTGGGTCCGGCAAAATCCTGACCTGCGATAGGCGCACTCCTAAAGCCCTTTCAAACGCTGCCTTAAATGAGCTTCCAGACGGGGGCCATATTCTTTGTTGGCCAAAGCAAAATCCAGAGTTGCTTCCAGATATCCGAACTTGGATCCGCAGTCATACCGCTGTCCCGTCATCCTGATTGCCTGAACGTGGCCTTTTTGCGCAAGTGTGTTTATCGCATCGGCTAGTTGGATTTCACCGCCATGCCCGGGCGGCTGATCGCGGAGCACGTCGAAGATTTCCGGCTCGAGAATATAACGGCCAATCGATGCCATACGAGACGGCGCGTCGGCTTCGGTGGGCTTTTCAATCAGGGCTTCGACATCTGTGCGCGACTTCGAAATCCTGCGACCGGGTCGGATGATGCCGTATTTTGATACGTCTGCAGGTGCAACTTCCATCGTCATCAGCAAGGTGCTGGGTGCTTTACTAAACTCCTTCACCATTCTGGAAGTCGGCAATTCCGGCGCAAGGATAAGGTCATCCGCTAGTAGAACGGCGAACGGTTCGTTTCCGACTACCGGCTCCGCGCATAAGACCGCATGGCCCAGACCGAGCGCTTCAGGCTGCCGGACAAAAATACAGTTCACGTTTGGCGGAATAATGTTGTGGATCAATTCGAGAAGATCGCTTTTACCTTTTGACTTCAGAGCGGCCTCCAGTTCCAGATTGGAGTCAAAATGGTCCTCGATTGCACGTTTGGATTTTCCGGTAACAAAAATCAGGTCAGTTATTCCGGCGGCAATAGCCTCTTCAACCGCATACTGGATAATGGGCTTGTCGATAATGGGCAAAAGCTCTTTCGGCATGGCCTTGGTCGCCGGAAGGAATCTGGTGCCCAGACCCGCAACTGGAAATACTGCCTTTCTTACAATAGAATTTTTCATTTTATTTCCGGATATTAACAGGCTAGAAGTAGACGTCAAATTTTCTAAAAAATCAAGCAGGTTTACCGGCCACTTAATTGGGCGCATTGATCAGATCTGACATTTCCAAGGCTGCAGTTCATCGATTTTGGTGACAGGGCCGCCCTGTATATTTGCGAGGATTATGCGTGCCAAGCTTCTGGATTTAGACCGTTTAACGTGCAGGTCGGCTTTGTCAGATTGAACTGACTTGTGTCGGTGGGGCAGTTGTCAAAACTTTCAGTTTGACCAATCGCAATCCTTCCTTCAACTTCAAAACATCCCCCGAAATCATCCGACTTGCAGTGATGTTGTGCGTCCGTTTCCCGCTTTTCGTTCTACTATCTTTGGAATGCCGTTGATCACTAAGGCGTGGCGTTGAAAACGTTCGTTACAAAACGAAGACACCGTAAGGCCGTACTAAAACTCCTCAGGAAATTAGTGAAGCGTTTTGGGCAACCTCATGTTATTGTGATTGATAGACTCTCTTCGTATGGCACTATAATGCAAGTTCTTGGCAACGCTAACAGACAATAAGCGGGCCGCTGGCTGAATAATCATACCGAGAATGCCCACCATCCATTTCGGCGGAAAGAGCGGGCGATGCTTCGGTTTTGGCAGATGCGAAGTTTGCCGAAATTCGTCACATTTCATGTTTCCGTCAAAAGCCACTACAATTAGGATCGAAATCTTTGTTCACGTCGCAATTGCAGGCTCTATCGCACCGTCGCGCTTGTCGAGCTGCGGTAGATGTGTTTCGCATAGGTTCCGTTGAATTGCGGGAAACCGAGGCTATTTCAAATTAGTCTGACAGCCCCTGACATATTTAAGGAGAAGGCCTGATGAACCCCGAGATGATATTGTGCAATCCGATCGACGGCCAGAAACCCGGGACATCCGGTCTGCGCAAGAAGACCCGTATATTCATGCAGCCTGGCTATCTCGAAAATTTCATCCAATCGATCTTCAACGCCATTGGCGGCGCAAATGCCAAAACCTACATCGTCGGCGGTGATGGACGTTTTTTCAATTCTTCGGCGATCCAGACCATCCTGAAGATGGCAGCTGCCAACGGCGCGACCAAGGTCATCGTTGGGCAGAACGGATTGCTCTCAACGCCCGCCGCTTCGCACCTGATCCGCCATAATAAGGCCAATGGTGGGCTGATACTTTCGGCCAGCCACAATCCGGGCGGAATCAACGAAGATTTCGGCATTAAGTTCAACACGCCCAACGGCGGCCCGGCACCGGAAAAAGTCACCAACGCTATTTTTGAGCAGACCCAAACGCTTGATCGCTACGCTATCTTGAACGCCCCTGATGTTAATCTGGGAAGCATCGGCCAGATCTCGATGGACAATATGCTGATCGAGGTCGTGAATCCGGTAACTGATTATAAAGCCCTGATGGAAACTCTGGTGGATTTCGACAAGATCCGCGCCCTGTTCTCCTCCGGTTTCACCATGCGGTTCGATGCTATGCACGCGGTGACCGGGCCCTACGCTAAGGCGGTTCTTGAGGAGGCGTTGGGTGCGCAAGGCGGTACTGTAGTGAACGCGGTGCCACTAGAAGATTTCGGCGGTGGCCATCCGGACCCCAACCCGGTCCGGAACAAAACACTAGTGGATCTGATGATGTCGGACGCGGCACCTGATTTCGGGGCCGCTTCGGATGGTGATGGCGACCGCAATATGGTGGTCGGGCGCGGCCTTTATGTCACACCCTCCGACAGCCTCGCTGTGCTGGCGGCCAATGCGCAACTGGCTCCGGGCTATAGGGCTGGATTAGCTGGCGTGGCGCGCTCGATGCCGACCAGCGCGGCCATCGACCGAGTCGCCGAAAAGCTCGGCATCAAATGCTTTGAGACGCCGACCGGTTGGAAGTTTTTTGGCAATCTAATGGACGCAGGGATGGTCACGATCTGCGGCGAGGAAAGCGCTGGGACCGGGTCCAACCATGTGCGCGAAAAGGACGGGTTGTGGGCGGTGCTACTGTGGCTAAATATCCTTGCTGAACGCGGCCAGTCAGTCGCAGAAATTATGGCGGAACACTGGCAGACCTACGGGCGTGACTATTATTCACGCCATGACNNCCCGCCGATGCCGCCTCCGCCCTGATGGCCGAGCTGCGCGATCGGATGTCAGACCTTCCCGGGCAGTCATTTTCGGGACTGAAAGTGGCCTGGGCAGACGAGTTTTCCTATCGCGATCCGGTCGATGGATCGATCAGCGAAAACCAAGGATTGCGCATCTTCTTTGAGGGCGGTGCGCGGGCAGTTTTACGGCTTTCCGGTACCGGAACGGGGACCGAAGACGTAACCTTACGGATATATCTTGAGCAATATGCGCCCCAGGGTGCAGATCACATCAAGAACACTCAGGACGCATTGAAAGAAGTCAGAAATGCCATTACCGAATTGAGCCGATTGGAACTAATTATCGGCCGGGTGACACCAGACGTGAAGACATAGACAGGGCGCGCTACAACGGATCGTCTAGGGAATTCGCATGCGAATTGCATTAGACGGCATTGTCAGCGGAAACCTACTTGA
>LGOV01033400.1_pt1 | contig 13132 bp, 16 predicted proteins | sample 469881 | NCBI WGS metagenome assembly LGOV01 (sample SAMN03857199, study PRJNA290197) | marine sediment metagenome | biome: marine cold seep biome; feature: cold seep; material: marine sediment; isolation source: sample #5579, elevator 3A push core 41 containing 12 cm of sediment... ...
TATATGAAGCGGCAGCAAAATAAGCGAATAACTACCTTTGGAAACCAGCTTCCTGATATGTTAAATCTCACTGTTAATGGCTTAAGAGCAGGATATTCCACCATGCAAGCTCTTGAATCAGTCAGTAAAGAGTTGCCGCCGCCACTATCTGATGAATTTAACCGGGTGGTAAAAGAGATGCAGTTAGGTATCTCCATGGATGAAGCCCTGAATAACATGCACAGGAGAATTCCCAGCGATGACCTGGATTTGATCATCACTGCGATCAACGTCCAGCGAGAGGTTGGTGGTAACCTGGCTGAAATTCTTGACATGATTTCTTATACTATACGCGAGCGGATTAAAATTAAAGGAGAAATTAAAGTCCTTGTCTCTCAGGTGATTTATTCGGGCAGATTCCTAGCAATGCTGCCGCTAATTTTGATGGGATTATTGTGGTTTGCTAATCGTGAATATCTGATGACTTTTTTCTCACCCGGGAACTTGCTTTGTGGAGGAACCATGTTGGGTATCGCGGGAGTTATGGTAGGGGCTGGATATCTTGCCATGAATAAATTGGCGGATATCGAAGTTTAACTGGATTGGAGGACTAAGGTGAATGTTTATATTTGGATATTTGTAGGAATTATTGTTGTTCTTGCCGTGAGTCTTGTTGTCGTAGGTATGAGGAACCGGCAAATTGATACTCCTCTTGAAGAGCGATTACATGAATATATTTCCAGTGGTGAACAGATCACCCTGGAAGAAATTGAATTATCCCAACCCATTACAGAACGTATATTGGTGCCGGTCGTAGAGAAAATAGGTGAGATAACTGAAAAATTTACTCCTCAAAACGCAATTGAGCAGGTAGAATTAAAATTAGAGTTAGCTGGAAATCCGACTGGGATTGATCCGACTGTTTTTTGGGCATCAAGGTTTATTGCTGCAATAGGGATTGGGGGTCTTTTATTGCTTGTCTTTTCAATGGGGTCAATGGATTGGTCCTGGGGAAAGAAATTGCTCGCAACGGGTTTTTTTTCAATTATCGGCTATTATATGCCTCAACTTCTCCTCCAGAGCAAGATTAATACCAGACAGGATATGATTAGAAAATCTATGCCAGACGCTTTGGACTTATTAACTATATGTGTTCAGGCAGGGTTGGGTTTTGATGCTGCTATGTCCAGGGTTGCGGAAAAATGGGAAGATGAACTTGCTGATGAATTCGGCAGGTGTTTGAGGGAAATTCAGCTTGGCAACGTTAGAAGGGTTGCTCGGCGTAACATGGCAGACCGGATTGGCATTATCGAAATGACCAGTTTTGTTGCTGCGATAATTCAAAGTGAGCAGCTTGGCGTGAGCATGTCCAAGGTTCTCCGGATTCAGTCTGATCAGATGAGGACCAGGCGCAGGCAAATTGCCGAAGAGAAAGCACAGCAAGCTCCTGTTAAAATGCTTTTCCCAATGGCTTTATTGATATTTCCTTCAATCATGATTATTTTGCTGGGACCGGCGGGATTGCAACTTAAAGACTCCGCTCTGTCAGGCATGTTCGGCGGCTAATAATAAAATCTGCAATAAAAATTATCGAGACAAAAAGTTTACGTTTAATCCGGGAGGATTAAGCATGAGGTCTCGAATTCATACCTGGGGGTGGGACACCCTGGATTTCTTGTTCCCACCTCGGTGTGCGGGATGCAATAAGTGGGGAGAACGTTATTGTGCATCCTGTCAGGAACAAACGAAACTCATTGGTTCTTCAATTTGCCAGGTATGTGGTGAACCCTATCCTGGAACGTTTCGCCATGTTTGTCAGAGATGCCAGACAGAAGAACTTTATTATTCAAGTTTAAGGTCCTGGGCTTATTTTGAAGGACCAATTCAAAGAGCGATACATAAACTTAAATACAAGAAGGACCTGGGTTTAGGAGAAAAACTAGCTCAGCCATTAGTCAATTTAATGCTTGCTACTAGCTGGGATGTCGATTTAATAACAGCTGTTCCGCTTGACGAAGCACGCCAGAGAGACAGGGGATACAACCAATCTTTGTGTTTAGCTCGGCCGTTAGCCTGGGAAACCGAGCTGCCGATTGCTGCCTCAATAATAAAAAGGATCAAAAAAACAAAATCGCAAGTGGGGCTATCACTTGAAGAGAGGAAGGCCAACGTGACCGGTGCTTTTTGGGCAGATCAGAAATTTGTCAACGGAAAAACAATTCTGATTATTGATGATGTTGTAACAACAGGATCAACTATAAATTCTTGTGCAGAAGCATTGATGAAGGCTAAAGCATCAAGGGTTTATGGACTAACTCTTGCGAGATCTACGAGACTATGAGATGCATTGGTGTTAAAATTAGGAAAAGGAGGATTTTATGACAATTGAAGTTAATATATTTAGTCGCAATTTGGAAGTTACAGATAATTTGACTGACCAGATATACAGAAAGGTATCAGGCCTGGACCGTTATCTGGAAGATATTGTTGAGGCGCGCGTGGATTTGGCTTCAACCAATGCGCGAAGTGCTGAAGAAAGAGAAGTAGTCCAGATTACTGTCCGGGGAAAGGGTTTTATATTAAGAGCTGAAGAGCGTTCAGCTGATATTGTCGCAGCTTTAAATATAGCAACCGATACATTGCAGCGAAGAATAAAGCGTTACAAGGGAAAAAGAAATCAACGATGGAAACAGGGCCTTGAAGGCAGCGAAGATTTCATTGAGGAAATTGATGAGCTGGAAAAACCCGTGATTGCCAGGAGAAAACAGTTTCCCCTCCGGCCAATGGATGAATGGGAAGCAATAGAACAGATGGAATTACTGGGACATAATAATTTTTTTGTATTTTATAATGCTCAGTCTGAATCAGTCAATGTTCTATATAAAAGGTTTGACGGATCTTTCGGTTTGATTCAGCCGGATATTGGTTAAACACGTATAGTTTGAGATAAAAAGCGAAGGAAGATTCCTTCGCTTTTTATTAATAAATGAAAGCGATTTATTTTTCAGGCCCAATAGATAAAGCAGGAAAAATGTAAATGTATTTGCTGGCAGGAATGGTCTGGAATGTTCCAAAGGGAATTGATTGTATAAGAGAAAAGCGAGGATAACGAGATGCGTAGAGATAAAGAAATACTAGAAAGAATTGCAGGACTATTTTCAGAAGAGGTAGATCAGGACAGCATAGTGAATGCCGTACAGTCGATATTGAAATCAATCGGAGAGGATCCTGAGAGGGAAGGGCTTTTGCGGACCCCTGAGCGAGTCGCTAAGGCATATCAAGAGCTTCTCAGTGGGTACAGAACGGATCCTATCGAATTATTGAATGAGGCAATCTTTGAGGTGACTTACGATGAGATGGTTATTGTCCGGGACATAGAATTTTACAGTATGTGCGAGCATCACATGCTGCCATTTTTAGGACGTGCTCATGTCGCTTATCTGCCAAAAGGCAAAGTGATTGGCTTGTCTAAAATTCCCCGCATAGTAGACATGTTTGCAAGGAGGTTGCAGGTTCAGGAGCGGATGACCAAGCAAATAGCCGATCTGGTCAACGAATTGCTTCATCCCAAAGGCGTTGCGGTTGTTGTTGAGGGTTTGCATTTATGTTCGGTGATGAGGGGTGTAAAAAAGCACAATGCTCGAATGACGACTTCTTCCATGTCTGGTGCATTTAGAGCAAATATATCGACACGGCAGGAGTTTCTGGATAACATATCCCGGGGCGCAACACCATTACAATTTTAGTTTATCAGCAGATCATCTATTTCTGACTCCCCAGGAGAGATCAGTCCTCTTGAAAAAATTTTTACTCGGGACAAGGCGTAAAGCTGCTTGGCTAAGTGTTTCGCCTGATTGTGGATTTGTGCAATTGGGAAAAATTTCAGCAGCCGGAACTGCAACGTGCGCCTGATTCCAGAGATCATCATCAAGGCAAGCGCCATCATACATCAAAATATCCAGATCTATGGTGCGATCTGAATTTTTATCATCTGAACGCAATCTTCCTTGAGCATGTTCAATTCCAGACAGCAAATGATTCTTTAGATGGTCAAGATTTAAGAAGCTTTCAATCAGAACTGCTGAGTTTAAATAGTCAGGACCATCACTCCCGACAGCAGGTGTTTGCCAAATGGATGCCAACTGCTGGATTGAGACTTGTTCAGAAAGTTTATCTATAGCTTGTTGGAGGTTATCCTCGGGATTAATATTACTTCCAATCCCGATAAGAGCCAAAATTGGTTTTTGATTACTTTGACCGCTCAATTTCCACCCCGACAGATTCGGCAAATCGGACAGCGCCTGGTTTTTCCACCTTGACAATAACTTTTTGTACGCCATTAACTTCCAGACAGTTAGCTGCAATATCTGCTGCCAGGGCTTCTACGGTTAACCTTTGGCAATTTTCTGCTAGCGATTGAGCTTGTTTTGCGATCGTTTCGTAATTTATACTGTCTTCTATGTTGTCGGTATCGCCGGCTTTTTTCAAATCTCCATAGAGTGTTATATTGATTAATATTTCCTGTGGTTTTACACGCTCCCATTCATTGATACCGATAATTCCCCGGGCTTCTAAATTCTTGATAAGAACCTTGTCCATTTCGACCTCCTCGGAGGATGATATGTGGCGATAATTTCAACTTAGGTGTCTGCCCCCGTCCAGATGGATAATTTCACCGGTAATATACTTGGGACCTGCTAACAAAAATAAAAGGGTTTCTTCAACATCGGTCATTTCTGTCCAACGCGGAAGGGGGACAGAGGAGAGGATATTTTCAATATTACCTCAATCGCTGGGCGGCAAGACAGCACCAAAGGCAATCCCGTTTACTGTAATATTCGGAGTAAGCGCAACCACCAGGGATTTGGTTAGCGCTGTCAGGCCGCGCCTGCTAGAAGAATCAATATCGATAAAAAATGTTGACGCTCAAAACAGTAAGAAGACACAAGGTTATCCCATCAAATATGATAGATAAAGTTTATATCCATGAGGGTTTCATGTCAAGCTGTGACATGAGTGTGTTTATTAATTGAGATCAGCTGAATTTGCAGACAGCGTATGTTGGTAAATTGAGTAATACCCGGCAGAAATATCAAGGAGATGGCTATGAGAGACAACCGGAGAATATCGATTCTAATTGGTGCTGTGGTTTTTATCCATAGCATATCAGTAGTTTTTATAGTGAATAGAAGACATCCTGCAATTAAGGAACTGGCAATAGATTCTACTAATGAGACAAATTCAGTCGATGAATTTGTGCCAGAAGAATGAAAACTTGAATTAACAAAGGAGGTCCGGGATGCTTTTGATTTGTACAATCAATAGAATGTAACAAGGGGAAGGGGGGCGCTTGACACTCGTGGTGTTTTGTAGTATTTTATACCCAACCCCTAAGGGGGGGGTAAGAATGAATAGAAACCAGGATAACCTAAGGCGATTAAAAACAGTGGAAGGGCATATCCGCGGAGTGCAGCGGATGGTAGAAGAGGATTCGTATTGCATTGACACTATTCGTCAGATCCATGCCATACAGTCTGCCTTGAATAAAATCAGCATAAATATATTGGATAACCATTTGAGTTCCTGTCTTATTTCTGCAGTACGGGGTGACGATCCGCAGGAACAAGATCGTGTACTGAAAGAGATAATTGATGTATTTGAAGCAGCAACTAAAGTTTAATTATTAGCGGTGGAGGAAATAATGACCAAAATAACCTATAGCATTCCAAGCATATCCTGTAACCATTGTGTTAAAACCATTGAATTTGAGATCAATGAAGTTCCCGGCGTTGAAGAAGTAAAAGCAGATGTGGAAACAAAAACAGCGGAAATTACATATAAGGAACCGGCAACTGAAGAGCAAATTATTAGAGCTCTGACGGAAATTAATTATCCCATTTTTGCATAGTTTACAGCTAAGCAGAAGTGGACCAAATACATTGAGGGAATATGTCAGATATTAAATTGACCAGTTTACCTATTACTGGAATGGACTGCGCAAACTGCGCGACAGCGGTTGAGAGAAATATAAAAAAATTACCCGGGGTAAATAAAGCAAATGTTAACCTTACAACGGAAAGAGCTGCTGTTGAGTACGACACAGAAATCACAAAAATAACTGAAATTTTCACAAAAATTGAAAAAGCAGGATACGGCATTGCAATGGGCGAAGCGGATTTATTGGTTAAGAATATTAGCGACGACCGTGACGGAATCCGCCTTGAGCAAGCTTTGAATGAGTTGGAAGGCGTGATTAGTGTAAATACAAATTGGGTGAACGGGAAAACCAGAGTGAAGTATATCCCTACGATTTTAAGTCAAATTGATATCAGAAAACAGATCAAAAAAGTTGGTTTTGAAGCATTGATACTTGGAGATCAATTTGAAGATACGGAAGGATTGGCACGTGCAAGGGAAACCAGAGAACAAAAGAACTTACTGCTTATTGGGTTGTTATTTACATTGCCGTTATTCACATTGTCAATGAGTCGAGATTTTGGGTTGTTAGGCAGCTGGGCGCACCAAACCTGGGTCAATTGGTTGATGTTGGTCTTAGCAACACCAGTTCAATTTTATGTAGGGAAGCAATATTACCGGGGAGCGATTCAATCCTTGCGAAATGGCGCTGCAAACATGGACGTGTTAGTTGCACTGGGTTCAACCGCTGCCTATTTGTATTCCTTGCCGGTGTTATTCGGTTGGATTTCAGGTCATGTGTATTTTGAAACCTCGGCGATGATAATTACCTTGATAAAAACGGGGAAGTATCTTGAAGCTCAAGCCAAGGGGAAAACCAGCCTGGCGATTAAAAAATTGATGAAACTCAGTCCAGCCCAAGCCCTTGTAATAAGGGATGGTGAAGAAACGAATATACCTGTAGAAGAAGTGCAGGTGGGCGATATCATCTTGGTCAAACCAGGGGAAAAAATACCTGTTGATGGCATAGTTATTGATGGATATTCAGCGGTAGACGAATCAATGCTTACCGGCGAATCTATGCCAGTCGAAAAATCGATTGGTGATGAAGTTGTTGGAGCAACGTTGAATAAGCACGGATCTCTGAAATTTGAAGCTACTAAAATCGGCAAAAACACAGTATTGTCTCAAATTATAAAATTGGTTGAAGAAGCCCAGGGGAGCAAAGCGCCTATTCAGCGAATTGCGGACCAGGTTTCAGCTATTTTTGTACCGGCTGTAGTATCCATTGCATTGATTACCTATTTAATCTGGCAGTTCGCGGTACTGGCTGCTCCAGGACCGGAATCCAGTCAGTTTGCCCGAGCCATGTTGAACGCTGTTGCGGTTTTATTAATTGCTTGTCCCTGCGCGATGGGATTAGCAACACCGACTGCGGTCATGGTTAGTTCAGGGCGAGGTGCCTCAAGCGGTATTTTATATAAATCCGGGGAAGCCTTGGAAAGAGCGGGGAAAATAACAACAGTTGTTCTGGATAAAACTGGAACTATTACTAAAGGGCAGCCGTCACTGACAGATATCCTGATTGTTCCAGCGAAATCAAATGAATATTCAGAAGATTGGATAATAAAGATTGCTGCTTCTGTCGAAAAAAGATCAGAACATCCGCTTGGTGAAGCCGTTGTAGCTGAAGCAAAAGAACGAAAATTGGACTTAAGTGAACCGGTAAAATTTAAGACAATTGTCGGGAAAGGCGTAATGGCAGAGGTAGATGAGCAAAGTGTGATTGTTGGCAGCACGGTTTTAATGGACGATAACAATGTGGACTGGCATAACGAAGATGAGAGTATAGATTCACTCAGGAAAGATGGAAAAACTGCTATTTTAGTCGCAATCAATAGTGAGCTTCAAGCCATCCTCGGGATATCGGATACCGTCAAGGAAAATGCCAGGGAAGCGGTTGAGGACCTAAGGGATTTAGGCCTTGAAGTAATAATGATTACAGGAGATAACCAGCAGGCTGCCCAGGCAATTGCTTCTCATGTTGGGATAACTCAAATACGTTCAGAAGTAATGCCTGGAGAAAAATCCTCTGCAATTGAATCTATGCAGGAGAATGGCTCTGTTGTAGCGATGGTGGGCGATGGGATCAACGATGCGCCGGCATTAGCTCAAGCTGATGTGGGAATTTCTTTAGGAACTGGGACTGATGTTGCGATTGCCGCGGCTCCTATTACATTGATCAGCGGGGATTTGCGCGGAGTTGGCCATGCAATTAAACTGTCTCGAGTGACATTGCAAACAATAAAACAGAATTTATTCTGGGCTTTTTTCTATAATATAATTCTGATTCCGGTAGCCGCGGCAGGATTTCTTAATCCTATTTTAGCTGCCGGAGCGATGGCTGTAAGTGATGTTTTTGTCATTGGGAACAGCCTTAGACTGAACCGAAAAAAGCTGAACTGAGAAAGAAAACTTGACTACGTATCGTCAAATCCAATAAGAATAGTTAATCCTGTCTTAATTCCATAATAAAGGATATTTGAAGGATTATTTGTTTCCTGGGAAAAAAGAATATAATAAGGTGCGGTCCAGTGAACCGGGTATTAACAAATTTGTTTCAGGACCGGGGTGTAAAATTGGATAGAACATTCCAGTTAAAATTTGGCGGGAATATGGATTTTTACAATATGCTTGACCGGGATAGGTTAGAATCAAAAAGAATGTCAAAAACACAAGAAGTTACTAGCCAGGTGTCATTTGATCTTGGTGACGAGAATATACATATCGGTCCAAGCGATTATGTTCCCTGGTTGAATGATAGGAAATGGGCGAACATTCGTTTGGAAGACAGAGTTTATTTCAAATTAGCGCAATTGATTACAGGAAACCTATATGAGTAAAATTAACCCGGCAAAAACTAAGAATGTTTCCAGGCGCGATTTCCTAAATACATCGGCGCTGGTGGCTGGTGCAGCAATAGCCAGGCCATGGATCAGCACAGGGGCAATTGAAGGTTTTCCAATATCTGGCAGGTTGGGACGCATAGCATCCAGTATGGTTGACATAAAAATTCGTCCGGATTATGACGCACCAAATGTTGGAGCGTACTACGAAGACAAAATTATTCCTTGGCTGCGGGAAGTTATTGGTCCGTGGCCATACCGGAATAATCAACGTTGGGTCGAAACGCCAGATGGATATATTTGGGCACCGGACGTCCAGCCGGTAAAGAATTTGCTCAATACTCCAGTAAATGCAATTCCTGAAGGAATGGACGGAATCTGGGTTGAAGTTACAGTTCCCTGGGTAGATGCAAGACTTGCTAATCCGCCAGCACGTTCACACTGGTGGTCATGGCAGGCAAGCAAGAATCTGCCACCAAGGTTTTACTATAGCCAGGTGTTATGGGTAGACCAGATTAAAACTGAAAACGACGGTACATTATCGTACCGGATAAACGAAAGATATGGCAATCCCGGTGATTTGTTCTGGGCGCCAGCAGAAGCCTTCAGACCAATATCAAACGCTGAGATGGCTCCCATTAACCAGGAAGTTGAAAATAAACAAATCGTTATCGATGTCACTGACTCTCATCAAACCCTGTCCTGTTTTGAGGGAAATTCAGAAGTTTATTATTGCCGGATTTCTTCAGGCAAGGGTACATATGGCACGCCGTTATCGGCTTATGGTTCTCCTGGGTCTCATATTCACCGAAAACTGAATTCTATTCACATGGCTGGAGGAACATTTAAGGCTGGATGGATGATCTCGGGTGTTGGCTGGGCGATTTTTTTCCTTGAGGGCGGGTTCGCCATCCACTCCACATTCTGGCATAACAATTTTGGAGAACCTAGTTCGCATGGCTGCGTAAATGTTGCACCGGATGACGCCAAATGGATATTTCGCTGGGCAAGTCCAGTTACCCCTTTTCAAGATGGGGACATAACTGTTTCTGGAACTATTGGTACGCCTGTAAAAGTAATCGAATATTAATTATTATGGCTGTTGGTAGATTGTATATCAGCAGGAGAGTTCATGGATGGTTTAAGTTTATTTAGTCTAGGAACAGCATTTGTCGCGGGGTTGGCTTCATTTCTTTCACCTTGTGTGCTGCCATTGGTTCCTGCCTATATCGGGTATCTTGGCGGTAGGTCAGCATTTGAAGACAAAGACGAAGAACAGAATAAGTGGTCTGTGTTTTCCCATGGGCTGGCATTTGTTATTGGTTTCAGCCTGGTCTTTATACTTCTTGGAATTGCAGCTTCCGCGTTAGGGAGTTTGCTTAGCGAAGCGAAATATTGGCTGGAAAAAATCGGCGGAATTGTAGTGATCATATTTGGACTTCATATGACTGGAATCTGGCGCATCCCGTTTTTACAGTATGATACGCGAAAGCAATCCCAACCTGGCAAGAACAAGGGATACCTGTCATCACTATTAATGGGGATATTCTTTTCTGCAGGCTGGTCCCCTTGTGTGGGACCGATTTTGGGAGCGATACTTACTTTATCGTTAAGTGGAGGATCGGTAATAACTGGTGGTACACTATTGGCAGCCTATTCTGCAGGTTTGTCTATACCATTTTTGATAGCTGCTCTAGGTGTGGGTTGGGTGACTACCGCTTTAAGAAAATATGGAAAGGCAATGCATTACTTGGAAATCTCAATGGGCGTAGTGATGATTGTTGTCGGCAATTTGTTACTCTGGGGATTGTTTGAAAAGATTACTATTTATTTAAGCCGTTTTGGAAGTTTATTTAATAACCTATAGGTTAGGAAATCAATTCGAATGTTAACTGTCACGTTATACACCCGGGATGGGTGTAAATTATGTCAAAAGGCCGAAGATGATTTAAAGAGCCTTCAGGAAGACTATCCTCATCGTTTAGTGCTTATTGATATCGAAAAAGAAAACCTGCCGGAATTTATTGAGAAAATCCCAGTCTTGGAAATTGGCCCATACCAGATAAAAGCTCCATTTGACAAAAGAAATTTAATAGTGACATTGGGGGCAGCTCAGGACCGACTTATCCAACTTGAAAAGGCAAACCTTGAATCTCACCGGAAAAAAGTAGAGAGGGGCAAGAAAATTTCTTTTGGGGATCGATTGTTTCATTGGCTTTCTAACCGGTATATGTTTGTATTTAATGCCTTTGTTCTCCTCTATTTGGGATTGGCTGTACTGGCCCCGGTTCTTCAGGCAAATGGGTACTCCAGCCCTGCGAAGGTTATTTATGTTGTTTATGGGAGGTTATGTCACCAATTAGCTTTTAGGTCCTGGTTTATTTATGGCGAGCAGAATGCCTACCCCAGGGAAATTGCAAATGTTGATTTGCCTATGACATTCGAAGAAGCAACAGGAATTCCCTCAGATGATATCGATGCGGCTCATCAATTTGTCGGGAATGAAATCCTCGGTTATAAGATAGCCCTTTGTCAGCGTGACATGGCAATTTATGGAGCTATCCTGGCATTCGGAATAATTTTCTCTCTTACTGGTAAAAGAATACCCAGCTTGCCAATATGGGGGTGGTTTATTCTGGGAATCATACCGATTGGGCTGGATGGCGTAAGTCAAATCATCAGCCAACTTCCCTGGGATATAATTCCGGTCAGGGAAAGTACGCCGCTGTTGAGAACTATCACAGGGGGGCTATTTGGATTCATGACAGCCTGGTTTGGTTACCCGATCGTAGAGGAAACGATGGCTGATACAAGAAAATTATTGACAGTGAAAATTAAATCAGCTGAAATAAAAAATCAATAAATGATCGCCAGAGAAATAGCAGGTCTAAGATATTTCCAATTCGATTCCCTTCTTTCAGAAAATTTAATCCAGGCAGTATTTTCCAGGCAAGGAGGGGTAAGTCCAGATCCTTGGAGCTCACTGAACCTGGGAAGTACGGTAGGGGATGATCCAGTCAGGGTCTCAGAAAATAAAAGCAAACTACTTGCAGCAATTGGGTATTTTCCAGGCAAGTTGGCCCAGATTCACCAGGTGCATTCTGCACATGTTGAGGTAGTTAACAAGCCCGTGGACAGAAATTCTGTGCTTGTGCGGGGGGATGCGATGATATCCAACACGCCGGGTTTGCTGATGCTTATGCGGTTTGCCGATTGTGTCCCAATTTTGTTTTTTGATCCAGTAAAAAATACAGCAGGCATTGCTCATGCCGGCTGGGAAGGAACAGTAAAGGAAGTAGTGATTGCGGCAGTAAAAGAATTGAAGAAACAATTCGGCACAGATCCATCTGATCTGATAACTGGAATTGGTCCATCTATAGGGCCTGATCATTACGAAATCGGCGAGGATGTTATTGAAGAAGTAAAGAGAACTTTCCCTGATGATTGGGAGAAAATATTAATTGAAGGTCCTGATAATGTAAAATTAGATTTGTGGAAAGCTAACAAAATATCTCTAAAAAAAGCCGGAGTTAGACATATTGAGATAGCTGAGATATGTACTGCTTGCAATGTTAAAGATTGGTATTCACATCGGGCTGAAAATGGGAGAACAGGTAGATTTGCAGCTGTCATCGGATTGAAGTAAAATTAGGGATTATGAGTCAATCAAATGGAGATACACTTATTAGAGAACGGATTGAACAGATTCAAGAAAGAATCGATAAAGCAGCCAGAAAATCAGGGAGAAATCCAGCTGAAATTGAATTGATCGCTGTCACAAAAGAAAAATCCGCTGCTGTTGTAAAATCTCTCTCGGAAAATGGTATCTCAAAAATTGGTGAAAGTTACCTGAGTGAAGCCTTATTTAAGATAAATATTCTTGCCGATTATAAGCTAGAATGGCACATGATTGGAAACATTCAGCGCGGCAAAGAAACACAGATAGCTCTTAACTTTGCTGAAGTTCATTCTGTAGGTCGGTTGCAAATAGCCAAGACGTTGAACAAAAAGGCAAAACAATTCAAACGGATATTACCTGTTTATCTGGAATTTAATGTAAGCGGCGAAGATACTAAACACGGTTGGAATGCTTGGAATGAAAGTCAGTGGGAACAAATCCTCCCTGAATTAGACCAGATTTTGGATTTTCAATCGCTTGCGGTAAAGGGATTGATGACCATGGCTCCTTATTCGGTTAATCCAGAAGCCGCGAGACCATATTTCAGAAAACTTAGAAAATTAGGAGATTATCTTTCCCGGAGTTATCCGGCAGCGAACTTAAATGGATTATCGATGGGAATGAGCGGAGATTTTGAGACAGCAATAGAAGA
>LGOV01003756.1_pt1 | contig 13012 bp, 9 predicted proteins | sample 469881 | NCBI WGS metagenome assembly LGOV01 (sample SAMN03857199, study PRJNA290197) | marine sediment metagenome | biome: marine cold seep biome; feature: cold seep; material: marine sediment; isolation source: sample #5579, elevator 3A push core 41 containing 12 cm of sediment... ...
GTGTCAGCCCTAAGGGTAGCAATCCGCTAGCCATTACCCAAGGCGACGAGTTAAAGCTTGTTTACCCTCAGGTAGACGCTCCCCCGGAGCAGTTTTCAAGCCTAGGGTTTCGCCACTTCTTTCTGCAGCCGATGGATCTTGCCCCTCTCAATCAGGATAAGACCACCGTTGCTGAAGCGACCGCCTACTGCATGGCTAACCCCCAGTGGCGTCTATCGCTACAAATGCACAAATTAGCAGGTTTTGATTAATGTCCCTATTCGTAAACCAACTGACCCATATCGACGTTTCCCTTTGGTGTTCCGAGCGCGGCTTAGTGGGCTGTAGCTGGCAGGTAGACGCGGTGCTGGATGGCGAGCTGGGCGAAGATGGCATGCTGTTCGATTTTGGTGAAGTCAAACCGTGGATCAAACGCACGCTAGACAGCGGCCTCGATCATACTCTGCTAGTACCCACTCAGGCGCCTGGGGTAACGGTGACGGAGTGCCCCGAAGGTGTGTGCGTGCGAACCACTACGCCCTACCGGATGGAAGTGCGCGGCCCCAAAGAGGCGTTTAGCCTGCTGCCATGGCAAGCCATTGAGCTTGACATGGTCGCTGAGCACTTAAGTCAGCAACTGACTGAAGAACGGCCTGAGAATGTCCATCAGGTCACCCTTACGCTTAGCAACGAGACCATCGATGGCGCTGCCTATGGCTACTCGCACGGCCTGAAGCGCCATTTAGGCAACTGCCAGCGTATTGCTCACGGCCACCGTTCGCGGCTACACATCTTTCAGCAAGAGCTGCGTCAACCTAAGCTCGAACAACAGTGGGCCGCATGGCTGGAAAATCGCTACCTGCTTGAAGAGGCGGATATCACCTCACGGGATAACGACTTCCTTACCTGCGGCTATCGCGCCGCCCAAGGTGATTTCTCCATTACGCTGCCACAGTCGCTATGTGCAGTACTCCCCGGCCCCACCACGGTAGAAAATATCGCTGCTTGGCTGGCAAAAGAGGTTGCCACACAAAGCGGCGCAACCACGCGCGTCCAGGCCTTTGAGGGTATCAATAAGGGCGCGATTGCCATATGTTCACCTAGCCCAAGTGTAGGCTATGAGTGAAGGGTGTCGTGCGGGGTGTGGCGCCTGCTGCATCGCGCCCTCCATCAGTTCAGCTATCCCCGGCATGCCTGAGGGCAAACCGGCGGGTGTTCGCTGCGTGCAGTTAGACGAGGATAACCTGTGCCGTTTGTTCGGGGACCCGAGCCGCCCCAGGGTCTGCGAGCGGTTTAACTTTGACATTAGTGTGTGCGGCGAGCACCGGGAAGAGGCGCTCACCACTTTGACGTGGCTGGAGCAGGACACCCGTTAAAGAGCACCCCCTGCTTTAGCTGATCAACCTTCAGCGCCTACTGGCCGAGGCAAACGGCGATCCAACAAGCTGACCCAACGGGTTAGCACCGGCGCATCGCTGTGGCTGACTTTGCTCAATAGCTGCCTAAAACTCTCTTTCGCTTTCTGGTCGTTGGGCTCAATACGCGTCAGCCATAGCTCAAGGGCCGCTAGCTCCTGATGGCGATTGCCGTGCTCGCGGGACTGGTTTATCGCCATCTCAGCCAATGCCTTGACTTCATTGGCGGGGTGTCCAAGCAGATCACGCACTTTGGCCAGTTGGGTGGCTAATTCAGGCAAAAATAGCGTGGTACGCTCACGGGCAATCACCAAGCACTGATCGAGATACTCCTCTGCGGCATTTAACTCGCCTAGTTCAATGCAGGCATCCGAGTACCACAGCACCGGCCGCTGGTAGCGGTCACGACCGTTCAACTCCGCCATCTGATCCAGGCTATCGCGTAACTGAGTCAACCCGGTAGCATCGCCTGCCAGGGCTCGTTGCCAACCGAGAATACACTGGCTGGAAATTTGCCACAGCTGTAAATCGGGCGTTCCGGTCATTGCCGCCGCCCGCTCTGCATGCCGTGCGGCCAAGTGGACGTGGCCTAGCTGGCGATAGAGCGCAGCGGCAAATAGCAGCGCCAACGCCAAAGTACCGGGGTGAGCAATCTTCTCCGCCAGCCGAATCGCCGCCGACACCTGCCGTTCGGCACGCTGATAATCACCACGCAGGCAGAGTGCCCAGCCCTGAAAGCATGCGGCCGAAACTTGCGGATGATCGGAGAACGGCAGCCATTCGATCATCATTTGCGCATTGAGCGGATCGATTTCATCTAAATGGTCGTGAGCCTGCTGAATGCGACCCGCCCAGTACTCACAGTTGGCGCGGGCATAATCGGCCAAACGACGATAGCGAGGGTCTTCAAGGCGTGCAGCGAGATCAGCGAGCGTCGACGCCAGTGCAAAGGCATCGGCATGAGCATAGCGCTGGCTACGCCCCACCCAAAGCCCCCATTTGACTAGGAATATCTGCTCAAGATCTTCTGGATCCTCCAATCTATCGGTACCCGATTCGCGCAGCAGTTCCCTCGCACGCACAAAGCTTTCGTGAGCGGTAGGCGAGCCGTGGCCTTCAAGCGAGAACGCCGCCTGACCGCGCACGGTGAGCAGACTCACTTCACGTTCAATTTCATGCTCGACGTGGCGCAAGCTCGCTAAACCGAAATCGGCCATGCGTAGCGCCGTTCGGTTGGCGCTCACCTTGAGCGCTTCCCGGGCAGCCAATTCGAAATAGCGCGCACCACGTGCATAATGACCGCTCCGGCGCAGGTGAGTGGCAAAATCGCCGGGGTGACGACTAATCCATACAGGGAAGCGCTCCTCTATTAGAGTCACTACCTGTTGGTGCAGCTTGACCCGCACATCCCGCGGGCAAGAAAGGTAGGCAGCTTCTTGCAGCAACTGGTGGCTAAACTGGTATTCGTGCTCGCCGCTCTCTTTATCGACCGGCTCGACNNTCTCCAGCGTCCGCATATGTTCGAGCGCTTGGTTAAGTCGCCCTTTTTCCCAGCCGCTACACTCCAATAGGAAATCCAACCGGAAGCGCTTACCCAGCACTGCCGCTACGTGGGCAATTTCGCGGTCACCCTCAAGCTGATCAATACGGCTTGCCAGCAGTCCTAACAACCCTTTGGGTAGCTCATCGAACTGGACGCTACGCCCTTCGCGACGATCCATATCCAGTCGCCGGCAAATTTCCTGCATATAGAGTGGCACGCCATCGCAGCGCTCAATAATCTGGTTACGTAGCCGCGGGCTCAAATGAATGCGGTAGCGCCGTGACAGCTGTGACAATAGCCGTGAAGACTGCTGCGGATCCAGATTCCCCAAACTAATCTGCTGATCCCAATGCAGCTTCACCGGCAGCAGTTCTCGTCCGTGGTGGCTAGCCACCAACATAAAGGCAGTATTAATAGGTAAACGTGCCTGCAACCCAGCGAGCACTTTAAACGAAGGCTCATCAAGCCACTGTAAATCATCGACCATTAGCACCAGGGTATGAGTGGTCGCCTGGCGCTCGATTAAGCGGTGCAGCAACATCACCACCAATTCGACGGCTTCACCGCTTTGGGCAAGCTGGGTGACCTCCTGAACTTCGTGCACCCCAAGCGCCTCTTCCAACAGGTGCTGACGCTCGGGCGTAAGCTGGTCAAACTCAAGCGTTGACTGTAGCTCGTGAATCGCCTCGACAGTCAGCGATTGTTTGAGATACCAGCCCACCAGAGTCCGGGCAACGCCGTAGGGATCTAGCACAGACAGCCGCGTGGTGGGCTGCCAGCAAATTGCCGCATCGCGACTAAGCTCTAACTGACGGAAACCGACCATCAGCGCCGATTTGCCCATGCCAGATGCCCCACGAACTAACACGCTTTGACGCAAACCTATACCTGCCCGCGCCAACGCATCGCGCAGCGTACGCAGCGAGGTTTCACGCCCGACCAGGCTAGGCGGCAGCGCATCGCGACCGCCCTCGTTTAAGCCCAGCACTAAAGCGCGCAGTCGAACGCGACCGTCGCTAGCCACCAAACGCGATACCAAGCGTGGCTGTAGATCAAGCGCGGGCGGCATGTGCTGGCTGGCTTCTTGCGAGATCACCAGCTCACTGCCTTCAGCTGCGCTCATTAGCTCCAGCGAGGTTTGGGTGACTTGCCCCAGCGGATCCGCCAATTGCCGCTCGGGCAGGTAAACAACCTGCCCACTGTGCAAACCAGCGGCCAACTCAAATTGCGGCACTTCGCCTTCGCCAGACCAGTGGCGAGCACTCTCCTGGGGAAGCGCCTGACGGCAATGCTCATAGAGCGCCACTAACTCAGCCAGTTGGTGAGCAGGCCCATGGGTGCCGAAACACGCCAATCCCAAGCCTCCAGTGGCGCCAGGCAACCAGAAGCCGCCCAAGTGATGGCACTGCTGCTCTAGCCAACGCAGTAGCTCTAACTGCAGAGTGAGGCAGTGTCGGGTCGCGGCTCGGTCTTGCCACTCCCCTTTTAGGCGCAGCCGGATAGCCATCACGGAAAGCTGGCGCAGCTCAATCTCATCTTCACGCAGAGGTTTACTGTCTGCCGCCAGCGCGCGGGAAAACGCGCCTTGAGGACTCATCATGCGCGGGTCGTGGTGACCGTCAGACCAGTAGCTTGCCAGCTGTAAGAAGCTAGGTTCAGGCTGCTGGCCTGACAACGCCAGTAGCTGCAAGTAGCTATTATACTGCTCGTGCGCGGCGGCCATTTGATTCTGTTCGGCCAGTTGGCGAACCAAGCGCTCATGAAACGGGCCATAGCCGGAAAAGCGACTCACCAGTGTTTCCAGGATCAAATCAGGCACATCGGTATGGGCTTCGAGTACTTGTTCAGCAAAACGAATGACGCGCTGACGCCACTCATTCCGCACCTGGACTAACCAGCGCTGAAACTCACTACAGGTGGCCAATTGAAGCTCTTCAATCAGGTCACCTTGGTAACAGGTCATCAGTGCTTCCAGGGTATCCAAGTCGCGCGGCCCTTCAAGCAGTTGCTGCAGTGTATGCAGATCGACTTTCCAATTGGCCGGGAGCTGGAAGGCAATCGTTTGCCGGGAGACGCTTAATACTTGGTCGGCGCTCTCTCCCAACGATTGGCGTAAGCAGTGCAGCGCGTGACGCAGGTTAGTTCTTCCTGAGGATAACCCTTGGTCAGGCCAGAGCAGTTCGGCCAGCGCGGCGCGGTTAACCGGCTGACGGTGCAGCAGCAAATAAACAAGCAGCGCCTTCACTTTGTCGTAGCTAAAGTGGGTTAATACGTCTTCGCCCTGGGTAAGCGAAAAGTGACCAAAGAGAGTTAACTGGTCTGTCTCACGAGCATCGCGCATGATAAACATCCTGCCGGGCTAAGCGGGTTAAGCTGGCACACCGCTATGGAAACGAAAAGCCGTATCGGGCGTAGTAATCAGCTCCGCTTCACGCGCTACAAAAAAAGCGATCCGCTCATCAATAGAGCCCGATGTCTGCTGGCGAGCCAGTAATAGGTAGTCCTCAAAGTGACGACCTTCTGACTTCACCAGGGTGCGATAAAACTTGGCGAGCTCTTCGTCTAAATACGGAATCAAGCCAGCAAATCGTTCGCAGCTACGCGCTTCGATAAGAGCGCCAATGATGAGCACATCAATTAACCGTTCGGGATCATTGCTGCGCAGGTGTCGCCTAAGGCCTTCCGCGTAGCGTGAAGCGGTCAAGTGCTGGTAGGTCACCCCACGCGCCTCCATGAGCGCAACCACTTGCTCGAAATGCAGCAACTCTTCGCGAGCCAATTGCGACATTTTGCTTAGCAGAAGTGGCTGATCGACGTAGCGATAGAGCAAACTCATGGCGGTGGAAGCGGCTTTTTTTTCACACTGAGCGTGGTCGACCAACAGCGTTTCAGGATTCTCTAACGCCCATTCCAGCCACGCATCGGGCGTTGCACAGGCCAAAAACTGGTGCAAACTTTCCGGCAGCTGATCATCCGCTTTCACCGCATGATCAGCCGTTTGTAAGGCATTCTTTTGTTTAGAGGGCGGAAGTGTACCGGGTTGTATCAACATAACACCATTACCGAGCTTATATCTCACTATTGTACAACATATAAGCGCCCAAGGCGCTTACAGTTCCCTGTTGAATTGCGTTCTTCATACCCTGAATCGCTTATTACTAATGTAGTTGCGCGCTTAAAAATGCTCCACACACTTTTAATCAGCTCGCTTACGTAAGTACCACAGTAGTTAGATAGCGCTCAGGTTATAAAGTGGGGACTATGGTAACGCGCTGTAACGACAATCACACCTGCACAACCTGTGGTTAGCCCGTAAATGGGGAAAACTTTCCTGCTTTTACGCCAATAGGCTAATAAAAAGCGTTTTTTTGATCCGTTTAGATCAAGGTATCAACATAAAGTACAAGAGCGGTCTTTGCTTGCCAGCTTAACATTGTCGACAGTTTGCCGTAGAATCTCAGCCATCCAACCACACGCTGTTTGTCGAGCGTATGTCATATGTGATCGGCCCCACTCTACACCACTGCGCGGCCACCACCGTGCACCGTGCAGGCCATCACCATAAAGTAAATGAAACGTGAATGAGAGGGCCCCAACGTGCTTGAAGCTTACCGCCAACATGTCGAGGAACGTGCAGCTGAGGGCGTCCCGCCCAAACCCCTAAACGCCGAACAAGTAGCTTCACTGGTTGAGCTACTGAAGACGCCACCGGCCGGTGAAGAGGAGTTTATCCTCGACTTAATCACCAACCGCGTTCCGCCGGGCGTTGACGAGGCAGCTTATGTAAAAGCAGGCTTTCTCACCGCCATTGCGAAAGGTCAAGCAAGCTCTCCGCTGATCGACAAGATTCACGCCGTCAAGCTACTGGGTACCATGCAGGGTGGCTATAACATAGTTTCAATGGTAGAACTACTCGATAACGAGGAGCTTGCCCGCGAAGCAGGCGAGCAGCTCAAGCACACACTGTTGATGTTCGACGCCTTCCATGATGTGGAAAGCCGCGCCAAGAACGGCAACAGCGTCGCTAAAGAGGTTATTCAGTCCTGGGCAGACGCCGAGTGGTTCCTGTCTAAGTCGGCACTAGCTGAAAAAATCACCTTGAGCGTGTTTAAAGTCCCGGGCGAAACCAATACCGATGACCTGTCTCCCGCGCCGGATGCCTGGTCACGCCCGGATATTCCGCTCCATGCCAACGCCATGCTCAAAAACGAGCGCGACGGCATTGAGCCAGTGGTTCCAGGTACCACTGGCCCGCTCAAACAGATCGAAGACGTTAAAGCCAAAGGCTTTCCGGTCGTTTATGTAGGCGACGTGGTCGGCACCGGTTCATCGCGTAAGTCAGCCACTAACTCGGTACTGTGGTTCTTCGGCGACGACATCCCCTACGCACCCAATAAGCGCGCTGGAGGTTTCTGCTTTGGTAGCAAAATCGCGCCTATCTTCTTTAACACCATGGAAGATTCGGGCGCCTTGCCGGTTGAAATGGACGTCACCAACCTGAACATGGGCGATGTCATCGATGTTTACCCCTACGCAGGTAAAGTGTGCAAACACGATAGCGATGACGTTATCACCACCTTCGAGCTTAAAACGCAGCTGATTCTGGATGAAGTACGCGCTGGCGGCCGTATTCCCCTGATCATTGGCCGTGGTTTGACTGGTAAGGCACGTGAGTCGCTAGGCCTTCCCACCTCTGAAGTTTTCCGCCTACCCGATCAGCCTAAAGATACCGCTAAAGGCTTCACTTTAGCGCAGAAAATGGTCGGTAAAGCGTGTGGTCTGGAGGGCGTTCGCCCCGGCATGTACTGCGAGCCCAAGATGACCACCGTTGGCTCACAAGACACCACCGGCCCGATGACCCGTGATGAGCTGAAAGNNGAAAGACCTTGCCTGCTTGGGCTTCCAAGCCGACCTGGTCATGCAGTCGTTCTGCCACACCGCGGCTTACCCGAAGCCCGTAGATGTGGACACTCACCACACCCTACCCGACTTCATTATGAACCGTGGCGGCGTTTCGCTGCGCCCCGGTGACGGCATCATTCACAGCTGGCTCAACCGCATGCTGCTGCCTGATACCGTGGGTACCGGCGGTGACTCGCACACCCGTTTCCCGCTTGGCATCTCATTCCCGGCCGGTTCAGGCCTGGTAGCGTTTGCCGCTGCCACCGGCGTTATGCCGCTGGACATGCCGGAGTCGGTACTGGTTCGCTTCAAGGGCAAGCGCCAGCCTGGCGTTACGCTACGCGATTTGGTTCACGCTATTCCGCTCTACGCCATCAAGCAAGGCTTGCTGACCGTTGATAAATCCAACAAGAAAAACGCCTTCTCTGGGCGGGTGTTGGAAATTGAAGGTCTGGAAGATCTGACCGTAGAGCAAGCCTTCGAGCTTTCTGATGCGTCCGCCGAGCGCTCTGCCGCTGGCTGTACCATTACCCTGTCAGAAGAGAGCGTTACTGAGTACCTCAAGTCCAACATCACCCTGTTGAAGTGGATGATGGGCAACGGTTACGGCGACGAGCGCACCATCAGCCGTCGCATTGAAGGCATGGAAGCATGGCTGGCCAACCCCAGCTTGATGCGTGCCGACCAGGATGCCGAGTACACTGAAGTTATCGAAATTGATCTGGCTGAAATTAAAGAACCAGTTCTCTGTGCGCCGAATGACCCGGACGATGCGCGCCTACTATCTGAAGTCGCGGGCCAGAAAATCGACGAAGTCTTTATCGGTTCATGCATGACCAACATCGGCCACTTTCGGGCCGCTGGCAAACTGCTTGAAAAGCAGCCTGCCGGTAGTTTAAAAACCCGGCTGTGGCTGGCACCACCGACGAAAATGGATCAGCATCAGCTGACCGAAGAGGGCTACTACGGTATTTACGGCCGTGCTGGTGCCCGCATGGAAATGCCGGGTTGTTCATTGTGTATGGGTAACCAGGCCCGCGTTGCCGCTAAGAGCACCGTGGTGTCTACGTCTACACGTAACTTCCCGAACCGTTTGGGTGACGGTGCCAATGTGTACCTCGCCTCTGCGGAACTGGCGGCCGTTGCCGCAGTAGAAGGACGCCTACCCAGCGTTGAAGAGTATCAACGCTATATGAGTGAGTTTGACGCTATGGCGGGCGAGATTTATCGTTATATGAACTTTCACGAGATTGAGGAGTATCAAAAGATAGCCTCAAACGTGATTCCGGTCGCTCAAGAAGCCTAACGCTTGTTAAGTACTTGAGATAGACCGCCCCATCGCCGATGCTCGCACCATCGCAGAAAATGTAACCTGTTGCATTTTCTGAGTCGATGACCGAACGTCCCGCCACTGTTTTACAGGGCGGGGCGTTTTTTTATGCTCTACCTTTCAAAACTGATCGGTAATCCAACAGTGTTTACCCTATAGGAGCTTGTGATGACGAATTCGATTGATATAGTGACGCCCGATCTCTGCGATGCGCACCCAGAGATTGCGGTGCTTGACCCGCTGTTTGCCAATTTTGGCGGGCTTGAAGCTTTCTATGGCCCTAATCGTACAATCAAATGCTTTGAAGATAACTCCATGGTAAAACAGGCCGTTACCGAGCCGGGTAACGGCGCGGTGCTGGTGGTGGATGCGGGTGGTTCGCACCGCTGCGCCATGCTGGGGGATATGCTCGCCGAGCAGGCCGTCGCCAATGGCTGGGCGGGGGTCGTTATGTACGGCTGCGTGCGCGATGTGGATATACTCGCCGCCCTGCCGATTGGCGTTCAGGCGCTAGGCAGCCATCCGCGCAAAAGCGAAAAACGCGGCGAAGGACAGCGCGATATTGACGTCACCTTTGCCGGTGTTACTCTTCAGCCCGGCCAGTGGCTGTATGCAGATAACAACGGCATTATTGTTGCCGAGCAAGAGCTGCCACTTTCCTAACAACGACCTCCGAAGTCATTAAATTTGTCTTAAAAGAGCCCCTTGCCAGGTGTGGCGGTTACTGCCACCCTGGTGGCTCATTCTTACCGTTTAATGACGATGCAGCCTTTGACCTACCTTGGCTCTGCCTTACTACGCACGTTGCGCGATCATCTTCGCCCACTGATCGCTTATCACCTGTTCTTCACCCTGCTTGCCTCAGCCTTGCTGCTGCCTGCGATCACCTGGATGACACGCTGGCTGCTTGCCCAACTCAACCGTACTGTAGTCACCAACGATGAGTTGATCGCGCTACTGTTTAGCCCGCTAGGTTTGGTAGGCATGTTGGTAGGGCTTGGGTTCGCTTTTTTGATTATTTACTGGCAGCAGGCTGGCATGCTGCAGGTCGCCGTCAGGCCCCGTGATAACCACTATCGGCTGGCCCTGGAAGCGCTCTGGCTAAGCACCCGTCGGCTACCTGCCCTGGCGGGTCTTGTCATACTCCAGGTAGGCACCCACTTACTACTGCTCGCGCCCTTTATGGCTGGGCTCGCGTGGCTTTACGATGTCTGGCTGAGTGGTATAGACCCTTACTATCTTCAGCGCGTGCGTCCCCCTGCACTGTGGTATTTCATAGCGTGCGCGCTGCCGCTGATTATTGCCTGGGTATGGGCAGCGTCATGGCTCTATCTGCGCTGGCTATTGGCGCTCCCCCTCGTTGCGTTGGAAAGCTGTAACCCCTGGCAGGCACTTAAACGAAGCGTTAGCTTAACCCGCGGCTGGCGCCGGTCCATTGGCGCTGCGGTACTTCTGCTATTGGTCGTCATTGTTAGCCTGCCGCTACTGGTGACACTGCTCTTTGACCGCCTATTCACGCCACTTCTGTGGTGGCTGCCTGAGCATAATGCCGTGCTCATCCCAGCCATGCTGGCCTACTTACTCGGCTATGTGCTGATCACCCTAGCCATTACCTTCATCGGTATTGCCACCAATGCGCTGCTTTCCGCCTGCCTCTATATGCAGCTGGCCCACCGAGAAGCTCGCCCCGCACCGCCACCTGAGGATATTAATGCAGGCAAACTGGCCTGGGCGGTAGAGCTTAGCGTACTCATCTTTGCCGGCCTTCAAGCATGGTGGATACTCAATAGCTTTGAGATACGTGACAACGTCGCGGTGATTGCCCACCGTGGAAGCTCCATGGTGGCACCCGAAAATACCCTTGCCGCGCTAGAGCAGTCACTGCTTGATGGCGCCGACTATATCGAAATAGACGTACGTTTGAGCCGTGACCAACAGGTTATGCTTTACCACGATCGCAGCATGGCGCGGCTAACTGGCGACAACCGTGAGTTTGGCGAGCTAACCAGAGAACAACTCAGCCAATTCGATGTAGGAAGCTGGTTTGGTGATGCTTATCAAGGTGAGAACATTCCAGGCTTGGATGAAGCGCTACAAAGAGTGCGCGGAAAAGCCGGCTTAATGATCGACATCAAGCCTCTGCCGGGGCAAGAACAGGCGTTAGCCGATGCCGTTATCGAGGCTTTGAATGCAGAGAGTGACGTGCGCTATCGCTGCTGGGCGACCCAACAAAGCGCCTTCGACGGCTATACAGCGTGCGGTTTTCCCAATGCGCTAATGGATATGCGCATGGCTACCATGTCACCATCATTACTAAAATATTTGGATCAGCGGGCGCCAGCACTGCGCGTTACTTTATTGGCTCAGCTTATTCTGCCCGGCACGCTAAACCGGCGTGACTTTGATGCCCTTGGGCTACGCCATAATCGCATCACGGAAGGGGAAATTCGCTTAGCGCGACTATATGGTTACGAAATACACGCCTGGACCGTCAATGACCGAGCTCGCATGTCAACACTGATTGATCTGGGGGTCGATGCGATTATCACCGACTACCCAGATCGTTTAACCGAGCTTATTCAAGTCCGCCGCGACTTAAGCGACGGTGCGCTAATGCTAGTGAAGCTGCGCAACTGGCTTCGCCAATAGAGGTTGGTCTAATCGCCCATTACCACCCCTTCGCGCCGAGGGTCAGCGCCACCAAACAGAGTGCCATCTTCAAGGCGCATAATGGCCTGAAGGCCGCTGGTTAGCTCCCGCTCGCTGACCGTATGACCACGCTCACGCAGTGATTCGATGGTTGCCTCAGGAAAACGCCCCTCTTCCACATAAACATCCCCACCCAAAGTAATAGCATGGGGAAGGTTGAGCGCCTCTTGAGCGCTTAACCCCCAGTCGCGCAGTGCGACTAATGTGCGGGCGGTGTAATGAATAATGGCGGCGCCACCTGGTGAGCCCAAGCTGGCTACTAGCTCGCCAGTTTCTTGATCAAATACCAGGGTCGGGCTCATGCTGGAGCGAGGACGCTTACCGGGCTCTACCCGGTTAGCTACGGGCTCGCCATCCACTTCAGGTGTAAATGAAAAATCGGTGAGCTCGTTATTGAGCAGGAAACCACCCGCTAAGCCCGTGCCACCATCGGACATAATCCGCGAACCAAACGCCTGCTCAATGGTGGTGGTTATAGCCACTGCGTTGCCCTCCTCATCGACAATACTGATATGGCTAGTACCGTACTCGGGCTGTTCGGGCTGGCTAGCCCAGCTCACGTCAAGCTCTCCTGGGTTACCCGGTTCAGCGCTGTCGCCCATGCTCATATCTTCGATAAGTGCACTGCGCTGCTCCAAGTATTCCGGGGCTAGCATCAGTGACCAGTCGCCTCCCGGCGCCTCGACAAAGTCAGGATCGGCGATGTAACGGCCACGGTCCGCAAAGGCCAGGCGTGAGGCTTCCAAGAATTGATGCAGCCATCCACTGCTTGCAGCACCACTGTCTAACGGGGCTTCAAGCAGTGGCTGCTGATCAAGCATGCCTAAAATCTGCATCACGGTCAGATGACCCGATGAGGGTGGTGGGAAACCGCATACTTCCCACTGTTGCCAAGGCGTACACAGCGGCTTACGAGTAAGCGCTTCATAGCCGTTCATGTCCTCAATCGTCAAACCACCAGGGCGCTCAGGGTGGTTCTGAACGCGCTCAACGATGTCTTGTGCCACGGCTCCTTCGTGCAAGGCGGCGCTGCCTTGCTCAGCGACGCGGCGAAGAACGGCTGCCAAGGCTGGGTTTTTGAGCGTTTCACCAACCGCAATTGGCTGACCTTCTGAATCATAATAAAACTGGCTC
>LGOV01019420.1_pt1 | contig 12995 bp, 15 predicted proteins | sample 469881 | NCBI WGS metagenome assembly LGOV01 (sample SAMN03857199, study PRJNA290197) | marine sediment metagenome | biome: marine cold seep biome; feature: cold seep; material: marine sediment; isolation source: sample #5579, elevator 3A push core 41 containing 12 cm of sediment... ...
TCAATTATTGTCAAGGTATTCCGGACAATTATCAATCCTCTATTCCCGCTTCCCTTCTCAGCTGCTGGATGGATTTTGCCGTGATGCTTTCCTCATCCAGATTCAAGAGTTTTGCAGCCCTTTCGATATCCTTTTTATCCTTTACCTCAAGTTCAAGGTAGGGCTCTGGGTAGGTATCCTTGTCCCAGGTGTCTATTTCAAAGAGTATGTCATCGTAGATGTAGGAAATCCTGTGCTTTTCTCCCCTATGCTTAAGCTCGTAACCAAGGTCTCCAAGAATCTTTTTCATCTCNNATGTTATGTCTAGCACCATCTGAAGATATATTCTTCTTTACTGTCAGAAGAATTTTTTCCGAATCATTATCCAGATTCCTCTTAATCCTTATTCTTGCATAACCTTTGTAGTCATTGTGCAAACTAAATCCCGGTGTATCGAATATGAGATTAACCTGGTGCTCGTTCTTTATCTTTTCAGCTTTCAGCTCTACAAGCTTCTTTTCAATTTCCTCAGGGTCTATGTTCAAGACCTTGACTTCTATTTCCTCCATTCTACACCTCTTTTATTATCTTTATCTTGAAATCCAGATAATCAGCCGCCACACAAATAAATTCAGTGTTGCCGAATTTACCTTCCTTCACATATTTGTGTCCATCTTTACCGTGAAGATGACCATAAAGACAGATATCAATATTTTCACTGCTTATATACTCTCCGAAATCATCAAGTTTTCCCCTACAGTCGAATGGTGGAAAATGAAGTAGCGCGATTGTCAGTGACGGGTCTTCCACCATTGAAGACTTCACTGAATTTCCAAGTCTTCTAAGCTCCCTGGTGTATATAACCTCATCTTCCTTCTTGAATTCGTCACTGTCTTTTGACATCCATCCCCTTGTTCCATAGACCTCAAGATCATCTTTAGAGAATGAATNNGTTTATAAACTTAATGGTTTTGAATCCCATTAAATTCATCTTTGTCATAGAAGACCACCAATAGTCATGATTTCCCTTGGTCATTATCTTTGTTCCCGGGAGTTCTTCTATTAGACTCAAATCAACATATGCTTCCTCCAATGAAATTGCCCAGGATATATCCCCGGGCAATAAGACTACATCATCATCGCTGACCAATTCCTTCCATGAATCGAATATTTTTTTGTCATGGTCTTTCCAGTTTTCTCCAAATATATCCATGGGCTTTTCTTTTTTTGAATCCAGGTGAAGATCAGATATTCCAAATATTTTCATTTTTTGCTCCCGTTATATTTCTATATAGTTGTATGGAATTCCTTTGGCATCAAAAATATCCTTTTCTCTCGTTTGACAGCTAAAAAGGAGTATCTGCCTTTCTTTACCCATATTCACCATGATATCAGCGGCACTCGTGAGCCTTTTGTCGTCGTACTGGGTAAAGCAATCGTCAAGAATTACAGGTGAATCGTCGTCACGGGATATTATATCCACAAGGGCAAATCTCAGTGACAGATAAATCTGATCCACTGTTCCTGCACTTAGGCTTTCAATGTATACCTCTCTGTTGCTTGTTGGATCCACTATAGAAAGATTGAGCTTTTCATCCAGTCTTATTTCATTATACTTACTTTCCGTTATAAGACTGAAATAATAGTTTATCTTTCTAACAAACTTCGGAAGAAATTCTTCCTGAATGTTCTGTGATGCCTTTTCTATTATAGACTGGGTATTCTGAATTATATCCAGTTCATTGTCGATTTCTTTCTTCTGTCTTTTATAGTATTCGATTTCTTCTGTTATTTCAGACAATTTCCTGTGACTTCTCTGCTTGATGCTTATGTTCTCAACAAGGTTTTTTACCTTTTCATCAAGGTCCCTTATTTCTTCATGATTCTTTTTATGTGTTTCAAGTATTTCTTCCTTGCTGCTATATTCAGAATTCGAAAAAAGTATGTCAAGCTTCTCTATCTTGGTCTTCATTTCTTCCAGTGTATATTTCCCAAGAATGTTCTTTAGAGTTTCCATCTTGGCTTTTCTCAAAAGAACCTTGTCCTGAATGTTTCTTTGCTCCTTGATCTGATGTTTAAGTTCTTCTACCGACTCAACTCCGTTTCGCTCAAGTACATCTCTGATGACCTCTGTATTGTCTTGTTTGCTCCTGGATACTGATTTAAGCTCATTTCCAACAGATTCCAGCTCCTGGTTTGTGGACTTTAGATTCCCTGTCTTTTCCCTTGACTCTTCTATCCTTCTTCTTATGTTGCCAAAGATACTTATGCTAAGCTCGCTATATCCAAATATTCCAACCCTTTCGATAAGTTGACTCTCAAGATTGTCGTTCTTTCTTTTTATAAATGCATGCTCCTCTTCAAGTGTCTCAAGAGTATTCTTCTTTTCAGTTATATTTCCAATTTCAGAAGATGCAATATTGTATTTTGCCTTAAGGTCATTCAAACTGGTGCAGTCCGTTTCTTCAAGAATTGTTCTATTTTCAGCTTCAAGACTCTTCTGCTCTTCAAGATTTTCAATATTTTCTTTTTCTATCTTTATGATTTCATTTTTTACTGCCTTTATTATCCTTCTACTCCTAAAAGTATCCTTGTATACGAGTGCAGGTACTGCAAGTAACAATAGCACAAAATAGAAAAGGTCATTGTAGAAATACCTTGCCATAATATGTGATCCTGCAACAATAAGTCCTCCAAAAATCAGTGAAAAGAGAGTATTTGTTATGACACCATTGTTCTCCTTCTTAATCTTGCTTTTAAGAACTAAAATTATATCGCTTTCTAGTATTCCCTTGTAGTATTTTATTTTTTTCTGATTCACATAGTATTTATCGTAAGAATCTATTGTTGTTCCAAATTTGTTGTTTTCAAATATATCTATTTCCTCATTTATTGCATTAATCTTGGTTTCAAGTCTTACTTCTATACTCTTGTTACTCTGTAGGATCTCATAGTTGGAATTCATTTTCTCAAAGTCCACAGTTTCATTCCCTATGATGAGCCCTTCCTTCAAGATCTTAACGGAGCTTATTAGAGCTTTCACCCTTGTTGCCAGTTCCTTCTCTCTAGTTTCAAGCTGCTCCAACTTCATGAATAGCCTTATGAGGCTCTCATAGTCCTCTATGTTAATGTCATGGATTTCATCGCTTCCTATTTCAGCATTTAATGACTCTACCTCGTCTGACAACTTCCATGCCGTTTCATAGGCTTCCTTAATATTGTCAGCGTCCAACTCTCCTACAATGTTTTCAACATTCTCGTATTCACTTTGCTTTTTCCTAAGCTGCTTCTTGTATGCATCCACAAGCATAAGCTTTCTGCTTGTCTTTCCATCGGCCTCTTCCCTCAAGTCCATTTCCTCTTCAAGGCTTACTAGTTTCATCTTTATTTTACCGAACCTGGTGGATGAATCATTACTACTGCCCATCTTCTTTTTCATGTCATCAAGATCATCAAATACATTTTTTATCTTAATTGACTCATCTTTTGATTTTGCTAGATTTTCAATCTTTTCCTTAACATCAGCAATAAGATTTTCATCAGTTCTGCTGTCAAGCTGGTTTATGCTAAAGGTGTTTGAAAACATCCTTCTGTTAATTCCGAATATTGTCTTTCCCGGCTCTATAACCTGATATTTTTTGCTGTATTTGAACCTTTCACCAAGGTCGTGTACTCCATTTTCATCGGTTATTTTTACATCATTGCTATAGAAATCCCTGTAAATCTTGACCTTTTCTCCGTTCTGTGAATAGACAAGCTCTCCATCGTAGCTTTCCTCCATCCAGGGATTGAACTTCTCCATATCACTCAGCCAGTTGTTTTCAACTCTCCCGTTGTTTGCATGAAACCCGTAGAGCATTCCCTCTATAAATTTCTGCATGGTGCTTTTACCTGCTTCGTTGTGTCCATATATAAGATTTATTCCGTTGGAAAATTCTATTTCCCTGTCCTTGAATTTTCCGAAATTAAGTAAATTTAGTCTGTTAATAATCATTGCTGCCCACCTTTTCCTTCAACAAAACGTCAATGCCCAATAGCAAAGTCTTTTGACTGTTGATGTTTTCGTCCTCTTCCTTAATTAGTTTTATGAAATCTCCTATTAGATTTCCCTTGTATTCTTCAAATAATAGATCATAGTCTATGTCGTATGTATAATTATCCATAAATTCGATGTGCTGGAAATATGTAGATGCTTCTGCTTTAACCTTGTCCATATCCATTTCCATATTTACCGTACCGTTTAATATAACCTTGTAATAGTCCTTGGAAACTGAAATATAATCGCCTATGAACTTGATAATATCAAGTATTTTCTGATGTTCGTACTCAGGTTGAAGATAGAGTTCCTTTAGTATGAACCTGCTTTTTGCAGTAGGCAAAAACACCTTTTCGAAATTTTCCTTGTCTATCTTTCCATAAATAACTCCATGCTGTCCATGTTCCTTGAAATCCAAAGGCTCTGGTGATCCAGGATAAATGACCCTTTCAGAATGTTCATTGTACTGGTGATAGTGGCCTAAAGCTATATAGTCAAATTTGTCCATTAACGATTCCACATCAATTCTCAAGTCGGGAGGATCGTTTCCTTCAATATCTCCATGGGCAAGAAAAATATTTACCATTTCTTTATCGGTTTCAATGGAGCTGATCACTTTTCTTTCTTCCTGTACTCCTTTAACCTCAAGACCTATTGAATATACACAAAGACCTTCTTCTTCAAATTCCATCTTTTTAATACTATCCGTCGTATCCACTATATACACATTCTCAGGCCAGTCTATATATTTATAATATGAGTTCACTGAATAGGGGTCGTTGTTCCCAGTAGTCACAACAACCTTTGTATCCTTGGCTTCCTTGAATTTGGATGAAAGTCTTTCAATATCTTCAATTGTACAATATTTGCCATCAGTGAGATCTCCAGCTATAAATAGAAAATCAATTTCATTTCTTATGCATAGCTCAATAATTTTGTCGAATGTCTCCCACAAGTCAATTCTTCTTCTAATGCTGTCGCCGACATCGAAATTCAGATTAAACTTTTTCCCTATATGCAAGTCGGCAGTATGGATAAACGATATGCTCATTGAAACCTCCTGATAAATAATATATATAATTTTAACACATTATTCATATCCATGCACAAAGAATTCTTCTTCATCGTTAATAGATGTAAAAAAGCATTCAGAACGCTTTGAAAACTTGTTTTAATCATTATAATATAAATCAGCAATAAAAAAAAGGTACTAAATTAATAACACCTTTTTTTAAAGACTCAGAAGATATATTGCTTCGATTTCTATTTTGAAGCTATTTCAAGCATACTCTTTATTTCCTTTGTTGTTGCAGTCTTTCCAGCAAAGGCAACCTTGCCGTCTATTACAAGAGCCGGTGTAGCCATTACACCAAAAGACATTATTTCCTTTACGTCTTCAACCTTTTCAACAGTGGCATCAAGTCCAAGTTCCTTCACTGCATCCTTAACATTCGATTCAACCTTGCTGCACTTAGCACATCCCATTCCTAAAACCTTTAATTCCATTATTTCCTCCTGGTTTTATGTCACAATTATAGTTGAGTCAATTCATGAAAGCTAACGTATATAGACGCTTCAACTGTATACTTTAGATTGAATGAATTGTAACGNNAACTTATTGTGAAATAAAATCTCATTTTAAATTTTATTTATTTACTTTTACTTCCATAATTTCATTGCATTTGTTGCATTTTTCAATCTATATTACCAGATGGGCTATCCCATTAAACATATAGCCTATAAATACAATTCCGATTGTAGTAATAGCAACAAAATTCGCTATAAGTTTTGGTTTAATAACCTTCCTGAGAAGAACCATTTCTGGAAATGAAAGAGCCGTAGTGGCCATCATGAATGCCATGGCAGTTCCAAGTCCCACTCCCTTCATGAGAAGAGCTTCTGCTATTGGTATTGTTCCAAGAGCGTTGCTGTAAAGGGGTACTGCTATTATAGTTGCAGCTAATACAGCCAGTGGATTTCCTGGTCCTGCATATTTAGTCAAAGCAGCTTCTGGAGCCCATCCATGTATTGCAGCTCCAATTGCAATTCCAACAAGTACATATTTCCATACCCTTCCAATTATTTCAAGAGTATTGGATTTTGCAAAGTTTATTCTATCTTTGAAGGTTAGCTCTTCAACATCAGGTCTGTTCATCTGCATCTCGTAAACATATTCCTCAACGTATTTTTCAAGCTTAAGCTTGTCTATGATTATACCTCCAACTACTCCAAGAACCACTCCCATTGCCACATAGAGCACTGCTACCTTCCATCCAAAAGATGCCCACAATATTGCAAAAGCCGCCTCATTGACTATTGGCGATGTTATTAGGAAGGAAAATGTAACACCAAGAGGTATTCCACCTTCAACAAATCCAATAAACAAAGGAACCGACGAACACGAACAGAAGGGAGTAACTATCCCTAATAGTGATGCCATGATATTTTTGGATACGCCCTTAAACTTTGATATATATTCCTTAGTCTTCTCCGGTGAGAAGTAGCTTCTTATATATGATATTGTAAATATCATAAAACCCAGTAGTATTATTATCTTTACTGAGTCATAGAAGAAGAAGTGAACACTATCGCCTATTCCCGTATCTAGGCTTAATCCAAATACATTCTCCACCAATTTTTCCATCAAAACATAAAGCCAGTCAAACATAATATCCTCCTATATATTTCCCAGAAGACTCTTCAAATCTTCCACAATTATTTTATCTACTTTTTTAAGAATATCCATTGTTTCCATATTCTTTATTTCATACATCATCTTGTTGCCTTCCTTTTCAACCTTGAGTATTCCCGCATCCTTTAAAATCTTAAGATGCTGTGACATGTTTGACTGGGAATATTCCTCCGATACAATTTCACAGGCACATATACGTTCATTTGCCAGTTGTTTTATAATATCTATCCTTACGGGGTGAGCAAGAGCCTTGAAAAACTTAACTTCAAATTCCTTTATATCCATATTTATCTCCATAATTTTATTTACTTATTTCATCTTACCATGGTAATCATTGTTAATATTATTTCATCACCGAATCAATAGTTTAGTCTATATAACAAAATAAGTATATTAGAAAGTTCTAATATACTTATACATCTTTGTTAGTATTTTGTCAATACCTATTATCTATTTAGTTTTTAATATTAGAATTACCTATACATCATAATTCAATCTTATAGCCACAGACCCCACAATTTTCCTGCCATTACAACTACCGCAGCAACTATTACCATTCTTATATACTTATCTCCCTTTTTAACAGCGAAATTACTACCAAGGAAGGCTCCGGTTGTGTTTCCCAAAGCAAGAAGCAGTCCCAGACCCCAGTCCACACTTCCATTAATTACAAATACGCCAAGAGCCGATATTGTATATATGGCAACAATCATAACCTTTAGAGAGTTTATTTTAACCAACGACATACCTGTTATTAGTGTCAGTGATACAATCATTATGAAGCCTACCCCAGCCTGTATGAATCCTCCGTAAATTCCAACAAAAAAAAAGGCTATTATTGCATAAATCTTTCTTTTTCCAGTCAGTTCTTCTATCTCTCCCATGTGAAGGAGCTTCTTTTCAGGTCTTGTTATTATCATTGCCATTACCATTATCATTACTATTCCCAGCACCTTGTTGAATATAGCATCATCCAAATTTACAGCAATATTTGATCCGATTATGGAACCTATTACCGCAGGTACTGCTAAAACTAATGCTATCTTTGGATAGAAATATCCCTTTCTCCTGAAGTTTGCTGTAGCCGCAATATTTTGAGCCACCAAAGCTATTCTATTGGTGCCGTTTGCCGTAGCGGAAGGAAGTCCCATGAAAATGAGAATAGGCATTGTAATGAGTGATCCTCCTCCCCCCAGAGTATTTAAAAATCCTGCAACGGTTCCAGCTATGTATACAAGTAAAAATTCCATTTTATTCTCCTGTAGTTTTATTCTAATGACATTTCTGTCAAGACGATTCGAAGGACTCGACATCTTACTTTGGATTAAATAATAACATAAAAATAGCCTTGAATACAGTAAAACTGCTCCAAGGACTATAAATTCGCGAATATTGTTATGCTTTTGTTTTATCCTATTTTACTATGTGTATCCAGCCTTCTGGAGCCTCTACATCTCCCAATTGAATTCCAGTCAATGTATTATAAAGCTCCTCAGTTACAGGACCAACTTCAATTTCTGAATGGAATACATGCTTTTGCCCCTTGTGGCTTATAGCACCTATTGGAGATATTACCGCAGCTGTACCGCAGGCACCTGCCTCCTTGAACTCGTCAATGTTGGCAATTTCCACATCCCTTTCCTCAACCTTCATATTCATATAATGTTCAGCAAGGTAGAGAAGCGAGTATTTAGTAATACTAGGAAGTATAGATGGGGACTGTGGAGTGACAAATATATCATCCTTAGTTATTCCAAAGAAATTCGCAGCTCCAACCTCTTCAATCTTTGTATGTGTTGCTGCATCAAGATATATACAATCTGCATATCCAGCTTCTGCAGCTTCCTTATGTGGCTGAAGACTTGCAGCATAGTTTCCACCAACCTTGGCGGCCCCTGTTCCCATGGGTGCAGCTCTGTCATATTCAGTAGTAATGAAATTTACAGGAGTCATTCCTCCCTTGAAGTATGCCCCTACAGGCATGCAGAATACACAGAATATATATTCAGGAGCAGGATTAACTCCAATTGTATTTCCGGTACCGAACATGAACGGTCTAATATAAAGAGATGCACCGGTTCCATATGGAGGTACATACTCCTCATTAGCCTTAACTACCTGTACACATGCGTCTACGAACTTGTCTACAGGTACTTCAGGCATCAATATCTTTTCACAGGTTTTTTGCATTCTCTTTGCATTTTCATCAGGTCTGAAAAGCTGTATGTGTCCATCTTTTGTCCTGTATGCCTTTAGGCCTTCAAAACACTGCTGTCCATAATGAAGGCCAGTTGCAGATTCACTTACTCTAAGGTAGTTGTCCTCTACAAGCTTTCCTCCGTCCCAGGCTCCGTCCTTCCAGACTGAAATATATCTCTGGTCTGTTTTGATGTATTCAAATCCCAATTCTTCCCAGTTTAACTTTTGGCTCATATCTATTACCTCCACTATCTTTTAATCAATTAAACATATAATTTAAAATTATATAACAATTCGGGCCATTTTTCAACGAAAAAACAACCTTAGATTTACTATTTCTTGATGAGTTCATATATTCCTTCAAATTTGACTTTACCCTCATTGCATATTCTTACTATTTCATCCCTTTGTGAGCAGTCGAACTTGCCGCACATTCCACAGCTTGAACTTATGCTTCTCGGTACAGGAACCAGCCTTACCTTCATTCCACATTCCTTCATCTTTTTTTCAAACTTGATTGAATACGAAACTGACTTAAAGGTCATTACACAATCCTTCTCCATATCTTATCCTTCCTTATTAAGTATTACTGAATTATGTGATAATTGTATTACAGACAGATTTATTTATCAACAAAATTTATCAGTTTATTAATTTGCCAATTATGAGGAAGGGCGAATACAGAAGATTGGCATAGAAGGAATCCACTGTTATAAGTAGAATCATTTTCCACAGTATTCCTGTATCAGGCTTTTCTTTATGGAATATGTAAAGAACCAGGATGGAAAGGACATTTATTACAAGAGGTACAATTATTGAATATATCCCTCCATAGAGATAATCCGGCATATAGCTTAGCCTTGAACCGGATATATAGTTGAAATTGAAGGTAATCAGATTCATGACAACATATACCAAAGTGAGAATCTTCAATCCTCTGTTCCAGTTTTCATACCCCTTGTTATTCATTACCATATATATTACACCCAAGACGAAGAAGAAAACTATAAGCATGAAAAAGCTCCTCACAAACATGAAACTGAGAGCGTAAAAGGGTACTACTGAAGCACTCTGTAATGCATGCTTATAGTCTTCCCCACTTATGGTAGAGCTTGTGCTTCTGTACTCCCCATCAGTGGAGTTGTAAAGTAGCTCATATTCAAGACCTGTGACATCAAGCCATACTGCAACGTGTTCATCATTTTCCATTTCCACTACAACTGGATTTCTAGAAAACCTATATGTATTTGAAATATACTCCGGCTTTTCCAGTGTTCCGTCATCATTTACTTGACTAAGAAATATATCATTATAGTCGGTGAATTCATTGTCTGTGTTAAATCCAGATCCGCAGAAATAAACTTCACCCTCAATGTTCAAAATATTTGCATTATAATCTATACTATAAAGTCCCGGGAAGGGACTTTCTGAAAACTCCCTTGCAAATCCTATTACTCCGTTTTCCATATCAATTGAAACCAGCATGTTGGAAAGCGTTACTGAACCCTGGGCTCCAACAACCTTGATTGGAGTATTAGTATAAAATACTCCATCATTAACTACACTAGTCGTATAACCAAAATACAGGTTTTTTATACTGTCAATAACCTTTGCAGTCCTAAGATTTTCGATATCGTCACATGAACCAAAAAGAACTTCAACAGTAGTTGTATCAGGAGTGTTTAGCAAATAGAGGAAACCTGCCTTCTCTTCATCTATGATATAGGCTGTCTCTAAATTCCATATATTTTTAACCTTTTTCCCCTCAGTTACTGTTCCGTTTTTAATCTTCAAACTGTATATCCAATCGTCGTTGAATACGGTAATATACTTGTTATATGCAATGGACATACCACTGCAATTTTCAAAAACAAGATTTTCATCACCAAAACCATCTTCTCCTTTAAATTGTGACATGTAAAGATTGTTATCTCTTATGAAGAGAATACTTCCATCTACTACCTGTATATTGTCACTGGTATTTCTGTTGAAAAATTCCATATCCAAACTGCCCTGATTTATTATATTACCTCTGGAATCCATTTCCCTGTATAGTATTCTTCCTTCATTATCATAAGTCAGCACAAGAACATTTTCTTCATATTTACCTGCAACCGGTTCAACATTCATTCCCGACAGTCCTATTGAAGTGTGACCTCCCCAGTTTTCACTGTAGCTCAATTTTTGGATATTTATATGAACAATGGCGTTGTAGCCTACAAAGAGTACAACTGTCAATATGATTGCAATAATTGTAAGCACAGGTACATTTCTACTTTTCATTTTTACCTCCTGAATATCTTTATTCCAGCTTACGCGTATACCGCAGCATAGCTGCTTTCACTACCTTAATTATATCATCAACTGGAGGTTCAAAAAATTAAAATTCTTTAATCATTTCGTTTATATCTTGTAATAATTCGTTCTTATGCTATAATGTAATTGATTTGTCTTGTATCTAAAATATAAGAACGAGAACATGGAGGAATTATTAATGAAAGAAATACTAGGAAACACCCGCAAACTCACCTTCCTGGGAGTTATGCTGGCTTTAACAATTGTATTCGTAGCAATAACAGCAATACCATCACCTACAGCAACTACAATGGCATGGTTCATGTTCATACCAACCATAGTAACAAGCATAGTTATGGGACCCAAGGCAGGAGCATTAATGGGATTCTGTGCCGGAGTAGCAACACTATTAAGAGCATTATTGGCACCGCTTACACCCTTTGATGTATTTTTTCTAAATCCACTTGTTTCAGTACTTCCAAGAATATTCGTAGGTGTGGTTCCCTACATGATATACACACCACTCAAAGCAATATTCAGAAAATCTCCAAACGGAGATAAAATAGCCATATTGGCTGCAGGAGCTTCAGGTGCAATTACAAATACCGCACTTGTAATGACGGCACTTTATCTTATATTTGTACAGGAGATTATAGATCTTGTAGGCGTTCCCTTCAAAGCACTGTTGATATCAATAATAACAACAAGTTCTGTTACAGAAGCACTGATAGCGGCAATACTGACATTACCTGTAGTACTTGCATACAAAAAAATATACAGATAAACAAGGAGCATTTATGTTTTTAGCAATCGATATAGGAAATACAAACATCACTTTGGGAGTATGGGAAGGCGATACTCTACATGGGCCCTGGAGAATAACCACAAAGACACCAAGAACTTCTGATGAATACGGTATAGTTTTAAATAACCTTTTAGAAATGAACGGAGTTAACACGAGCAAGCTTCAAAATATCATAGTTGCATCTGTAGTACCCAATATAATGCATTCGTTCAACAGAGCACTGGAGAAATATTTCGGTATAGATCCAATAATTGTTGGTCCAGGCACAAAAACAGGCCTTGCAATAAAAGCAGAGAATCCAAAAGAAGTAGGTGCAGACCGTATAGTGGATGCCGTTGCAGCCTTTGAACAGTATGGTGGACCTGTTGTAGTCATAGACTTCGGAACAGCTACGACTTATGATGTAGTAAGTGAGAAGTGCGAATTTATAGCAGCAATCACATCTCCTGGAATTCAAATCAGTGCAGATGCACTGTGGAGCAAGGCTGCACAGCTTCCAAATATAGCAATCATAAAACCAAAGTCAATACTTGCAAGAAATACAATCACAAGCATGCAGGCCGGTCTGGTATACGGTTACATCGGACAGGTGGAATACATTGTAAACAAGATCAAGGAAGAGCTCAATGATCCAAACATGAAAGTTGTTGCAACTGGAGGTCTTGGTAGCATAATAGTTCCTGAAACAGATGCAATAGACGAATACGACATGATGCTTACAATAAAAGGACTCAAATACATCTACGAAAAAAACATCTAGTAATCTTAAAAAAACCGCACTAATAATCCAGACATATCTAAAGAGAGCTGATGCTCTCTTTTATAATCAAGAAAGCAGCTCTGCTGCGTTAAATGCATAAGCATTTATTAAGATGCGAAGGAAAGTTTCCTTAATAGCATAACACCAACGCGAAAGGCATATGCGATGTATTCATTACAACAATAATTTAAATGTTTGACATAATGTGTTGGATTCAATATCAATATCG
>LGOV01001439.1_pt4 | contig 12910 bp, 16 predicted proteins | sample 469881 | NCBI WGS metagenome assembly LGOV01 (sample SAMN03857199, study PRJNA290197) | marine sediment metagenome | biome: marine cold seep biome; feature: cold seep; material: marine sediment; isolation source: sample #5579, elevator 3A push core 41 containing 12 cm of sediment... ...
ACAAAAATTGTCGATTGGATGATAATAAATGATTATTTGAACATCAACTATAATTATCGTTTATCATTGATAGTTTTTTCATATAAAGGATGGGAGCTTTATAAGCCTGTATATGTAGATGAGCTTTATAATAAAATACTAATTATTGCTGATAATTCTGAAGCGGATTTGATAAACCAACTATTGATTACTAATAGGGAAGTTATAAAAATATTGCTTTTACAGATAGGTTCGAGTAAGAATATCGGAGCGATTGGATTTCTTGAGAATTGGAAAGAAAACGAAGTGAAAAAAGTAAGAAAAATGATTAATGGAGCAATAAATGCAACAAAGAATTAAAATGGGTAAAAACAAAGACTTTTTCACTTGAATAATTCTAAATGTTTGTTGATAAAATCTCATATTAAAATTAAAGATAGGAGTATAAGACATGAACAAAAATAAAAGAAGCATTATCATATTTACTATTTCATTTTTTATTGCATTTTTCATTGTTGGATATGTTTTAAGTGCTACGATTGTTGAAATAGATTGGGTGGCGGATGCAACGATTTTTAATAAATTTAGAGAATACTATTTGAGAAATATATTTTCCAATATCATTATTAGTATTATTGTAGCTGGAATAGCAACTATTATTGTAAATCTGATTAGCTGGAAAAATATTTATTAAGATCAAATGCTATAGGAACGAATGCATTTTTTACTATTAACTAAGTTGTTTTGATTTGAATGGAATAGAATAGGACAATAAACTTGAAGATATATCCTCTATTTGACAAAAAAAGATAGAAAATGTTAGAATAAAATAGAAAAACTTTATCGAAAAGAGGAATTTTATGAAATATTCAGAAACAGAGAGAGTTGAACTCAAAAGAGAACTCACAAAGGATATAGTGAAAGAAATTGTTGCATTTGCAAACACTCGTGGAGGCAAGATATATCGGTGTCGATGACGATGGACAAGTGATTGGAATTAGTGATACAGATATCGATATTGAGAAACTTTCAAGCATGATAAAAGACAAAATCAAGCCATCTATTCTGAATTATATTTCGATCGAGAAAAAATCAACAGATTCTAGAGAAATCATAGAAATTGAAGTGAGGCAGGGTGATGGAAAGCCATATTATCTTGCAGAGAAAGGAATGAGGCCGTCGGGAGTTTATATGAGACTGGGCAATACAAGCATTCCGGTAAAAGAATCGAATATAAGAAAGATGATCATCGATAATCAAGGATTGACATATGAAACGACAAGGGCGTTGAAACAGAATTTGACATTCGATTATTTTTTGGATCAGTTTAGATCAATAGATGTGATAGTTGACAAGAGTAATATGAGATCTTTGGAACTTGTCGATGAAGATGGATTATATAATAATCTCTCCTTGTTGATGTCTGATCAGTGTCCACATATAATAAAAGTGGCGGTCTTCCAAGATGATGATAAGATGACATTTCGCTTTCGGAAGGAGTTCAAGGGATCTTTGCTCAAGCAACTGAACGATGTATTCGAATTCATAGAGCTGCAGAACAACATGGTAACCATATACAATGGACTAAAAAGACAGGATTTATATGACTATAATTTGTCATCCGTGAGAGAGGCTTTGGTCAATGCAATAGTCCATAGGGATTATGGAATAAACGGCAGTATATTTGTCAACATGTACAGTAGTTTTATGGAGTTCATATCTATCGGAAGTCTTCCTGAAGGAATGACTTATGAAGATATTGTTCAAGGTGTTTCAAAACCGAGAAATGAAAAATTGGCACAGATATTTTACAGACTGAATCTTATAGAGTCGTTTGGAACCGGGATAAGAAAAATCATGCATGCATATAAAGGGCATGAAAGACAACCGGAGTTCGTAGAAACTCCAAATGCATTTATTGTTAGATTGCCAAAATTCAAACATGATGATGCTGTTGTCAAAGAAAGCTCAGCGGATTACTATTCCCATTCGCTTAATTATCTAGACGATGATGCTGTAAAACGCGATGTGATATTATTGATAGAGAAGTTTGGGCACATCACAAGGAAGGATATTCAATCTCGATATGGCTTCAGTCAAACAAAAAGCGGAACGATAATAAGACAGCTGGAAGCAGAAGGGTTGATTAAGAGAAATGGCAGTGGAAAAAACACTTATTATATTCTTAAAAGATGATGAGAATACCAGGGAAGTTAAAAAGAGAGGTACGATTTATGGCGAATGATATGATAAACTATATTGTAAAGGGTGATGATGATTGGATACTTCGACATGGATAGCAATATATTTACCGATGTTTATTTTGATTTTTTTCATGATACCACAACAGCAATTGATTTATCATGCAGTTGTTTCTAAAATTAGAAGAAAGAAAGGTGTAATTATTATGACTAATGAATTGATTGGAAAATACATTGGCAAAAGATGTAGGGTATCTACAGGATCTTTAGGTGTCAATGTGACTGGAATGATAATTGATGTTAAAGAAAATTGGATTGAGATTGAAACTAAAAAAGGGTCAGAAATTGTAAATCTAGAATTTATACAAAATATAAAAGTAAAGTAGATTTTAAGCTGCAACATGAGTTGTTCAGTAGAAGGGTGGATTCATTTATCCATCCTTTTGATGTATTTATCATGCAAAGGACCTAAGACAACTAGAGCGGTTCCAGCGCCGCATAGCGCCATGATCATATCCCACTGAGTGTCCCACACATCACCTTGATAAGCAAGTACAAAATCTATAGGGTAACCGGATAACATTGCAAATGAAAATTCAAGCAGCTCATAAGAAGCGCTTATTGCCAAAGCGATACACATGATAATGAAATAAAACATCTTGCTTCTTTTAATGTAGCCCATTCTTAAAAGCAACTCTTTCGCCATCAATGCAGGAGTCAATCCCTGAGCAAAGTGACCTACTCGGTCGTATTGATTTCTACTGAAATCAAATATTTCCATGAATTTGTTAAAAAGAGGATTACACTGATAAGAATACTTGGCACCAATAAGTAAAATTGTGACGTGAATGAAAATCATGAAATATACAAATGTGCTGAATGTGAATTTTTTATAAGTCAAAATAACAATGCTTACAAGCATTATGGTCGGAATGGAGTTTAAAAACCATACAAGATAACTAATCGGATAGATTGCAGACCAAATATATACTAAAAAAGCGAGTTTTAATAGCATGATATGTTTTTTCTTTTCTGCTTTTTCATCAAATTTATCACTAAAACGCATTGGAATCTCTCCTTAATGGATATGAATCATCATCAGTTCCTATTATTAATATACCAATAATAATAATATTTATTCTTATTAAAATATAAAAAGTAAAAGAATCAAAGTGGAAAAACTGAGCTCTTCAATTGATATTAAAAAATATAAGTGATAAAATGATAGTACATTATCGGAGGTGCGATTATGGAAGATAGAATATCTGAATTAATGAATTTGGTAATTGATGGACAAAAACAGATGAATGAAAAATTTGATAAGATGGACAGTAAAATAAGTTCAACGCAAGAAAAAGTGGCATATTTAATTGAATTTACAGATGAAATGAAAGATTTTAAAGCTGAAACTATTGATGAACTAAGAGAAATCAAAGATAAATTATTTAGTATTGAATTAATTACAGCAAGCAATTGGAAAGATGTAGTGCGATTAAGATCAGTTAAATAAACACTCAATGAGTGTTTATTTTTACACCTAGAAAGGAAGATTTAAAAATGGATAAAAATGAATTTAATACTCGCAAATCAGAAATATATAAAAGAGCGTTAAATGAATACAATTTATTTATTGAAGAATTGAAAGATTTAAGTAAAGAGGAAATTATTGAAAAAGCATATGAAATTGTTATTAAAGAAGAGATATTATTATTGCTTAAGGTTGAAGATGATTTTAATGATATCGAACTACAATATCTCGAGAACTTTGAATACCCTCTATATGGCATTTATATTGAGTGGTTGGATAATGATTATAGCACTATTGATTTTATAAGAGAGACAATTGCTAAAGTTTCAAAAGAATATGCATAAATGATAATACTACGCCCTCATCTAATAAAGATGGGGGTTATTTGTAAATAGGTTTATTATGTGTTTAATATAAGTAATTAAATATTTTGAAAATTCAAAAATATAAACAATTAGTAAAACACAAAATAAACACTATCGAAGTTATAATTGCAGTAAAAAGGAGGCAAATAATAATGAATGAAAAGAAAAAACCCGGAATTATTGGTGTATCAATTGTATTTATTTTTTTAATAGCAGCAATGTCAATTCAGATATTTGTACTTAAAGCAGATTGGGTAACACATATTACATTACTATTAGCAACAGTGGTAGCTGCACTTGTAGCGATTTACTACGGATTTTCATGGGATGATATTCAAGAAGGAATTCTTTATGGGGCAAATTTAGCGATGTTGCCGATGTTGATTTTAATGATGGTAGGTGTGTTGATTGCAACATGGATTCCAGCAGGAGTTATTCCAACATTGATATATTATGGTTTGAATTTTATTTCTCCTTCAATGTTTTTATTCTCAGTTGCGTTGGTATGTAGTATCGCTTCACTTGCAACTGGAAGTTCATGGACAACAGGTGCAACTTTCGGCGTTGCATTCATGGGAATAGGTTTCGGTTTAGGCGTTCCTCCAGCAATGACAGCAGGTGCAGTAATATCAGGTTCGATTTTTGGAGATAAAATGTCACCTTTATCAGATAGTACAAATTTAGCGGCAGGTGTTGCTGAAGCAGATTTGTTTGATCACATTAAAAGTATGATGTATACAACAGGACCGGCAATTGTTATTTCACTAATAATTTACTTGATATTAGGACTTAGATTTAGTGGTTCAGAAGTTGATACAAGTCAAATCAACATTATATTGGATGGATTGAAATCAAATTATTACATTAGCCCAATAGCATTTATACCACCATTGGTAGTTGTGATTCTTGCAGTGAAAAAGGTGGGCGGCTTGGCTGTTATGGTTATTGCATCACTTATCGGAGCAGCGTTTGCAATGATTTTCCAAGGATATTCATTAAGTGAAATGTTAAACTTCATGAATTACGGATTTTCTTCTTCAACTGGTATTAGCGAAATTGATGCTCTTCTTAGCAGAGGTGGTCTACAAAGTATGATGTGGACAGTTTCATTAGGATTCATTGCACTAAGTTATGGTGGAGTATTAGAAAAAACAGGTATGCTTGAAGTGTTGCTAGACAAGGTAAAAGCACTTGTGAAAACTACAGGTGGATTAGTTTCAACACATGTAGTATCTAGCATAGTAATTAATCTTTTCTCTGCAAGTCAATATATGGCTATCGTTATTCCAGGACGTATGTTGGTTCCTGCATATAAAGAGAAAAAACTATTACCGCAAGTTTGTTCAAGGGTATGTGAAGACTCAGCTACAGTAACTTCTCCTTTAGTTCCTTGGGGATTATGTGGTGTATTCTTTACAGGAGCATTAGGTGTTCCAACCCTAGAGTACTTACCATATGTTTATCTTTCATTTTTAGCTCCGATTATTTCAATAATCTATGCATATACAAATAAATTCATGTTTTTAGAAGGAAGTATAAAATCTGTGAAAACATATTCAGACAATCAAAAAGTTGGTTAGGTGATAATTATGATAAAGAATTCAGTATTTAATACAAAAACGTATATAAACACACTTGAAGCATTGGTTAATATAAAAAGTGAATATTTTCATGAGGAAGAAATATTTCAATATATCTATAATCGACTTGTGAAAAAAAATATTAAAGTGCAGATACATGAGTATCATGATGAAAAAATTACGGGATTTAAAGGTAAAAATTTAATTGGGCGCATGGGAAATCCAAATGCAGGTCCAAAAATATTATTGAATGCTCACGTCGATACTGTTAATTTAGTATCGGGGTGGACATATTCACCACATAAAATGACGGTAGAAGAAAATAGAGCATATGGTCTTGGAACTTGTGATATGAAAAGTGGCGTAGCGGCAATACTGTTAGCATTAGAAGAACTTTCAGCTCATGAAACCGAAATGAAAGGTGAGATAATATTCTCTTTTGTTTCGGATGAAGAAGGACCTTTTGGTTTAGGAACAAATTATTTAATTCACGATCAACTGATTAATGATGCAGATGTTGCAATTGTAACTGAACCAAGTTCAGCTTTTTCCCAAGAATCATTCCCGAATATTTGCTTAGGTGCAAGAGGTGGAACATCATATAGAGTAGATTTTTACGGAAAAGCAGCACATGCTGCAAATCCCCAGTTTGGAGTAAGCGCAATAAAAGATGCAGCAAAAGTTATAGAAGCACTCGATCAAATTGAGCTTAAAGACGATGGAGTTCTTGGCAAAGGTACCAATTGCGTAATTGATTTTAAAGGTGGCGGAGATGCATGCTCAGTTGCACAACATGCATATTTCAAAGTATTCAGGCATATGGTGATAGGCGAATCTAATGATACAGTATATGAAGAAATAGATACATTGATTCGTAGTCTTAATCTAAAATCTGATTACAAGATCACATTTAGAAAAGGACCTACTAAAGACTCAGATGGATTTATGCCATATGTTGTTGATCCTAATGATGATTATGTTAGGAAATTTATTGAGGTTGTGACAAATACAACTGAAAAAGATCCGAATTTTTCATATTTTTCGAGTATAGGAGATTTCAATTATTTAGGATCAAGGCTAAATATTCCAGTTATTGTTTTTGGTGCTGACGGCGGAAATTATCATAGTGCTGATGAATGGGTAGATATTCCTTCAGCAGTTACAATGACAAAAACTGTATATGAGTATCTTGTTGAAATGTTACTTTAACAAGCTAAAGGCTGATGGTTTCTATCAGCCTTTTTTATATAAAATGATATAATAATTATATCTTATAAAAATGGGGGAATTAGCTTGAAAGCAGATATTATAATTTATAATGGAATAATTCATACAATGAAAGCAGAAGATGATATCTATAAATGGATGGCAATTCAAGATGGGAAAATCGTTGAACTAGGAAATGACGAATCGTATGATTCTTTAATTGGAAATACAACTGAATTAATAAACTTAAAAAAGCGTACTATTATTCCGGGTATGTATGATTGTCATGTCCATTTAGTGCAATCTGGACTAAATTCTGAAGGATTAGAGTTATTAAATGTTAAATCAATTAGTGAATTACTTGATTTAATAAAAGATAAAGCAAAAAATTATCCATTAGGACAACTAATAAGAGGATATCATTTTGATGTTACGAAAATAGAAGAAAAAAGATTCCCAACTCGTTATGAATTAGATAGTGTCAGTCCAGAACATCCAGTCTGGATTAATAGTATTGAATACCATACTAGCGCAATTAATAGTTTAGCACTAAATATTGTGAATCTACCATATAATATTGATGGCATAAAAAGAGATGAACGCAGTTTACCTTTAGGTTATTTCACAGGGAAAGCCAGTGCGTACATAAGAAATCGTCTTTTAGCAGGAATTGATGATTTAACAAGAGAAAGAGGAGTACAGCGGACAATAGGCCAAGCGATTAAAAAGGGAATTACTACAATAAATGCCATGGAAGGCGGGTTTACTTTTCATGAAAACGATGCAAAATTCGTTGCTAAAAACAAAAAGAGATATCCAATAGATATTCGTCTTTTCTATCAGTCATTTGATTTAGAAAAAGCTACTATGATAGATTCAGATAGCATAGGTGGAGATATCTTTATAGATGGTTCATTTAATTCGAGAACAGCTGCAATATCTAAAAAATACAATGATATGGATACTTACGGAAATCTATATTTTAATCAAGATGAATTAGATTACTTCGTATCAAATGTAATAAATAATGGCTATCAATTGGCATTGCATGCAATAGGAGACAGAGCAATAGAACAAACTCTTAATGCTTATAGCGGTGCATTAAATGAAAATAAAGATACCGATCATCGCTGTAGGATTGAACATTTTGAACTTGCAACCGAAGAACAAATAAAAAAAGCTGATGAATTAAATTTGATTATTTCAGTGCAACCAGCATTTGAATACTATTGGGGATATCAAAAAGGTATGTATGAAAGACGTTTAGATTCTTCATTAAGCTCAAGAACAAATAATTATAGAAAAATGATAGATCAAGGATTAATACTATGTGCTGGTTCAGATAGTGATGTAACTGAAATAAATCCTATTCTGGGAATTCATGCTGCAGTCAATCATCCTAAATCACAACATAGTATAAAAGTTTATGAGGCGCTTGAAATGTTTACGAAAAATGCTGCATATGCATCATTTGAAGAAACGCTTAAAGGTAGTTTAGAGATTGGGAAATTGGCTGATTTTTGTATTCTTAGTGAAGATATTTTTAAAATCAATCCCAAATATATTGAAACTATAAAAGTTTATGGGACATATAAAGAAGGTTATGCGATATATTGTGCAGACGATGTAGCAATTGAGGTGAATTCAATTGAGTGATTTGTTAACCATTTATTTTACTGGAAAACCGAAATTGCTACTTAATGATGTTGAAATAATGGATCAGTTTAGCCATAAATCATTGGCGATGATATTTTACATTCATGCAAATAATAACAAAATAAACCGCGAACAAGTATCAAATCTATTGTGGGAAAACAGTGATGAAAAAGCAGCTAGGTATAATTTGAGATACAATATATGGACAATTAATAAACTATATTCTAATTTAGCAAGTGGCCATAAACTCATAATTAGCAATAAGAATTACTTGAGTTTAAATCCTAAATTAATTATTGAAACTGATATTGAATTTTTAAAAGAACTTGATTCGAAGAATGATACTATAATTAATGATGAAAAATTAATGTTAACAAAAAATAAATGCAAAGGAAATTTTATGGAGTCGTTTTATCTTAAAAATTGCAATGCATTTAATGACTGGATGTTTTATGAGAGAGAGAACTTTCAAAAAAAATATAATTATGTTCTTCATTCATTAAAAGATTCATATATTGGGAATAAACAATACACATTGGCAGCAGAAATTTTAGATGAAATGATAAAACTGAATCCATATGACGAAAAACTTTATAGTGACTTAATTCAAGTGCTCATTTGGAAAGGCGATCGCATTCAAGCGTTAAAAGAATACAATCGTTGTACAAACGTACTTCGTGAAGAACTTAATATAGCTCCATTAGAGTCAACAAAAAAATTAATAGATATGATAAAATCTACAGATGTTCAACGAAACATGAAGATTGAGTATCTAGAACAAACTATTGAATTTAAATTCAAATGTTCAAAGACTTTTAAAATTCAATATGGATTTATTAGCGAACTTATTCAAAAATTAATGAGTGATTCGCAATTGTTTTCATATATTCAACCACAGATAAACCAATTCGAAGGACTTCATTATTTACAACCAATAGTATTCAAAAATAAAATTAGTAGAAGAGAATGGATGTCTACAGAAATATACGATAATTATATATTTCAGCTAACAATCGCATTAATAATGAAAATGAGTGAGTATAAAAACATTCATCTTATCATTGATAATTCAATCGATATGGATGATAAATCTCAGCAATTCATAGTATTATTGCTGCATCATACAAATAGCAACTACGGAAATATCAGTATTACATTTAATAATCAATATTTTAAGTTGATTAACGATATCGAGAGTGATAATTTTACAATAAAATAGTGGTTAAATCGAATATGTATTATATTGTGTTTAAAGATACAAATTGGGAATAATACGATTAACCATATTGAAGAAATTGAAGTTAATTTAAAAACGTTGAATTAATTACAGCAAACAATTGGAAAGATGTAGTACAATTAAAATCAGTTAAATAAACACTCATGAGTGTTTATTTTTTTATAAAAAATAACAAGAAAAGAAATCAACTAGTCTTTTGATAAACTAGTAAATATGATAAAGTATTATTAGTAATTTTATAAAGAAAAAAGGATATATTCTAGGAGTATTTGCGTTTGGAGAAGCTTTCGATTAATTATCTATAATCCTATTCGGATTATTTTATTTATAATAATAAAATATACTTATAATATGTTTTTGAAAGTGATAATGATGTTAGTTATTATAATCAAACTAAAATTAAAGAAATGAGGATGCAATATGAATACTGTACTATTTGACTTAGACGGAACATTATTACCAATGGATCAAGAAAAATTCCTTGAAGTGTATTTTGGAACTATGGGGCAACAAGTTGCAGAGAAGGGGATAGATTCAAAAAAATTGATAAAATCATTATGGGTCGGTACTGAAGCTATGATTAATAATGACGGATCCATGTCGAATGAGAAAAGGTTTTGGAATGTTTTCAAAGAGCATTTCGGAGAATCTGAAGATTCTATAGAAGAGATTTTAGAGGATTATTATAAAACTGAATTTGAAAAAGTAAGAGTTTCAATAAAAAAACATCCTTTAGCGATTAAATGTGTTCAAACATTGAAGGAAAAAGGTTATCAATTGGTATTGACTACAAATCCACTGTTCCCTAAAATTGCAACCTATTCTAGAATCAAGTGGGCGGGTTTGAAGCCGGAAGATTTTTCTGTAATCACCACTTATGAGAACAGCTCTTTTTGCAAACCTAATATAAAGTATTATAGCGAGGCGTTGAAAAAGATTGAGAAAAAGCCAAATGAATGCATCATGATCGGTAATGATGTTAGTGAAGATATGTGTGTAGCAGAGATGGGTATGGATACTTTCTTGCTTAAGGATTGTTTGATCAATTCTAAAGGAAAGGATATTCAAGAGTATAAACAAGGTAATTTTGATGAGCTCTATGATTACATTCAAAATTTGCCATCGGTGTAAATTTTCAGATGAAACAAGCTTTAATTATTGAAACTTCCAACATTCGATTCCATGAAAATCAAGAGTGTACCAAAGAATAAACTTAAGATAATACCGAATATCAAACGAGATTTATTCAAGAATAGAAGATAAATTATAGATAATTAATCAGTTTTGATAAATATAGAATTTTGTATGAATCGATTGATAATTCTTTTATGCAGGTGATATTGATGAGTAAAAAAACAATAATTATTTCAATCATAATTATACTAGTATAAAAAAGATGATGAACACTTTCAAAGAGAATCATATATTTGCTGAAAAAATAATATTTACATATGAAAAGGATAATCATCTTTATAGAATAGAGCTATCTTCTAGTGATTATGAATTAAAAGAAAATGAGATTGAGGCAAAGATTGAAAGACATAAATAATTTATAGTACATTTAATCCCATCGAATTCGGTGGGATTAATAATAAGCAGAATATATTAATTATTTTTAATATATTTGTGGTAAAATAAGTTAAAGATATTCAACTTGGAGGAGATAAATAATGGAGAAGGATAAGAAAATAGCTGTATTGATAGATGCAGACAACGTATCCGAAAAATATATAAAGTATATAGTTGATGAGATTTCAAATCATGGAACACCAACATATAAAAGAATTTATGGAGATTGGACTAAGCCTCAACTAGCTTCATGGAAAAATGTTTTACTTGATTATTCCATTACTCCAATTCAACAATATAGTTACACCACAGGTAAAAATGCAACTGATGCCGCATTGATAATCGATGCCATGGATATACTTTATTCACATAGCGTCGATGGATTTTGCATTGTATCCAGCGATAGTGATTTTACCAAACTGGCGGCAAGATTAAGAGAAGCCGGCATGTATGTTATCGGTATGGGAGAAAAGAAAACACCAAAACCGTTTATTGCCGCTTGTGAAAAGTTTAAATATTTAGAAGTATTGGCTGCAACTGATATAAAACCAATAGTAGTCAAGAATGCGAAAAAATCAACAAAAAATGATGATGCGAAAATTGGAATGACAAGTGTCGATAAAATAACTGAAGCAATCAAAACGATTATTTCTGATATTTCAGATGACGATGGTTGGGCATTCTTAGGTGAAGTAGGAAGTACAATCAATAAACGATATCCGGATTTTGATACTAGAAATTATGGTTATACAAAGCTTACACCTTTTGTATCTTCATTAAAACATTTTGAGATTAAATCAGTAAGAACAAGCAACCCAAGTATAAGCCTTAAATACATTAGAAATAAAGAATAGCATATGTAAACATATATAATTAAAAAGTACTATATTAATTTATAGTACTTTTTTAGTGTATAATATTTTTAATGATATCAATAAAGGAGAAATTATGGATACGTATAAATATCTGATTATTAATCTGTTTAGTCGATTAGGAATGCTTTTTATATTTGCATTTATACTGTCAAATTTAAAAGCTACCAAAGATCTGCTTTATAAACGATCAATATATCTAAAAGACAAGATTTTCCTTTCAATTATATTTGGTATATTTGGAATCATAGGAACTTATTTAAGTGTTGAATTCAACGGAGCTTTGATAAACACTAGAATTGTCGGTGTTGCAGCAGGCGGTATTCTAGGAGGACCTTTAGTAGGCTTATTGACTGGACTAATTGCCGGTATTCATAGATATTCAATGCCTACTGGGTTGTTTACCCAAACAGCGTGTGCAATTTCAGTGCCGTTAGAAGGGCTTATAGCGGGTTATATAGGCATTTGGATCAAAGGAAAGAAAAACATTTGGATGTATGCCGCTTTTACGGGAGCGATATGTGAAAGCATGAGAAAGATTTCGGTTTTGATTTTTTCAAAACCTTTCGATCAAGCGGTAAACTTAGTAAAAGATATTTGGTTCCCGATGGTGTTGATCAACTCGATAGGACTTGCTCTTTTGTTTATGATAATAGATAACTTATATAAAGAAAGAGAAAAAGTGGGAGCGGAGCAGGTTAATCTTTCTTTGGATAT
>LGOV01007207.1_pt1 | contig 12910 bp, 12 predicted proteins | sample 469881 | NCBI WGS metagenome assembly LGOV01 (sample SAMN03857199, study PRJNA290197) | marine sediment metagenome | biome: marine cold seep biome; feature: cold seep; material: marine sediment; isolation source: sample #5579, elevator 3A push core 41 containing 12 cm of sediment... ...
GTTGAAATGCTGATCGGAAAGCCTGGCATTTTGCATGGCTTTTAAAACTTTTAATTGATTGAATTCATTAATCTTATCTAATTTTTGAAATTGGTCTTGTAATTCAAATTCAATTTCATCTTTTAATTTAATCAGTTCTTCAGAAATTCCAAAAATTTTGTACATACTTCCTCCTAAAAATAACTAAGGCTACGCCTTAGTTATTTGCTCTTCTTCAGTTTCTTTTTTCATAAAATTTACCTCTCTAGCAGGTATCATGGTAGAAATAGCATGTTTATATATCATCTGTTGTTTGCCATCACTATCCATGATGATTGTATAATTATCAAATCCTTTAACCAAACCTCTAATTTGATATCCGCTGATTAAAAAAATTGTAATCATAATGCGATCTTTTCGAACCTGATTCAAAATAATGTCTTGTAGATTAATAACTTGTTTCATATGGATTCCCCCTCTAATAAATTTGCTAGCTAAGTATATAGCTTTCTATATCTTCAATAATATCTTCAGTATTAGAATAATCATCTAAAATAAACCAATTCATTGTGTCATATTGTTTAAACCATGTCAATTGTCTTTTAGCATAATGTCTAGAATTCTGTTTTATTAATTTTATCATTGTCTCATGATTATACATATTATCTAAATAAGCTAATACCTCTTTATATCCTATACCCTTCATTGAGTTAAAACTATCATCTAAACCCATATTTTTTAGTTTTATTACTTCTTCAATCAACCCATTTTCAATCATCAGGTCTACTCTTTTGTTTATTCTTGCATAGAGTTTCCTACGATTCATATTAAGGCCGACCAAAATGAACTCATATTCATTATTCAACTTCAAATTTGTCTTGTAATCTTTTTTATTACTGCCGGAAATTTTATTTATTTCCAAGGCTCTTATAACCCGCTTAAGATTATTTGGATGTATTTTATCAGCGCTATTTGGATCTACTTTTTTTAGAATTTCATAAACGGCTTCTTTCCCCTCATTCTGGGCTAAAGCCTCCAATTCATTTCTATATTCAAGATCTTGATTGACTTTATTAAAATCCATCTCATAATATAGCGAATTCAAATAAAGACCCGTTCCACCAACTAAAATGGGAACCTTTCCTTTTGCTGATATTTCCTTTATTTTAATTTCTGCCAATCTTTTATAATCAGAAACTGTAAAGCTTTCATTTGGTTCAATGCAATCTATCAAGTGATGAGGTATTTCTTCTAACTCTTCACTACTAGGTTTTGCAGAACCTATATTCAACTCCTTATAAATTTGAACAGAATCAAGATTGATAATCTCTCCATTCAATTTTTTTGCCAGTTTTATCGATATGTCGGTTTTTCCAACTGCAGTCGGTCCGACTATTGCAATCACTTTCATATTTACACCTGAATTCTATAAAACATTTTTTCTAATTCTCTATTTGATACTTTAATGATTATCGGTCTACCGTGAGGACAAGTCAATGGGTCTTTCAAGACTTTCAATTGTTCGATTAAATGATTTGCTTCAATGTTGAGCAGTTCGTCATGTGCTTTAATGGCATGTTTACATGATTGCTGAATGATATCGCTTTCAGTTAAACTATTTAGTAAAAAGTCCTTTGAATGATACAAATCAATTAATGTCAAAATCATTTTTTTTGCTTGACCTAAATTGAATATTGAAGGAATACTTCTGATAATGATTTCGTTATCACCAAATACCTCTAAATCATATCCAAAATTTTCATACCTGTTTTGATTGATTTCAATAGCTTTAATATCTTCTTTTGATACTTGAATGATATCAGGAACTAAAAGAATTTGCGAATCCAATTTATGAGAATTATATTTTTCCATATATTTTTCGTAAAGAATCTTTTCATGTCCTGCATGTTGATCAATTAAGTACATATCATTTTCCTTTTCAAATATCAGATATGTTTTCAATAATTGTCCGATGTAATGTAAGTTCTCGTAAATTTCATATTTCCTACTGGGAATTTCAACGCTCTTTTCAATGATTTGATTATGATAGCTCTCTATATGTTCTTTTATAGTATCTTCTTTTGCTTTTTTATTGAAATTATCAAATATACTCGGCTGAATAACTTCTTCTTCCATCTTCTGAACTTTATTGACTTCTAGTGGTGGAGCTTCTTTCTTTACTTCATACTGAGTATTGATATCTTTTTTATATAATTTCTCTCTTAAGTTCTTCTGCAGAGAAAAAGCTATATTGTTTTCGTTTTCAATTTTTACTATCAATTTAGTTGGATGTATATTGACATCTACACTTTCAATATCAATATCGATTTTCACAAAAAAAACTGGAAACTTATGAATAGGTATAAGTGCTTTATAAGCTTCATTGATTCCATCGATCAATGTGTTGTTTTGTACATATCTATCATTCACAAAGATGCTTTGCAATTGTTTGTTTCCTCTGTAATAGTTTAAATCTGTCGTCAATCCATATATATCGACATTTTCATATGATAATTTGAATTCCAGCAAATGATTGATCATCTCTCTACCGTAAATACTATAAACGACATCTATGACATTTCCATTTCCTTTTGTATGGAATACCAGTTTATTATCAACAGTGTAATTAAATTTAAGGTTTGGATTTGCTATAGCCAAATTGTAAACAATATGATTGATGTTTTTTATTTCTGTAGAATTGCTTTTAAGGAATTTCTTTCTTGCAGGAACATTAAAGAACAAATCTCCAATTGAAATTGTAGTTCCTGGAGTTGATGTTACTTTCTCATGACTAAATAAATTACCTTTTATCACATTGATTTTAAATCCAAGCTGAGACTGCTTTTGTTTCGAAATCATCTCCACTTTTGAAACGGCAGCTATACTTGCTAAAGCTTCTCCTCTAAAACCCAATGATCTGATATGGTTGATATCTTCATCTTCGATAATTTTACTTGTCGCATGACGTTCGAAAACCAATGGAATGTCATCTTCATGAATGCCATTTCCATTGTCTACAATTTTAATGAATTCCTTCCCTGCGTTTCCAACACTAATGCTTATTTCAGTGGATTTAGCATCAATTGAATTTTCAACTAATTCTTTAACAACCGATGCGGGGCTTTCTATTACCTCACCTGCAGCGATTTTATTGCTTAAGTGAGATGACATTTTAAAAATTCTTTTCATAGTTATTCCTTCTTCTTTTTTATTCAGTATCTACATTAAACTTAGCTTTTACTAAAATTATATAATCATACTCTTTAAGTACTTCCTTATCTTCAACATAGTGTTGTGCATTATATACTGAAGTAGAACCACCCTTTTGATACATATATGCTTTTAATACAATTTCATCAGATTTATCTATTTCTATTTCTTCAGTTAATAAAGTAGTTGCACGAGAATATTGATTGTCACTAAGCAAATCATTTTCTACTTGAAGTTTATTACTGGATGTAGATCCACCACTACTATAAGAAACCATCCACTCAGAATTTAATTCTTTATCAAGAACTAATGCTAATTTACCAATAGAATCAGATATACTCGATTTAAAAATTCCACTATCAGATTTTAATACTCCATTTTCATATATCTCAATCCAAACAGAAACACTTGTATAAGTATCATCAATTTCAAAATCAAATATATCAATTTCAGAACTACTACTTAAAAGATTTATAATACTCTTCTCTTCATCACTTAATTTAGAATAATTGATTTTATTATTATTATTTATTTCTTGGTTACATCCAACTAAAACTAATATAAATACTAAAAGCATTATTAGATTTTTTGCTCTTTTTATTATCACATTATTTTCCTTTCACTAACTCAATTAGTTTGTTTAATTCATTCAAAGACTCGATAGGCGTCAATTGATTTATATCGATCTTCTTGATTTCTTTTATAATATCGATATCATGTTCTCTAAAAAAATCCATTTGATAACTTTCTTCAGGAATTTTAGGAATTTTCGCAATATCTGTATTTTCCAAATCTCTTAGTATTCTTTTTGCCTTTTTTATAACGATACTAGGAACACCTGCCAATTGGGCAACTTGAATACCATAACTTTGATTGGCGCTTCCCTCCACGATTTTCCTTAAAAATATAATATCGTCTTTATATTCTTTAACTGTAATATTATAATTCTTAACTCCACTGATTTGCCCTTCGAGCTCTGTTAGTTCATGATAATGTGTGGCAAATAAAGTCTTGGGATTTGGATTAAGTTTATCAGTTAAAAATTCGACAACAGCCCATGCAATGCTCAATCCATCAAAAGTACTTGTTCCTCTTCCTATTTCATCTAATAAGACTAATGAATCATCAGTCGCATATTTTAAGATATTTGCAAGTTCACTCATTTCAACCATAAATGTACTTTGCCCTTGAGATAAATCATCCGATGCTCCAACGCGTGTAAAAATTCTATCCAATATAGGTAAATCTGCATTGGATGCCGGTACAAAAGATCCGATTTGAGCCATTAATGAAATTAATGCGACTTGTCTTAAAAATGTCGATTTTCCGGCCATGTTAGGGCCTGTTATAATATAAAATTGATTATCGCTTTTATCTAGATAAGTTTCATTATTTATAAAATTTTCTTTTTTGACTATTTTCTCGATAACTGGATGTCTGCCCTCTTCGATGTCGATAATTCCACTATCATTGAAAGAAGGTCTTATGTAGCTGTTGGTAATAGCTACTTTTGCCAAGCTTATAAGAACATCTAGTTCGCTTATGTTACGACTTGTTACTAGAAGTCTTTCAGATTCGTGTCGTATTTTATCAATAACTTGAGATAAAATTTCATTTTCTATTTTTATGACTTTGTCATGTGCATTTAGAATTTTCTCTTCAATAATTTTTAATTCTTCTGTAATATACCTTTCTGAATTTGCCAAGGTTTGTTTTCTAATATAATCATCTGGAACCAGATTAAAATTAGATTTGGTTATTTCGATATAATATCCAAAAATTCTATTATATTTTATCTTCAGATTTTTAATTCCTGTAGCATTTTTTTCTTTAGTCTCGATATCAAGAATCAATTTCTTCCCGTTTTTCATGATATCTTTTAGTTCGAACAAGTCATCAGTATAATCCTCTTTTATATAACCACCTTCTCTAGTCAAGATAGGTGGATCGTCAATTATTGATTTGTCGATTAATTCAAAGATATCTTGGCATATGTCGATTTTTTCATTCAATTGATCAATATAAGAATCATTGAACATTCCTAATGATTTTTTAATATCGGGTAGTTTTGAAAGAGTCAATTTAATTGATATCAAATCTCTTGGGTTTATGTTTCCATAGACGAGTTTCGATACCAATCTCTCAAGATCATAGATTTTTTTCAAATTATTATCTATATCGTCCCTTAGCATATCTTGATCGATAAACGTTTCAATGATATTTTGTCTGTACGTTATTTTATCGATGCTTCTAAGAGGCTTCGACAACCATTTCTTTAAAGTCCTCGAGCCCATTGCAGTCCTTGTTTGATCCAGAACCCAAGTTAATGAACCTTTTTTTTCATGATTTCTCATGGTGCTGAATATTTCTAAATTAGTTATTGTAGATTGATCCAATGCTAGATATTCATCACCATGTAATACTGTCAATTCGCCAAAGTGTTCAACTGTAATTTTTTGTGTTTCTTTGATATATTCTATTAACGCGCCTAAAGGTTCCACCAGATTGCTATATTCATCAATCCCTAAGGATTGTATACTGCTTCTTTTAAATGTTTCTTTTATTTTGTTGTTACCTTTTTCAAATGAAAAATAATGATTATCCAAACAAGTGAAGGTAAAACCTTCTTTAGTCAGTTTTTCAATGGTTATATCATTTTTATCATCACTTTTTATCAATATTTCCTTCGGGTTTATTTTTTTAATTTCATCGATTATTTTTTCTGTTTGATAATCACCAAATAATGATAATCCATAAATTTGAAAAGTCGAAATATCGCCATAGACTATAGCGGCATTATCTTTATTGATTATCAGAGAAGTAATATAACTATTGTCCTGTTCTTTGAGCATCGACGGATTGGTAATGGTACCTGGAGTTATAATCTTGACGACTTCTCTTTTTACCAAGCCTTTAGACATTTTAGGATCTTCTGTTTGTTCACAGATAGCTACCTTATAACCTTTATCAATAAGCTTCGAAATATATGTATCTACCGAATGATATGGAACTCCGCATAATGGCGCCTTTTCTTCAAGACCGGCATTTCGACCAGTCAAAGTTAATTCCAATTCTCTTGAAGCTGTGACAGCATCATCAAAAAACATCTCGTAAAAATCACCGAGACGATAAAATAACAAATAATCATTATATTTATTTTTAATTTCAAAATATTGTTTCATCATTGGTGTTAATTGAGTATAATCCACTTTTAGTCACCTCTTTGCCATCTTTTAAAATTATAACAAAAATACCCCTTATAATACAGGGGTATTAATAATTTCACCTTCCATTGAAAAATTTTTTGGGTTTGTAATTTTAACATCAACCAACTTTCCAATTAAATCATTTGAACCTTTGAATGTGATTAAATAATTTTCTCTAGATCGTCCAATTAAAAAATCAGTATCTTTTTTCGCTCTGTCTTCTACTAAAACCTCATACACTTCTCCCATTCTGGTTTTATTCCTTGCAATGACAGTTTTGTTCAATACACTCAACATTTTTTCAAAACGCTTATGCTGAACATCGTTTGGAATATGTTGTTCAAAACGAGCTGCCGGTGTCCCTTCTCGCTTGGAGTAAATGAATGTAAAAGCGGAATCATAACCAACTTCTTCAATGAGTTCTATAGTGGCATCGACATCTTCTTCCGTTTCTCCTGGAAAACCAATTATAATATCAGTACTAAGTGAAACGGTAGGAATATTTTCTTTTAATTTTCTTACTATTTCAAGATAATCTTCTCTAGTATATTTTCTATTCATACTTTTTAAAATAGCATTGCTTCCAGATTGTATCGGCAAATGGACATATTCACAAACTTTAGGATTATCTTTAATGATATATATAAGTTTATCGCTTAAATCTTTTGGATGTGAAGTCATAAAGCGAATTCTCTCAATACCGTCTATTTTAGATACATCTTCTAGAAGATCTGCAAAATCATATGGCTCTTCAAAAGTTGTTCCGTATGAGTTGACATTTTGTCCTAATAAAGTGATTTCCTTCACACCGTCTTGAACCAATTTATTGACTTCATCAATAATATTTTCTTTTTCTCTACTTCTTTCTCTGCCTCTAGTATATGGAACAATACAATAAGTACAGAAATTATTACAACCATACATAATATTCACATATGCTTTCAACCCTAGTTTTCTTTCATAAGGCATTCCTTCAAGAATTCTACCTTCTGAATTCCAAACTTCAATAATTTGTTTTTTTTCTTCATAAACAGCACTTAATAATTTGGGGAAATTATGAACATTATGAGTCCCAAATACTAAATCCACATATTTATATTTTTTCTTGATTTCTTCGACTATGTGAGGTTGTTGCATCATACAACCACTGACAGCTAGAATCAAATCTTTTTTAGTCTTTTTAATGTGTTTTATATGACCAAGATTTCCATAGACTCTAAGTTCAGCATTTTCTCTTACAGCACATGTGTTGAATATTATAATATCTGCTGTTTCATATGAGTCGGTTTCTTCATAACCCATGTTTTTTAGCATAGCAGTTAATTTCTCTGAATCGTGTTCGTTCATTTGACAACCATATGTTATAATGTGAAATTTCTTTTTCTCGTTAAATGACAAAAAGAAATCGTCATTCGTTCTTCTTATTTCATTGATATAATATTGATTTTCCAATACTTCATCATTATTGATATTTAATCTAATTTGATTTTGCATAACTTGCCTCCTATATTCCCTTTCTATATTATATATAACTTTGAATATTTTAAAAGAGTTTTTATTTTAATTATATATAATATGATATTATAATTTTGTAGTATATTTTTAGGAAGGTATTAAAATGAATTTATTGAATTTGAAAATTGGTTCCAATTGCATACGTATTAAATGAAACTGATTTAAATATAGCGATGTACATTCTTTCAAAAGGATTACAGCAATATCAACGAAGAAAATACATTATTTAAGGACTGCTAAAAAGCAGTCCTTTTTTATGAAAATTTGGCAAATAAAAAACTATGGCCTAAACCATAGTTTTATTATAACAATTTACTTCATTGACAATTTTATTCTGTTTTCTTCTTTGTTTATTTCAATTACTTTGACTTTAACAGCTTCGCCTACTTTTAATACATCTGACGGTTTTTCAACTCTTTCGTTTGAAATTTGAGAAACATGTATTAATCCTTCTAGACCTGGCTCTAATTCAACAAAAGCACCAAAATCAGTTAAACTAGTAATTTTACCATCGTATTCTTCTTCAGGTAAATATTTCTCTTCTACAGTTTCCCAAGGATTTGTAGTAATTTGTTTCACACTTAAAGAAACTTTATTTTCTTCGCGTTTAAAATCTAAAATCTTAACTTCGATTTCTTGATTTTTCTTTAAAGCATCTTGAGGCTTATTAACTTTTCCCCATGAAATTTCAGAAACATGAAGCAAACCATCAATACCACCTAAATCGATAAATGCACCGAAATCAGTGAATCTTCTTACAACACCAGTCATTACTTTACCAATTTCAAGTTTAGACCATGCTTCATTCATGTTTTCCTCATGTTGTTTTTTCAATAAATTTTTTCTAGAAAAAACAATTTTATTTTTCTTTCTATTAAATTCAATTATTTCAACTTCAACACTTTTTCCCTCATATGATTTTAAATTATCTACAAATCTAACATTAATATGAGAAGCAGGTATAAAACCTTTAATTTGCTCATAAAAAGCAGTTAAACCGCCCTTTACCACTTGATCGATTTTTACAGTAATAATTTCTTTGTTATTATACGCATTTTCAATATTTTCCCAATCTTTCTTAGCTTGAATACGCAAAACAGATAACAAAACATTGCCTTCTCCATTATCTTTTTTAATAACAACAGCATCAATTTCTTGATCAACAGCAAACTCTTTATTTAAATCAAAAGACTCATTCGATGTAATTTCCTTTCTAGGAATAATTCCATCGGCCTTGTAGCCAATATTAACGATCAATTCGTCTTTTGTTATCATCACAATTTTTCCTTTTACAACCTTTCCATTCCTTGGAACATTATACGATTCGTCAAATTGTTCCATTAATTCGCTCATAGCAGAATTATCATGCATTAGTATTCCCTCACCTTCATTTATCAATTTATCTACAACTTCATTTATTATCCAGTCTGGCGTTGATGCACCAGCCGTTATTCCTATTTTATCATATTTTCTGACTTCTTTCATTACCAAATCATCTTTAGTTTCAATATGAACAGAATGCGGACAATTAATTTTACTTATTTCATATAACTTTTTTGTGTTCGAACTGTGTTTACCGCCAATTATTATCATATATTCAACATTTTCTGATAATTCAGCAGTAGAATTTTGCCGTTCTGAAGTTGCACTACATATAGTATTATACACTAAAACGTCTTCAAATCTATCATTAATTTTACTTAGAATTGATTTATAAAGATCATATTTCAAAGTCGTTTGAGCAACTACAATAATTTTTCCATCAAATTGAATATTATCAATATCGTCCGGGTGATTAATAATAGTTGAATAATCCAAACACCATCCTTTTACACCAATAATTTCTGGATGGTTTTCATCACCTACTATAATAATTAGATTTCCTTCCTGACAATGTTTTTTCACAATGTTATGGACTTTTTTAACATATGGACATGTTGCATCGACAACTTTTAAATTTAATGATTTTGCATATTCATAAACTTCTTTAGCAACACCATGACTTCTAATGAGAACTGTATCTCCGGAGTTTAATCCTTTTAAATCATCTATTGGTATAATTTCACTCTTCGATAATTTATTTATAACCTGATTATTATGAATTAAAGGCCCAAAAGTATATAATGGCATATCTATTTTTTGCTTTTCACAATAGGCCATATCAATAGCTTTACTTACTCCAAAACAAAATCCCGATTCTTTTGCAATATAAATTTTCATTTTTTTAGCTCTACTTTCTCATATATTATATCTAAAATTTCATTGACTATATTTGTGTATTCATCAGTCGATAATTTTTGTCCATAGTATTTATCGAGTTCTATAGGTTTATGATAGAAAACATTGATTCTGCCGAACAACCTATAATTTGAATCAATTGTAACTGGTACAATTTTAACTTTTGAACGTATCGCCATCAAAGAAACACCAGGTTTTCCTTCAAGATGAATTTTAGGATTTATTGTATTTCTTGTACCTTCCGGGAATAGTAATAACGGTTCGTTGTCTTTTAATAATTTTAAAGATGTTTTAATTGCACCGATATCATTACCACCTCTATCAACAGGAAATACTCCCATGGTTTTTATAATTTTAGCCAAAACCTTATTTTCAAACAACTCTTTTTTCGCCATAGTATGTAATTTAATTGGGCAAAATGAACCAACAACAAGAGGATCATAATTACTAAAATGATTTGGTGTAATTATTAAAGCTTCATTTCTAGGCAAGTTTTCCAAGCCGTATATATGGACTCTATAAAATATTATAAAAAATATTTTTACAATGTTTTTATAAACATAATACATAGTCAACCTCTCCTAATTAAATCTTCAATAGTTTCAACAACTTCTTCAATAGTCATATTTGAAGTATCGATTTCAATTGCATCTTCAGCTTTTCTTAAAGGAGAATGTAATCTCGTAGAATCGATTTCATCTCTCCTTCTTATTTCCTCTATAAGGATATTAATATCCATTTCATATCCGTCACCACTTAAATCTTTAAGTCTTCTTCTCGCACGTTCTTCTACTGTTGCGGTTAAGAAAATTTTAATATCTGCATCTTTTAATACAACAGTACCAATATCTCTACCATCCATTATCACAGACTGTTCTTCAGCAATTATTTTTTGTTTTTCTTGTAAAAACTCTCTGATGATACTTATTTTAGCATAATTAGAGACATTATTAGTTACTAAAGGCGACCTGATTTCTAAAGATACATCCAAATCATTCATAAATATTATGTTGTTGATGAATTCCAAATTGATTTTAGGTAATTCATTTTTAATCATTTCTAAATTGTCTTCTGATATTTGATTATTAAAAAAATATAATGTAATTGCTCTATACATTGCACCAGTATCAATGTAAGTTATATTTAAATCATTTGCAATTTGTTTTGCAATAGTGCTCTTCCCTGAACCTGCAGGTCCATCAATAGCTATTTTCATTAATTTCACCCTCACTCTACTAGAATAATAATAACTATATATGAGATTATAGTCAAATGAAAAAGCTGACTTTCGTCAGCTTTATAAATATATATTTTGTTTTTCCCAAATACTTTCAAGCCCATTAAGTTTGTTTTCAAGAGCTTTTTTATTATCCAAGCTAAGTGCAATGATTAGTGCATTTATTAAACTCATTGGCGCTGTCAATGAATCTACAAAAGTTTCAATGTTATAATTCACTGTTAAAACTTCTGATACATTCTCAGCTAAAGGTGAGTTATAACTATCAGTCAACCCTAAAACAGCAATTTTTCTATCTCTAAGCAATTTAACTATTTCAATGGTTTGCCGTGAATATCTCGGAAAACTTATAGCTATTACTAAATCACGAGTGGTTGTATTAATAATCTCATCATAGATATCATTTGCTCCAGCTGGAATAATTTTTACATTACCATGAATAAATTTGAGATAAAATGTTAAATATTCAGCTAATACTTTTGAACTTCTAAAACCTAATACATATACAGTTTCAGCAGTTTTTATTTTTTTAGCAATTTCTTTCAACTTTTCAACGTTTAAATTATTTATAGTTTTTTGAATATTGTTTATATCTTGAACCATGATATCTTTAATAACATTTTTTTCGCCTTCAAATTCACTTATATGCTCAAATCTTTGTAAAGTAGTCAAGCGGTTTTTTATTGATTCTTGAAGATTTTTTTGAAAAGATGGATAACCAGAATAACCTAACGAGTGGGCAAAACGAACAACAGTTGATTCACTTACCCCAACTTTTTGTGAAAATTCATGCACTGTCATAAAAATAACTTTATCATAATTTGCTATTACATAATCAGCTAATTTTTTATGACCTTTGCTTAAATTAGAATATTTTGAATTAATATCTTTTAGAGTATCTTCTCTTTTCATTTAACCACCACTATATAACAGATTGTGCTAATAAATAACCTTCCGCCAATGCTTTTTTATTAAGATCTTCAGTTCCTTTAGGAACACGTGCTAAAACAGCTTTTTCAACACTTTCTCTAGAAACTAGTTTTGTAAGTTCAACAATGACACCTATTGCAACTATATTTGCAACAATGCTCTTTCCTACTTTTTCAACAGCAGTATTGATAATTGGAACTTTAACAATTTTTCCGTATTCATATTTATCATCTAATACAACTTCATCATCAATAACTAGAATGCCTTTGTCATTAACTGATTTAGAATATTTATCACTAGCTACTTGTGTTAGTGCTAAAACTAAATCCGGGCTAGTAACTTTAGGGAAATCAATTGCACCGTTGGCAATGATTACTTCTGCTTTACTTGCTCCCCCTCTTGCCTCAGGACCATAACTTTGTGTTTGAATAGCAATTTTATTGTCCATGATTGCAGCTTCCGCCAAGATAACACCTGCAAGTAATAAACCTTGACCACCTGATCCAGATAGTCTTATTTCAGCATGGTTATTCATTATTTTGCAGCTCCTTTCAAACGATCGATTAATTTTAAATATTCAGCAGTATATTCAGGT